>Ga0194133_10005168_pt1 | contig 16811 bp, 13 predicted proteins | sample TA2KigOf40mmetaG_FD_155448 | JGI IMG/M metagenome (GOLD analysis project Ga0194133, IMG submission 155448) | Freshwater microbial communities from Lake Tanganyika, Tanzania - TA2015055 Kigoma Offshore 40m | ecosystem: Environmental > Aquatic > Freshwater > Lake | place: Tanzania: Lake... | reverse complement strand
ACTTTGGGTTTTTTTCCAAAAGGAAATTAAAGGAAAAATAAATCAAGGTTTCGATTTCAACTCTTCCAACAAGTTTTCGGGTCTGTTGACCTTCCCCCAAGCCACTGATATTTCAGTGCAAAAAAACCTCATCGAGCTCTTCTCATGTTTAAGAGGCATAAAACAAGATTTTTTTGACCATCCAAATTGCACAAAACAAATAAAAAAATTAGTGTTAAATAAAGAAAACACCAAAATTTCACTAATTCATGAACAATTAAGGTTACTCAAACAAAAGCAGTTGAAACATAAATATTCTCCACCCAGAAAAAATCTATTTATGCAAAACAAATAACTTGAATGATCAAAAAAAATAAACAGTTTATTTTTTTTGTAAACTGTAAAACTTTGTTTCAGTCTATTAAGCAAAGGTAGTATGAAGATGAGATGACTTTTAAGTTTTTCCATCATCATTTAAATGTCAAGTTCTCCATTGAAATTGTGAAACATTGAACAGAAAAAAAGCTAAAATAAATAGAAGTTAATTCGAATTTTAATTTTTTAATGACAGCTCAAAAAAATAAATGTCCTTTTAGGGCATGATGTTGCATTTTGATAGATTTTTTATCAGTTTAAAAAAACCATATGTCGTATACAGACTTGATTTAACTTGACCAAAATGTATCAATTTTTCTTTTGAAGAGATGAAAATTTGGCAAACACTTAATTTGTCATAACCTCCAACAATCAAAAAAAGCATTTATTTTTTTCGTAAAAATAAACCAAAGTGGATCATTGTTCAAGGTCAAGTGTGGAAAAAAATCTGCTCTGATTTATCACTTTTTCATGAGATTTGAACTTGAAACATTTTTTTTTCAATTTCTATCCAAGGCAATATCAAATTGGGGAAGATAAAGTAAATTTCTCCAATTATCCCAGTAGTTGTTTGTTTGACAATTGAATAGATGTTTAATTTCAAGGTGATTTCTCACAGAAAGATGCTGGAAAATGATAAAACATCATCATCATCATCATCATCATCACACGACGTTTTGTTGGAAATGTAGATAGACGATTTAACGATTTGATTGTCACACATTATGAAGACGAATTCTGTCGACAGTTGGCAAATCAAATAAATTTGGCCCTTTTTTCCAAACAAATTGAGGCGTTTCATCTATAAAATCATTTTGGCAATGACTTTTGTGACAATTCATATGTTGCCTTGAAAAAAAATTCACTCTTATGAAAATTAGTACCATAAATTAACTCAGTTTTTTAAATATTAGTGTTCTTTGATATTTTTTTTACATGCCTATAGAATGAAAAAGCTTGCTTTTTTACAGTGCATTTTTCATTAGGGTGTTTTTTAGCCTCGAAAAAGGATCTTTTTTTTTAGTTTTAGTTCGTACGCGTCATTTTCACAATTGCAGTTGGAGGTCTTCAAAACAGAAGTAATTTTAGGGACCATGAACTTCATTCAGTTGAGATGGTAACTTCAAGCAGGCACCAACAATGTGAAAAAAAGAGCAAGTTGAACATGAATTGTAACTTTTGTAATGGTGAAGTTCTTCCTAAGCCTTTTCTGGCTTTTGTTCTACATTAATCTCATTAGCATTTCATGTGGAATTTATCTAAAGGGTATGATTTGATTTTAAAAAAAATTATGTTTTTTTTTCATAGCTGCCACTTTTGAAGGTGTGAATGAGGAAGATTTAAATTGTGGTCGAAGTGAATCTTTTCCCAATCATCGACAACCCCGTTTCGACCCCTTGGGGTGGATCATTTCATTAAAGACTGACCCAAAGGTCCGTCTAAATCAGCGGGGGAGAATTATTGATGGAAATATTGCAAGAAAAAATGCATGGCCTTGGCAGGTGATTTAATTTTGTTTAAAAAAACGAATTGAGTTGCTAGCTTTGACTGTGAATTTTAGGTGTCAGTTCAACTCAATGTTTCAAATGTGATGCAAGTTGGACATTGGTGTGGTGGAGTATTGATAAGTCCATCTTGGGTATTAACTGCAGCTCATTGTTTCAAAAAGTAATCATTTATAGTTAATTGGAGAAAAATGTTGGCTAAAGAAATGAGTGGGTTTTTTTTCCTCCTTTCTAGTGATTTATTGTCAACATTTCGAGATTTAAGTTGGACAATTAGATTTGAGACTGACAGAAATAGGAGAAATTCTCCTCTTCAAATTGATCACATCATCATTCATCCAGATTATGAAAATTATCAGAATGACATTGGTAGGATTTTGCCAATGAAAAAAGGGTGTTTTTTAATTTAAAAAAAATTTAATTTTAATTTCTTAAAGCACTTCTTCATGTCAACGGAAGTCTTTCATCACAGATCCCTGTCTGCCTTCCCACAAACCCTATTAGTAAGGAAGAAAAGTTCATGGGCATTAAATGTATAGCCACAGGTAAAAATAGTTATTTGTTCTATTATTTATTGCTTTTAAGCAATCTCCTGAATGAATTTATTTTTTAACATTTTTTACAAGTTAAAGGTTTGGGGCTGTGGTTCAAATATTATAAAAAACTTTACCTAAACATGGGGTTGAGACCTTTTAAATTTTTGTTGAGATAGGGCTGCTCTGGCTTAGTGTTCATTTTTTTGTATAGGGATCATGGGATAATGGGGTGACGTCACGTGTCCTTCTGTTACCACTTTTTCCGCCCATACCAGTAGAGCTAGAGGGCTGAAATTTGGCAGGAATAATCATTATATTGGTGGCTCAAAATTTACCTATCTCGTCTAGAAGCTGATATATTTAAGCCCAAAGTTATGGAGTGAATTTAGCTAGAGCCCCCCATACTTTTTCACGTTGAGTTTTATTGCAGAAAACAGCTCTTAGTTCAATTTCAATTTCAAACTTTTATTTGCCCAGCGCATTGAAGCATGTCAGACAAAATAAGCGTGTTAGTTTTTCACATAAAATGACATAAATAATTGCAATAAATAATTCAGTAAAATGACCTAATGATATAAAATAATTGCAATAAATAATCCAATGTTTGTTGTGCAATCGAATCAATTAATAGAGCATGTTTCAAGTCGCTCAGAGGGGTTAGGTATTTTTCCCCGCACAAAAAATAACCGTCTACCTGGTTACAATATTTATTGCTGGACTCTTATGATGGTGTTGATCTCGCATTAACATCTTTGGGATCTGCACGCCATAAGATTTTTATTACTGTGGGTCAAGCATTTAAGATCTTTCATCAGGATCTGGAAATGCATGTAAATAGATGATTGTGCCAAAAAAGAAAGGTCCTAAAATTGTGCTTAAACCACCTCCATGAAATTTTGTGTAGACATCATCCTACACCCAAGGCCTAATTTGTACCTTTAATCCCCTCCCCCCTTTCAAATGGCTCAGGAAAATACTAAATCCAATTTGATTATAGACATGAATTTTTTTCAATTTCAAAATCTCCCTTTACAGGCTGGGGTCAAACCCACCTTGGAGGAGGCATTGAAGATCAGCTTCATCAGGTAAGGGTTGAAACAAAAAAATTTATGAACCTATTCATAAGGAGAGAAAGCTTTTTTAGGTTGAGCTCACAGTGGTGGAGAACCATCACTGTGGTCTAATTTATGGTGTTATGAACAACATCCACGTGGGTAGGGATCACCTTTGTGCAGGACCAATTCTTACAGGAGGAAAAGGCACCTGTGTGGTTGGTTTGATTTGAATTACCCATAAAATTAAACTGAGGATTAGAAATTATCTTTCCTCCAACATATTAAGGGTGACAGTGGGGGTCCCTTGCATTGCAATATGAAAGATGGAAGATGGTATTTGGCAGGCATCACTTCTTTTGGATCTGGTTGTGCCAAACCTGGGTTCCCAGGTAGCAGAGGCTAATTTCACTTAAAATTTTTTGCCTTATGGAATAATTGATGTTTCAGATGTTTTTACAAGAATAACAAGCTTCATGAATTGGATCAATGAGACAATTCACTCAATGAGATGATTTCAATTGTGCTGCTAAAAAAGACTGGTTTTTTTGTTACCTTACATATGCTTACAGAAAATAAAATTTTTACCTACCTTCGAATTGAATTCATAATTAGAGTTTGTAAATCTGGCTCACTTTTTGAATCTTCCATAACACTCTTGCCTTTGACAAATAGATAAAAAAAAGTTTGGATTAATAATCTATAAAGAAAATACAGGATTATTCGAAGTTTTGGACCTCAAAGTCATTTTCTTTATTTCACAGATCAAAGTTAAACTGCAAAATCTCATCTTTCATTCACATTTTCCTTAAAAGTAATTTCAAAAAAGCATGCCAAGGCATCTTTTATTCCCACACTTCTTTCCAAGCTACAACAGTTCACAGTGGAAATTAGAAGCATACCCCCTTCAGGATCCCTTTGATGCCTCTTCCACATTTCTACTCTTTCGAACTGTCCCCAATTCTGTAAAAGGGGCTGCCACTTCATCATCAATCCCTGTATAATCAGTGCTATGAAAATCCGTCGAATCACGATTCGTCGAATTTCCGATTTGTCGAATCTCTGTTTTTACCGAATTTACGGTTCTAACCTAACCTAACTTAACCCTACAGGGCTAACCTAACTGGGGTCGGGGGACCCCGACCTTAGAGGCAGTACTATGAACTGCACAAAGCAGTTAGGTTAGCCCCGCAGGGTTAAGTTAGGTTAGGTTAGAACCAGAAATTCGGTAAAAACGGAGATTCGACAAATTGGAAATTATAAGGTGCTATGAAAATTCGTCGAATCGCTGTTTTACCAAAAATTTGTTCCGTCGAATCTCCATTTTTACCGAAAATTCATTCCGTCCAATTAACGATCCTAACCCTGCGGGGCTAACCTAACTGCTTTGTGCAGTTTGTAGTACTGCCTCTAAGGTCGACCCCGACCCCAGTTAGTTTAGCCCCGCAGGGTTAGGATCGTTAATTGGACGGAATGAATTTTTGGCAAAAACGGAGATTCGCAGAATGAATTTTTGGTAAAACAGCGATTCGACGAATTTTCATAGCATCTTATAATCATTTATTCTTTTCTTCCCATGCTTCAAGATTAACCTCTCCTGCTATTCTCAAAGCACTTCACAATAGATGTAAAATACTTTCCATAAGAATTTAGATTTTTTGTATGAGTATGTCTATTTGGATGAATGAACATAAAAAGTTTAAACATACTTTTTGATCGTTTGGTAACTTCATTATGAGTGAGCTTTTCTTCCAAATGATTGCTTCTTTCAGTTGATGATTTCCTATATATTATGTTATATTTACTTTTTATGTGAAAAATTGGTATTTAGTTAATGATAAATGCTATAGGATTTTTTGATAAAAAATGATTCTTTATACTCACTGAAGAATATCCATTGAGTAGTTTTTATCCTTCTGGGCTATCACCTAAATATGCCTGATATAATAAAAAGGTCATTTTTAACGGAAGGGTAATTTAACCTTTATGTGGTCCATCGACAGACACTTTTTTACAACTTTTCTCCCTATAATAGATAAAAATAGTTACACGATTTAAATATAAATAAAAAAATATTTAAAGTACCTTTTGGCTTTGTTGGGATTATTTTTTTTTCGATGTTTTGTTCCTCTATTCTTTCTCCATGATAAAAATATCCCTCCATTAAAAGTTAAAAAAAATTGAAATTCTAGATTTAAATGAACTTACACAAAATAATTATTACTTGAGCTTCAACAGTTTTTAAAATATCTCCATTGGTTTGAACACATTTTTCTTCTTTTTCAGGAATTTCTTCTGTTTGAATTGACTTTTCCAATGTGCTTTTTTGTTGAAATTGAATTAGATGATTTTTTTCTTGTAAAATTGCTGCTGCTTCATCTTCAAATTCTGCTCTGGCATCACTTTCAACATAAACTGATAAAACCAGAGATGAATTGTCGATATTATTCCCATTTTCGGTCGTCTTTGTAAAAAAATAAAAGTTTTAATTGAGTTCATTGAAATTTAAAAAAATTATTACTGACTCGAGACTCAATTGAATAACTGGAATAATTTGTTTCACAAGATTGAGGTGATCGGGATGGACTGTAATCCGGAAAGGAACTTTTTGAATAGAAATGATAAAAACATGTTGCTAAAAAAAATTCCATTACTCTGACAAATCATTATTGTTAAGCATCTGCCTAGCAGATAAACATCCCGAACTTCTAAGATATTTTTCACATGTTCTGAGATTGTGCTGCTTTGACAAGTCCAAGGGTGTAAAAAAATGACCATTTGAAGTTTTCATAATTGGGTTTAATTCAGCCTTGTGTTCCACCAAAATCTGTTGAGAATTTAGAAATTTGATGAAAAAAAGGCAAATTTTGGATTGGGTAATCATTAACTTGGCACATTTCAATGTTATTGGCCTCAGCTGCTTGATGGAGAGGTTGTTGCCCAGAGACATTTGAGGCATCAACAGCCTCAGGTTTGAGGGAGAGTAACCATAAAACCAGATCCTTTCTCCCTGTTCAAAACTTTTTTCTCAAAAAAAAGTGTTTTTTTCCATGGGAATTTCTTTATTACCTGAATGAACAGCATAATGAATTGGCTGATCCTTTCTAACATTTTCTTTCCACAAATTGCAATTATTTTCATGGAGAATCTGGAGGGTTAAAATTTGACCTTTGGAAGCACCTCCATGAGCTGGACTATTGAAATAATAAATGTAGACGGCACACACGGATTTTAGCCTTAAGATTTAATTTACGTAAAGTATTAATTTTTGATCACGCAACTTTTTATCCACATCTGATCCCTGAGCGCACCTGATCAATGCGCTACCGCCTCACATGTCAATAAAAAGGCCTGCGTGCCTTATTATAGTTAACTAGTTACTCTCCGAAAGCTTAGGCGTAAGTTAAAGAAGTAGCTAAGGAATTATTCTAAGGATATTATGTGTGTAAAGTATTGTAAAGTACCTACTCAATAAAAGTATTATGAGCATCCTTAAATACCTTGCGTTTCTTTTATAAGAACTGGGGGGCCTTAAGTACTCATAGACAGGAGATAGGAGTTACCGAAGTTTATCACCCCTTACCTGACTCAAGCGACATGTCCAAGCTTGCCGCTCAAATTCAGTAAGTTTACATAAATCTTAAACTTAAATCAAATATAGAAACAGAAAAAATTACTTTCTTCCTTTGAAATCCTGATGATTTGGGTTAGCTCCTAGACTTAGAAGGAGTTTGACACATTCAACATGACCAAGGGTAACTGCATAGAACAATGGGGTTAGCCCATTGATATCTGTTAAAACAAGAAAATTGTTCTGAGGCACAAAATCATTGTTAAGGCTAACACAACCTTGCTGATCAATTTCTGCATTACACAATCCAACCTAAAATAAAAGCTCCTTTAAATAAAGATTTTGATGAAGAACATATTTCAAAGTTGACAACCAGTGTTTGGATAACTTCCCAGTTGCCCCTTGATGCTGCACAGTGTAGAGCTGTTAGACCTAAATGGTCAGGGACATTCACAAGGGCCCCAGCATTCACAAGGCTCATAATGGCATCACTACTCCCTTTTATTGATTCAATATTTCAAAGATGAATTTTAATACAGATCAAATGAAATACAACCTGCACTGGCTGCCCACATGACGGGTCCTCTTCCATGCGGATCCTTCACATTAACATCAGCTCCTAAATGGATCAAATGACGCAAAACTAAAAAGATAGGGACTTTTATTATTTCATTAGAAAAGAAATGAATTTTAAATTCAACTTATAAGTCCAGTCATTGTACTTGGTGTGCTCATCTGAACAGCATAATGTATAGGGTAAGCCCCATTCATATCAGCAGTGCTTATATTGGCATTGGATTTTCCAAGAATATTTAATGAGGCAATTTCGCCACAAACTAAAAACTTTACCATTATTTATGGAATTTAAATTTTCATTATTATTCTTACCAGTTGCCCAATGAACTAAAGATCTAAGTTCTTTATCTACTGCATTAAAGTCAGCTCCCTTGGAAATTAGGTGCTTCAGAAGATCAGCATTTCCTGCAATGACAGCCAGATGCAAGATAGTGAATCCATCATTATCTTTGGCATTGATTAGTGATGGTTCAGTAGTAAGAATTTGTTGGATACAATTGAAGTTATTGTTTTGGGCACAATAATGAAGACCAGTTTTACCAGTGAAATCCTTGTCGAAAACTGAACTTGGCTTTTCAAAAGAAAAATGATTTTTTTAGCTCAACACCTCAATCAAAAAATGAGGTGAAAACCTTTTTGGCAATAATTGTCCGGACATCATGTTCCAGACCTTGATGGCAGGCTACCATGAGGGAAGTGACACGTTGATGGCGTGCTATGAAATCAAGATCACTCCTATGTAGGCCCTAAAAAAATTGTCACTCTGTCTTACTTACCTATAGCTTTTCGACTGAGGGGCTGATCAAATATTTTGATGGCCTCTTCAGCTCCAGAATCACATTCCATTCCCATTTCAGATGCAATATTTTTACCATCTTGAACGCTTGGATCTGTTTTTGGAGAGGCCTGTTTACTCTAAAATCAAATCATAGAATCAGAAAAAGATTTTTTTTTATTTCAATGATTAATTTAATAACTGGTATAGATTGTTCCTCATCCTTCAAAAACCTTCTGATCATCAACTGATTTGTAAACTTTCCCAATTGACAAGTGGATGGTGTTTCTGAAGGTGGCCTTGGAAGTCCCTCAAGAAGAGATTCAGGCTGCAAGTTCTATTAGAAAATTTTTTGAATTTTGTTGTTAAAAAAAATTAAAAAAGTTTGAGTGTTATACCTGTGAAGGTCCATCTTCGAAAGTCAAGTTTTCCAAGATAGCTGGGCGAAATCTTTGAGAGAATTTACGTTTTTAACAAAGTAACTTCATATTAAATTTGAAAAAAAAATCACCTTTCTATGAGAAATTGCTCTAGGTCTGAGCTCATTTTTAAAGGATGATATCCAGATGGTTTTTCAGAGTTCAGGTTTGTGTGGATGTAACTTTCAGCTGTTGTCAAGACGACAAGGAACTTTCTTGCCAGGGATGATAAATTAAGGTGAAAGCAGCAGGAGATTTTCCACTTTCACAATGAAGAAAAAGCCATTCAAAAATAATTATTCTTTTGAAAAGCTTGCTTCTCTACAAATAATTTATTCACTGAAAAAAGTTTACCTTATTATTCCTAATCCTTAACTATTTCGGCCTATCCCATGAGATGTTTTAAAAATTACCTTTCCTTGTGACCATGCACTACATTGTTTAGGGTGCTATTCTCATGATCTAACCCTTGGTATCCTGGATCCTAATCCCTGACACATGAAGAGTTTAGTACTTGTTCTTTACTTGATCAATATGCATTCCCACTTGGGTCTCTGATGTCACCTCCTCATATTATCAGATATTAGGCTTTTTTCAACCCAAATCATTTATTAGCAAGAGGTTTCAACATGTATAATATAAAAATATTTATTTTTCATTAAGAAAACCAAGTTAAGTTAAAAACTTGGAATAAAAAATGATACTCAACAAGCAGTGCATATCTTAAAGAGTGGGTGAAATCAAATAACAATATGTTAAAAGTTTTCACAAGTACATTTCAATCATTTTGATTTATCCTTGATCTGAGGTAAAAACACATCCATCAAACAAGTTGTTGTACATTCACCGCACTGGTCCTGACTTCCGTTTGAAGCTTTGTTCAATGTTTCACTTGCCTGTCGATTTGCAAGCGTAAAAATTCTGACAAGGTCCATAGGGTCAGGATTAGATTTTTGTTGGGTCATCACATCACACAAAGCCTAATAGGTATTCAGTCTTCATAAAATATTCTATCTAGACGACAAGATTTTAAAGAAAGTCTCACCCTAATGAAAAATGCACCTTTTTCTGGATCCCGAAAGCTAGGCTCCCCTGCTGCTGTAGACCTAAATTCTATTCGCCAGGATTTGTTTGGACTTAATGACTTTAAGGATGTGCATCGCTCTATTGAAACATATATCAGCTTGAATTACCAATTTCAAACATCAAAGTTTAAACAATTCATGCCAAACCATTGCCATCCGCCACAATCACAGATGCAGTGTCTTTGACTACTTTTGAAGTTTCATCAATAGGTTTTGCAAAATCAAGGGGCTCCTCTAGTCTGCAAGCCTTAAAAAAAGACGCACTTAGCAGGTGATCAATTAAAAAATCCAATTTCTTCATACTTGAAAAATGAAAACTTTGACTTTGCCTTCAAGCCCTGGGCACATTTTCAAATCAGTGAACATGTCCACAATGTCGTTGACTGGAACTCCTTTGCCGTCGATCCCAATTATTTCGTCAACGTTTTTTTGAACCTGTCTGAAGTTAAAAAACTGGTTGGTAAAATATTTCACATCTTTAATTGAACAATATTCTCCTCTAAATCCTTCCCAGTTAGTTCTTACCTTCCATGGGACATAATGGTCAGAACGGTAAAAAACCCTTCATCACTCTTGCGGCCCTTTTCATTGACTTTTTTCTGGAAAGCCTCTAATTGTTCTCTCAACTTATTTGCAGTCTGAAAATTTTTGGGTGCAGATGATTAAGAATAATAAAAGTGTATGCAGGAGTACCAAATCTGATGAGCGCGAGACTTCACAATTAAAATCCTCAAAAATTCGACTCAGCCTTTCGCCGTCAACCTCGCTGCCGTGTCTGACCTCAGATTGCCGGGAGAAGTTTTTATTGTTTATTATCAAGCATTCACCGCTAAAAAATTTCAAATTTTCAAAGTGAAGTTGTTGTTTTTTAAAGAGACCTTACTGTGTCAGTTTCCTAAAAGACTTTGGTCCTTCCTCATGTTCTAAAATTCCTGCAAACTTTGTTTGTAAGTCGTCCCTGGCTAGTTTGGAGACGTCTCGAATATAAGTAGGAATGGTTTTTAACTAAAATAAAGTTCAGAAATTTGTTAGATTCGAAAGAAGTTGCACCACAGTGAGAGTTTTTATTACCAAATCGCTTGGTTCCATCTTTTCCTCTGCAAGGAGTTCTAGTATCATGATTTCCATCTGAACCTCGGGATCAGGTGTCCTTTAACATTAAACTAATTTTTCTTTTTCATAATTAACTAAATGTGAGACAAACCAATAACTCCATTGCATAAAGATCATTTGAATTTTGATTATCAAATAAGTTTAAATTACTTGCCAGGCCTTTGCATCAGCCTGGGCCGCCACTCTGAACGATGGATGCTTATTTTTGATGCGATTCACGATCTCGGATGCCTCTTTTGGATCAAGCTCGTTCGCCACAAGGAAAAGCTTGACACGAGATTCGTCCATTTGACGTTGACAAACCTCCTTTAAAGCTTTGTAACCCTCTGGTGTGACATACTCAGCTAGGTTTTCAGAGCTGGAAAATTTTTCTGTCTCCAAAATCAGCTCTGCCAAATAGGTTCACGTTTTAAAAAGATTTTTTTACGATTTTGTGTGCGATTAGTCACCTTTTAAATACGGAATAAGTTTTGCCAAAAGACTAAAGGCTCCCAGTAGGACTGAATGTGCACCTTTGGAAGCAGACTTTCCAAGTTCTTCCACAAGGTGCTCAATCACTTTTTCACCAGACAAAACATCCTTTGGATCTAATAATTTCCTGCAGATACCTAAAGCCTGAAATTTAAGAATAATTGTGAGATTAATTTTGTAAAGAAAAAGTACGTGTTTATGTTATAATATTCTTACCTGGCCTGGCTTGACAATGAGAAAAACAATCGAGACAATTTGATCTAAACGAAGGCCTCTTGTCAGCCTTAAAACAATACTTTTATTCAAAGGTGGCAGCAGCAGATCCTGGATCAACAATTATTAAAGACAGATTAAACTAATTAAGCTTAATTTGATTACTTGAATTCCCGAATCTTCGCAGACTTTTGACGGTTCAACTATTCGAAGATTTTTCAAAACGTCATCTTCAATGATTGGCATCATTTTTGCCCTTAAACTCCTTGCAATTAATTGAATTACTTCAAAGTCATTTTTATTCTAGACAATGTTTTGTTTTGTTTTTCTTTATGCCAAAAATGACGTAATATTCAAACGTGCCCAAATCGCAAAGTCAACATAATAAAGAAGTTAGGCCTATTCATACATATCTGTGGTAGCAAAATTGCACATGTTTTCTTAACTCAAAGTACAATTATTAATATTTTTACAATTTAGATGTTTTTCATTTGCAACTTTTATTTCTCATTAATTTGGTTTGAAATATACTTAGTTTTGTCTCATTTTGTTGCTTGCTACGCTGTGGTGTAGAGGTAGCAAGTTGGCGAGATAATCAAGAAAGAGCGGTGAGGAAGGGAGGTTCGCCTCCCAGTTGGCATAAAGGTCTCACGCAACTAAGTAGAGCCCCTAGAAAGCGCATTTGCTTCAAGGGGTGTTGGACGTTGCGAGATCAGAAATGGATATCTTGATAATAAAAGCAGTAACTATCACAGTTAAGGCTAAAAGTATATCCAAATATTTTGTAGAAAAATGCTTAAAAATAAGTAACACAAATGTGAGACAACTTTTTTTATTTTTGAAAACTTTTACTGACTAAGAATGGAAGCTACAATGGTTGCAAATAAATATCGAGAAAAACTATTTTCCAAAAAGTCTTCGGTGATCCTTGGACCAATCACAGAAATGAAAAGAACTCTTGAGGACATTCGGAAGAAGTTTATCTTCAGCCCTTAAATTTATAGTTGAACAGATTAATTTCACATTCGTCTTTAATATGAACTTCAGGTTACCTTAGGGACTTGTTTGCTGGGATAAAGAACAGCCGTGTCGCTATCCTCTGAGTCATCAGAGTCGCCACCTGTGGCAAACTTCGTTGATTGCTTTTTCCGTTTGACAACCTAAATTTGTTTAAATGAACAGGTTTTATTGAAAGTCAGTTTCCGATGCCAATCCAACTTGACTTACTATTTCATCTATTGCTGTTCCGCTGATGACCTCTTCATTTAGCTCATAATCATCAGTCCTAAAAATAAAAAAAACCTTAATCTTGATAACCTTGGTTAGATTTTTTAAGGTTCACAAGGAAATTATCATAATATACCTTAGTGCAAAATATGGATTGTTTGAAGCTGGTCTGAATTTATATCCAGTCATAAAGAAGAAGATGAAAGTAGCAGCCTCTTTGAAGACATCGTCTAGCCACTCGTACTTGTATGGCACAGTAATTTTTAACAAGTACACAATGATCCTGAAATTATTTACACATTTTTGACTTTTTTAATCGATCTAATGCGTATTGTCTATTATTATGTATTGAAAAGTACTGTACTAATGTCTCACGTATGAATGTACGATTGAGTAATAAACGTTCAAATTCTTCTTACCTTGTAAAATAAATATAAATGACTACCATAATGTAAAAGTGTCTGAAAAGTTTAAGCTTTTCGAGAGAGATTGTGGCTTTTCCGTCGGTTTGAGAGGCTTCTTGCAAGTGTCTGATGGACCACACAACTGGGAACAGGATGGCACCGCAGCAAATTAGATCGACGAGAATAAAAACTTCTTTCCACCAGTTCCTTCTGACCTCTCCTTCTTCAGACTCTTCCATTATAATGTAAGCAACATTTGCTATAACCTGTGGAGTGGTTTTGATTTGGCAGTCATGGGTATGAAAAATATAATGGTTTTGTTACCTGTAGCGGAAGGATAATTATGAAGACCCTTTTTTCTTTGTCTGTAAGTATGTGTTTGATAAATGCCCATCCTGACCCAATCAGAACGATTGTGAAAAATAGAAGGCCTCCCTTTAGAAGATGGGTTATGTAGTACAGCACAGCCCTAAAATTAACAAAATCTTGATTGAAGGGATGAATGTAGAAATTTTTCTTTTGCTATTTTACCAGCTTTCAATGTGGTAGCCATAGGTTTCTATTTTGTGGTAGTTGATGCCGTGGAAGAAAAGAGACAATGACTTCAAGTATATCAAGGCTGCCATGATCCAGTGAATTCGATACACCTAAAAAGTGGTGCCTTAAGCCCTTCAATCTATATTGTATGGCAAAACAGCCTTCTTACAAGTTCAGATCCATTCCTTCTAAGAACACAGGTCCAAAAGATTGCGAAAACCAAGAAAAGGAGTGCTAACGAGAGAAAAATGGATGGAAGAGGTATCTCTCCAGCTGAGAGATAATTAGCTTGATTCTTTTCAACAACGTAGATGGCAAAATTAGACAAGGTTAGCTGGAAGGTTTAAAAATTATTAATCTATCAATTATTTGTACTGCATATGTTTTTAAAAAAAGTGATAAAAAGAGCATGGGGCATTTTTCACTTTTGAAGCAATTACAACTAACCAGATCTCTGTAATCAGAGTTGTAGCAATTGTGAAAGAAGAGCGAGTAAAGGCCCTCTTCTTCAGGAGTGTTGATTGAAATCAAAAGTGTCGTGTTGTAGTACTCCACATTATTTGATACAGATTTTGTGATTGGAATTTCAACATTTCTGCATTGGCTTTTCTCTATTTCATCGACTCGTTTCCTTCTCATCCCTGATTTCGATTGGACACCTTGGTCGACAGGAAACTTTGAGGAATTTTTGTTATTCTAAAAGATTGACAAAAGTAATACAATTTGTGTTGAATTTTACCATAGCAACATTAAGACAAACCTGGGCAATCTTTTCTTGCAGTTGAATTTTCGATATGAGTGTGGGATCTTCTGGGCTAGCTGATGCAGGCTCTATCGATAGAGACTCGATATTTTCGCTACATGCTACTTCCAACTTTTGGGAATCAGGTTTAATGATGAAAAATATGAGTGCATCCTCTCCTCCGACACTGGGAAATTCTTTCCTTTCCTAAAATAAAAAATTAAATAAGTGAAAGTTTAAGGATAGTGTTTTATGGATTAGGTAGAGCTTACGAGAAAACAATTATTTGGTCGACCCAGAAAGTCCGCTCCAGTCGACTCGTGCTCGAGGTATGGATCAAACGCTTGAGATTTGTGAATGCTGAATCCAATCGATCTGTGCTTGCGATTGAAGCCTTTGGCGTCTTCAACCTCTAGATGGAAATTTACCTAGACAGATAAAAAAAGCTTAACTATCATCATGCTTGGTGCCAATTAAAAAAGTCTTTTTCTTACCATGTTGATTCCCAAGGTCCCACCCTTCTTGAACCCAAATGACGAAATTGGAAAAGACCCTCTAGCATCACCTTCGATTCTCAGTTTGTGTATGCGTCCATAGGAACAATGACAAACCATAAGAAGAAAGATAAACTTGATTGGGTCCATGATGAAGTTTTGATTTTTTTCGTAGGATAAAGATCAATACTAAGTCATCGTATCTCACAAGAGTAAACTACAACAGAGCAGAAACCTATAGGAGAACAATTTCTGTCAATATCAAAGACACCTTAAATCCTTGAAGGATCCCTCTGACCCAACTTGTCAAATAGTTATAAGATTTTCGTTGTTTATATCTTGAATCAGTTACTCAAAGTTCAAACATTTCACGGAGTGACTTGCTGAACTGATCTGTAGTTAATGCTTGCCTTGTTGGCTCTCTACTTTATTTTATAACTTAAACAAAAATCTTTAATAAATTCCACTGTAAACTTCAAATCATTTTAAAAAGTACTTTGCGTTTGAGTAATGACAGGGTTTGCTGACAATCTCATCAAACTACACGTACTTTTTATAGACAGATATTTCCAATAACTATTCAAAAAGTAATCAAGTTTATTAAAACTAAAATCATGAAAAAGCTTTCATGATTTCAAATTTTAATTACAAAACTTGAAAACAAATCATTTTTGTTAAATAATGAGATTGAATACTTGCCTTTCTAGTATAGTCACAAGTCACAAAATTATCGTATTTTTTTATGGCTTTGTTTGTTTATTTGTTTGTTTTTGTTGGTCGCCCCTTTCAAGGAATTATTGCCCTCTTGTGAGATCTTAGCCAATCGACTAAGGGGTAGTGAACACGGTAAAAAAATCTTACATTTTCTATGTCCTCAAATTATCACATAACATAAGTCTTTGATTTTCAGATGAAATCTTCCTTTTTCTACTTATTTTCTACCTAGTGTGATAATTTGAGGACATAGAAAATTGAGGGAAATAGCTGAAAACGGAAGACCTTTTTTAACGTGAATAGGCCGGGTTTATTATCTATAAGTATGTGGAATGGTGTTTCACCTTGAAAAATATTATGTATAGCTTGAATCTTGAAGCTTCCATATTTCAAAGAACCAATTCCAAATTCCAATGCCTCTTGGAAAAATCATGCTCTGAAAGCCATCAAATAATCTTTTAGTTCTGGTCCTAAATTTGTATCATTTAGGGGTTAAGTAACGAAGTTTGGTCTGCCGCCTAAATGAAATGATTTTGCCTTTTATGGGTCAATATTATATTTAATGTAGGTTAAGGCTATTTTTGATATAGGTGGGCGTAAAGGACCCATTTAGGGAGGGTTTTTTTTGGAATTGGTCGAGTGGTCATGACTTCAGACTGGAAAAATTAGGGTTGGGTTTGAACCCTGGCATCTCTACCCAACTTTTGACCCTGGGCTGCCTAAAACAATAAATATTCCCAGCCGTTGAGCACCTTTAATGATAAAATTTGCAAGGCATACTCCGAAAGATTTTTAAAAAAGGAATGCCCTTTATTTTATACTTAATGGGATAACACTATAATAAGAAAACTGCAGTGAGGTCGAGGAGAGCATTTTTCATAGAGCCAACCTGACTTAAAGGGAGATTGCTTTGAAAATTATCAGATCAAAACGGGTCAGCCTCGATCCTGAAATTTTTCCCCAACAATCCCGAACTTTTCAATTTTTATACTATCGGATCAAAATAAAATCTCTTTGGGTCGG
>Ga0194133_10005158_pt1 | contig 16825 bp, 17 predicted proteins | sample TA2KigOf40mmetaG_FD_155448 | JGI IMG/M metagenome (GOLD analysis project Ga0194133, IMG submission 155448) | Freshwater microbial communities from Lake Tanganyika, Tanzania - TA2015055 Kigoma Offshore 40m | ecosystem: Environmental > Aquatic > Freshwater > Lake | place: Tanzania: Lake... | reverse complement strand
TTTTTTTCATTAAATTCAATTTGTACATTCTTAGGACAGAGATATAGCTTTTAATGGTGTTTCAAAACTGTACCTTCAGTATGTTAGGGTTTTCAGGTGAGAGCAGCTTCAAATTATGTTTACTATGTTTGAGAAATTTAGGCATTATGTAAATTTTAGAACACTTGAGACATGCTACGACCAAATGGTGCATCCTCAAAAAAGATTTTTGCTCAGAAAACTTTTGGATTCAACGATTGGGAGAATTCTTGAATTGAAGGTGACTCAATATACTGTGGAGTATTAATCTTCATATGGAAATTAAGCTCAATCTGTATTTTCCAGCATGATATGGTCAGCCTTGACAATTTAGAATATAGTTACCATGATGCAACAATGTCTGAGATGGGACTCACTCCTTCTGAAGTAATAACATTTATTTTTGTACAATCATCTCGACCGAAAAAATCACGGCGATTTCTCCCTATTTTTCATAAAAGGGAAAATAGGGCGATATTGCGTGACTTATTGCCGTAATGGTGACTTAAAGTCACCCTTTTTGGGTTTTGCACCCGAAATCTTCCTTTTTCAAAAAAAGAATGACCTTATTTTTGGTCTGGTAATATTGATTTTAACCCTCATTTGAGGTGTTTGTGTCTTATTGACATAATAGTCACTAAAAGTCAAACTTTTTTAGTTTGGCACCAGAAATCTCCCTTTTTAAAAAAAAGGATGACTTTTTTTCGGTCGGGATTTGATGTAGTCAATATAAAATAGTTTTGATACTTTTTACAAGGTTGAACTAACCATCCCAAGTTTTGTCCTGAGAGATCGTTTGGAGGATATCCAATACTGGACAGAGCAAATGAAAATGGCCCAATCTAAAATGGAAACTAAGGATGTCAAGGTTCCATATCTAAAGCAAAAATTCATAATTGAATTATACTTGAAGGAATAAGAAATTATTATAGAAAGTGGCTGCAGTAATGACATCTGATGAAGCTGTTGAAATGCTTCAGAGACATGAACGTGCACGTCAGGGTAGACTTCGTGCCAAAGTAAAAATTGTCTGATTTTGTTAGAATCCGGATGATTTCTTAATGATGTTTTTTCACTCTCAGCTCATGCTTGAAATCCGTCGTCAAGAGCAGTTAGATAAAATGAAAGGAAAAGAAATTGTACAAGCTATTTCTATGGCCGTAGCAGCTACAAGGTGAAACATTTCAATTGAAACTATTGAAAACTGGTCTAAAGCTAATCAATTAAATTTATGAAATAAAATACAGAATCCAGAGTCTTTGGAAAGGCGCTATTGCCAGGAAGAGAGCAAGAAAGATGAGAGATGAGGAACTTGTCTTTATTGGAATGGTAATCTCTATGTATAAAACCTATGTACCTGTGTCCCTCTTTCACGTACAAACCGCCAGACCAATCTCCATCAAATTTTGTACAGACATCCACGCCAACTCAGGGAAGGTTCTTAACACAAGTACAACCCCGCTAACCCAACCCCCTGACCCCGGAATATCCCAAGCTCCAAAACCTAATAGACAAAGGGAGAAAAAACTTTGCTTTACAAAAAATATCTAGAAGGGTGAATTAATCTCATTAAATTTTTTTTGGGCAGCGCCGGGCCCCGGTTGGCTAGTTTTGAATAAAATTATGTTTTTTATGTGGATTGGAATGTGATTCCCAATATAATGCCCAAACCTCTAAAATTTTGATAATCACTGGCTTATTTGTGGGAAGATTCTTTGCCTAGAAAGCCTAAAACTCAAAATCATTTAACAAAAGTAAGATTTTTATGAAGTGTAACTACCACCCCTAGCCCAGATACTAAATAGTCACTGAAAGTTGTGTTAGTCTGTCCCTTGATTTTTAATAATAAACATAAATGAACGAATTTAGAGATAAGACTGATCAAGTTTCTGCACAGCAATCAATCCTGACTGAGATAATTTACCTTGTGCTGATGAATTTCCAGGGGCCAAAGATTTTGCCAAGTTCACTGTCATATATTGCATAACCATAAGGCATGGTTAGTGATCAAGGGGTTGAGTAGAGTAAGGGGAAGGTAGTAGGATCGAATACAAGGGAAAGTAATTTGTAGTGTGACAAAACGTGTTAGAATCATGAAAGTTAATTAAACACTTAAGACTCAAATGCTCATTATAGCTTTTGATACTTTGATAGATTTCACCACAAGAATATCTTCATGCATTTCATGCCATAATCATTTTTTCTGATTAATTACCAAGGGTCAAAGATTTTGTACAGACTAGAGATTAACTTCCTTCAGATGATCAAGGGGTTGAGTTGAGTAAAGAGAAGGCAGTTGTAACAAATACAATGGGAAAGTAATTTGTAGCGAGACAAACCATGCTGAAAATAATTTTTATGGCAGCTAATTACCTAGAATTTAAACCCTTAGGACTCAAATGCTCATTATAGTTTTTGATACTTTGATAGATTCCACCCCAAGAACATCTTCATACATTTCATGAGAAAATCATTTTGTGCTGATTAATTACCTGGGGTCAAAGATTTTACCCAGACTGGAGTTTGAACTTTGGTCTCCGAGTTGTCAGTAGTCTCAAATACAATCAGAAAGTAATTTGTAGTGTGACGAACCGTGCTGAAAATAAATTTTATGACGGCTAATTACCTAGAATTAAAACTCTTAGGACTTAAATGCTCATGATAGTTTTTGATACTTTGATAGATTCCACCACAAGAATATCCTCATGCATATCAGGATAGATTGAAAGACATGGAAGAAAAGCGGAGAGAGACTCAGGTGGAACATGATGATGCCTACCAGAAAGCTTTGGTAGAAATCAAAGATGAGCTCAGGGAAAAAGAGGGCGATGACATGATTGAAAACATGAAGGATGAAATCAGAGATTGGTTTCACTCTGAAAAGTAATGGCCAAATAAAATGTAGTCTGAAAGATCCTAGTTATATTTTTTCACAGAGAAGAAACTGGAAAGTATCCAGATTATCCGTCTGATGAGGAAGGGGGGTCTGCTTTGATATTTCACCCAGAGTTACATGCAGATTCTGGAGAAGGCTCTGATGCTGGAAAAGAAGAGCAGCAGGTGTGTGTGAAAGTATTATTATTAGATCTTGGAATCCTGTCATTCTTAATGGGGGATTCAATGTCTTAAAGGTTTCTTCCAAGAAAAAGGAAGAGGGCAAAAAGGGATCTGGGGCAAAAGATGATAAGAGTGAAAAGAAGGGAAAGGAGGATGAAGAAGATCTTGGCTACAAGCTGACCTCATCAGAGTTTGTTAAGCAATTAAAAGCAGCAGATAAGACTTTTGTTGGTGAGATCAAAAGTTTAATTGGTCTAAACCAAAGTGTTACACTGTCTCCAAACCATTCTCCTATCATATATTAATTGACTTTTAAATAATTTTTTTTAATCTTTCTCTCCTTCTTCTCTTTTCCAAATCTTCAAATTTCACACAACAATTTTCATAAAATAATCAGATGTTTGGCTCAACTTCAAAGGTATTCTCAATGAGGGTAGACAGCGTCCCTTACCAAAAACTGGGGCTGAACTGTCGGATGAAACTTTTGGAACTTTTGGTAGAGAAACATCACCTTTTGTATTAATAGAACAGCAGAGCAATTGAAAATAAGACACACTTTGACTCTTAAAACTTTTGCAATAATGTTTAGCCTGTTAGTTGCTGATTTTAGGAATACAGATTGCTTTGACAAAGAAAATTCATGAAGGACATCAATACAAAAATATGCCTAACGTTTGGTTATAAAATGTAGTTTTTAAGTAGATATAGAAAACATTTTTGGACTTTAGAAACGTTGACATGACATTGCAAATTTACCAATTTAAATTTGAACCAAATAATCACATTATAATATTAAGTTTCACAAATATAGAAGTTAAGCAATAAGAGTTTCAATGAGATGCTGAGTAATTACTTTTTAATCAAAGAGGTAAGTCTTTCACAAATTTACCTTTCTTTAAGTTTAGTTGACTTCATCCTTCTTTTTCTAAATTAAGTTTTACACAAGAAATGTTATCTTCAAGCACATATTTACTTATCTTTTGCTCTTCATACTAAATCTATTGTATTTATAACCAAGCTTTTGTCTTTTCTTTCTTAATGAGGTGAGCTTTTATTATTTTAGATTCTAATTGAAGAATATGATTTTGGTATAGTGATCCAAAATAACATTTCACAAATTTGTCTAGATTTGTGGAAGAACAAAGATGAAACTATGAACAAAAATCAAGATCATGATGATGAAATGATTCGTGAAGTGAAGAGAGATGAAGTTGAAGAAGAACTACGTCGTCAAGTTGATGTTCTAATGAGGGAGGAGCTTGATTTGCTAAAAATTGTAAGATTTAAAATAAGCATTATTTCCTATACACTTTAAACAAACTTGTCAACAATCAAAATTCAGGCAGTTGAACGTGACAAAGGCAAAAAAGGAAAAATAAGTAAAAAACGTAAAAAGTCAAAGAAAAAAGCAAGCAAAAAAGGCAAGAAGAAAAAAGATAAAGATTTAACACCTGACAGAACAACAGAGGTACAGTAATTAAAGCAAAGAAATTCCTCCATATTTGAAATTCAAGCAATCAACTTATTATGTTGCAGTCACTATTTGAAGAGCTTGTCCTGAATGGAATCATTAAAACTTATCCAAAGGTTCAACTCAAAGAGTTTCTCGGGGACATCTCTTATACTGGGTATAAACTCTAAATTAAGTAGACGGGTATTTTTTGCGCAAGAAAAAATACCTAACCGCCAGCTCGCAAAGATATAAGGCATGGCTAATTCATATTAAAAGCTATAGAAAAGTTTATATAACAACAATTTTCATTTAATGTTTGAACAAAAAATCTTATTTGATAAACTTTTCTCTAGCTCTAAAATTGTAGGAGCTATTAAAGACAAAGTTGAAGGCCATTTTTAGCTGTTTTAAAATGACGCTGCCGGTCCATTCAGAGGCCAGAGAAGCCTTTTAATTACCCCCAACTTTTAGGCATAATATCAACAAACTTATAAAACATAAAATATTCACAATGAAATTCTCTTTGCAAAAATATGCTCAATAGCACCAATGGTTAAAGAGTTCTTATAGCCCATCCCCTGGCCAAAATTTGGGGAAAAAATATGTGAAGTTGAAGAAAAAAATTCCTCTTTCCAAAAACCCAAAAATATTCCATTTAGAACAAAAACTCAGGGAGAAGTAGTATTTCAAAGTTACATCCTTGACCCCTAGGTAAAGAGAAAAATGTCAACAAAAAACAACAAAAAATGTCAAAAAAGTCACAGACAGACGGACATCCGCTAAAAACCACTAGCCTTATGAAAATTCTAAACTCGCCACTCACTTCGCTCGCTGGCGGATCATCTTCATATGAATGTCAAAGTTATAATTTTTATCTCTATAGATCAGAATTAAAAACTCGAAGTGGAAAAGATCCAACACCTGGTGGAGGCGATGTTCGTAGATTGATGGCAGAGTTTTGCATTTTACCCTTAAGTATATGTCAAAATGTTACTGTCTAACATTTGAACTTAAAAAAAATTGATCCTTAGGCTCCCAATATCTTCATGAAAATACTCCTCACATCAAGTCAATTTTGCTTGCAGGTCCGGAAAATAGTGGAAAATCAATGTTGGTGAGACTGATTGTTCCACAACCAATTCTGAATTAGAAATATACACTTCTTTTCATTTCACATAAACCCTTTAAAGGCCTCAATTGGCAGAAGTACAAAAATGTAAAATTACTTTTGCCACAGGTAGATGCCATCTGCAATGAACTTGGAGCAACATTGTTTGATTTGACAGCAACCAACATAGTTGGAAAGTATCCTGGAAAGTCAGGCCTTAATATGCTTCTTCATTTGGTCATCAAGGTTTCTAGGTGAAAAATAACTGGAAAATACAAAGACTTAATACTAAAGTAAAAAGTTTTAGACTTCTACAACCATCTATCATTTATATTGACCAAGCAGACAAAACATTTTTGAAAAAAGTCTCAAAAACAGATAAAACTGATCCCAAGAGATTGAAAAAGGATTTGCCAAGATTAGTGAGGTAATCACAAAATTCAATCAATGAGAATATTTTTAACTTATATTTACAAATGCAGGAGCCTTTCAGCTGAAGATAGAGTCATGCTGATTGGGGCCTCACGGTAATTTTTCATTTATCAAAACATTATTGGTACCAGGAGCTATTATCATAGTACACGCTCATTTACCCTCTTTTTCATGCTACGATATCCTTTTCAAGCTCAAAGTTGTTTCAAACAGGCTGACATGTTTAGCTTCCTTTACCCTTTGCAATAGTAAGCTCGCCTATAAAGGCTGCCGTTGTTTTCACTACCGCATTTTATTTATTCCCGCCAATATTCTACTTTCTTCCAAGAGGTCCAATATTTCTTGATCCGATCCCTCCTTTACTTTTGTATATAAAGCTTCTCTTCCCCATGAATAAACAGTTCAGTATTGACTCTTTTCTTGATTGGAAAGGTCTCCACTGGGATTTTAGCTCAATGATCACTTCTCCTCCCGTTCCCGTTCCGTACCGCATCCATTCCGATGCCGAAGCAATGAGCACGCTACTATAATTTAAGGCAATCATGGGATATGCATGAGCTTTTGAATCCTGGTTTCAGGAATATATCAAATAACTTTTAATAGATTATGATTAAAAGATTTTTTAATTGAAACACTTTATTAATTTTTATCAAAATTTGATTCAGGTGTCCATGGGAGTGCGAGCAAAAGGTTAATAAATTTCAGTCAATATATGTCTCTTATTGATATAATCAAATTGTTTCAAAGTAAGGACTGACATTTTAGGGTTTGACTCAAACGTACCAAAAGTTTTTGGTTTTGCCAGTTCCAAATTACTCCCACAGATACTCACTTTGGAGAGAACTTATTCTTGAAAAAGGAGTTTACACAGGTAAGTGAATGAAAAATTCAAAATAACATGGGTTTGTCTTGTCTATATACATATACTAGCCAACCTGGCCCTGGCGCTGCCCGGGAAAAATTTGCTGAGCTTACGTTACACAAAGTTTTCTCTCCCGTGACCCATTTGGGTTTTGAAGTTTGGGGTACCCTGGGGTCCAGGGGTAGGGTTTGCGGGGTCATGCTTGTGTTAAGAACCTTCCCTGAGTTGGTGGGGAGGTCTGTGCAAAATTTGGTGGAGATTGGTCCGGCAGTTCGCGTGTGAAAAAGGGACATAGGTACAAACAGTCACTTTTATATATATAGAAGTGACTGTACCTACGTACCTATGTCCCCTTTTCACGCCCGAACCGCCAGACCAATCTCCACCAAATTTTGCACAGACCTCCCCACCAACTCAGGGAAGGTTCTTAACACAACCCCTGGACCACAGGTTTCCCCAAACGGGTCACGGGAGAGAAAACTTTGTGTCACGTAAAATGTCCAGATGGGTGAAGTAAGCTCATCAAATTTTTCCCGGGCAGCACCGGGCCCAGTTGGCTAGTTTTTAATATATCAGAAATTTCAGTTCGCTGGCCTGAGAAATTTGACCTTTCATCACTGACTAAAGTTTCTGACGGATTCTCAGCAGGTGCCAACTATTAAAATGCAGCACTTTCATCTTAAATTACTATTTTTTTCACCAAAAGGTCATATTCAACAAGCTGTTAATGCCACACTAACAGAAAGGAGACTGCTTCAATTAAAAACAAGGTAGGTGCATTTTTTTACTCATAATGCATACAGGAAGCCTTAAAACTCTATAAGGAAACTTTCAGACCTTTGAAGCCTGTGGAATTTGTCGTTGCTTTGGCAAAGTTTGAGCCCATATACAAGGAAGAGGAAGATGCATTCCTTTCATGGTAAAAATTCCTATTTTGATCGTTTTTATACGCTTTATTTTGGAAAAAAATCATGTTGCTTTAAGGTATTCAAAGACGCCAACTGGTAAGAAAAGGTATAAGTACCTAGAGGGAGATGAAGAAGAAGGGAAGAAAGAGAAGAAAAAGCCTGGAAAGAAAAAGAAGGGTTAAGGATGAAGTGAAGACTTATAGCTTATTGTAATAATAGACAAAAAAAGGCCACAAAACAACTCAGCATTGAGGCTCATATGTTATTTTTCAAAAACTTCCTTGAGTAATGGCCTTTTGTAATAAATGGCTGTTGAAGATCATCATCAATTACTAAGCCTGGGTTAATTTGCCGCCTTTTCTAAAGTTTTGATTTCAGCATCATGTGCAGCCTCTTCTCATTGCATTTTATCTTGTAATAAAAGTGTTTTTTCATTACATTCAATATGTGCTTGCATGTTTTTATTAAATCTTTATAAATACACCTTGCAAACTCCTTCCTGTAAAGGCCACAAGGCACACTTTTTGCCGGGAATTATCGCTAAGGGTAAAAAATAATTCTATATATTATAGCCAAAAATGGATCAAAAATTATGAAACTTGGCGGGGATATTACTGAGATGGGCCCTGACCCGACCCGAGCATACTTTTGACCAGCAGGAAATAAGAGGCCGGCCTGTCCGTAACCCGGGTACTTTTTGACCCTACTCGAGGAGATTTTTTTTGACACGAAGGGAAAAAAATTGAAAATTTTGATGTTTTTAGGGGAATTTTTCCAAATCCAAACTCAAACCATAGATGGCTGAACCAACCCTACCCGGGTCAAAAATGTTTGACCTGGACCCCTCACTAAATATTACTCAATCTAGTACCTAAATGAATTTTTTAATTAGACGGATTGAATTTTTTCTTCCAATCTTGGGTTTGCATTTTTCCCTGTAACAAAAAATGCCCTTCTACTTGATTTATCATTTTTTGGCAATTCGGGGTCAAAGATTTTCTTGAAATGCCCGCCAGGTTTCAACCCTCGGACCCTCAAATTCCCAGCGACCCCTTGATTAATCCAATCATAAAGTGAAAAAGGTTTTTACTGGAACAGTTTGTGAAGTAAAGTGAATCACAATATATAATTTACTGGTCAACCGGGGCCCGGCACTGGCAGGAAAAATTTAATACATTTTTTGAAAAGCAAAGTTTTTTCTCCTGGTATCTGTTTAGGTTTTGGAGTTTGGGTTACCCCTGGGTCAGGGGGTTGGGCTGACAGGGTCATACTTGTGTTAAGAACCTTTCCCGAGTTGGTGCAGAGGTCTGTAAAAAATTTGGCGGAGATTGGTCCTGCTGTTCCGGCGTGAATGAGGGACATACGTAATTACAAACAAAATATATTTTATATGTATGCAGACTTACTGAGTTCGAGCGGCAAGTATGGACATGTTGCTTGAGTCAGGTAAGAGGTGACAAACTTCGGTAACTCCTATCTCATGTCTATGAGTACTTAAGACCCCCCTGTTCTTATAAAAGAAATGCAAGGTATTTAAGGATGCTCATAATACTTTTATTGAGTAGGTACTTTACAATAAATTACACACATAATATCCTTACAATAATCTCTTAGCTACTTCTAAAACTTACGTCTAAGCTTACGGAGAGTAACTAGGTAGCTATAATAAGGCACGCAGGCCTTTTTATGGACATGTGAGGCGGGAGCGCATTGATCAGGTGCGCTCAGGGATCAGATGTGGATAAAAAGTTGTGTGATCAAAAATTGATACTTTACGTAATTTAAATCTTAAGGCTACAATCCGTGTGTGCCGTCTACATGTATTTAGATAGATAGACTACCTTAACTGTTGTTCCAACCTTTTTTTTCAACTCACTCAATCTGGCTGTGGATCTGAGGATTGTGGGTTCATAACCCAGCACTAGTATTCAAGGTGATTACAGCAAAGAAAAATGTATATGATAGTATAATAATATATGTTTGGCCTTGGTTAACTGTACTTACAACTTCCAACAGTTTTGCCGCACTAAAGCTGGGGTAAGTTCTCAAGGCTGGCATCAAATTTCCTCAGCAGTACTTTTTGTATTGACTCTAACTTGTTTTGACTTTACATTCAAGTAAATCCCTTCTGCCCTCCCTGCCTGGCGCGCCCTGCCCGCGCGGCGCCCACTGCCCAAAGTCTCGACGCTGACGGACGGCGCACTTCAAGTCTGCCACCGGCAGTGACCAGCCCTTCGGATTAACTTGAAATGTTTTTCTTAACTCAATTCATTCAGTCGGTTAACGGCAAATCAACGCTGCTGAATGTAAATATCACTAACTAAACAAAGTTACCAATTTGCATTGGGATGTTGTGAAGTTATTGCCAAGTGTTAACAAACACCCATTTTTCAAGTCATGGCACCAAAACCAATAGTTTGGCTTGAAATGTTGCTCTTAAGCCTTTTGCTTGCACTACATTTTGGCCGAGGTGATATTTTTGTTGATGAACGTGGTGAGACTGAGGTTATTCAAATTGATGAAAAGCTAGCCCTAATTCAAAATGAGAGTTTTGGCCAGAATAGTAAACTTGGTGTGATTTATCATAGAGCCAAACGTGAGGGATTAGGTGTTGAAGACGAGGAGGAGGGTTCAGGAGATCCCTATGAAGATGAAAAAGAGGCAAGTAAAACAAAAATATTTGTGTAAATGCCAGTAGAGTTAATCTTCAATTTTCTTCTTCAGTGTGGTACCTGAACAGAATGAAACTCAAAATATTCAATAATATGTTCCAATTTTTTCATACTCATTTTAAGGAGGAAGAATATGAAGATGATTATGATGACAGTGATCCAATACTTACCTCAACACCCAAGCCGGCCAGCGGGATGATCCCACCAAGCAGTACAACTTCACCTCTTTGGTCAACTTCGGACCTTTCGAGGTCTACTGTAATTCCCACCACAGAAATGTCCTCTACTTTAAAAGCCAATGATCTTGAAATTGAAAGCTCTTCAACACCATTTGTAAAGTTACAGATTCTAGAACAAAATATTGCTGTCACTAAAAGATTTTTTTTTAATTAGGATGAAAATCTTGGAAGTGAGGATGGTGTTTTCAATATGACGAGTGAACCAAACCTTGGGCTGAGTTCTGAACCACCATCCACTTTGACATCCTTTCCCGACCTCACTGAAAAGTCAGATAACCAGGCTCCATATGTAAAGGTTAAGTTACCAAAGTATGAAGTTATTGCAGGGAAACCATTTAGGTAAAGCTTTTTGTTAAATTTGTACGATTGAATACATACTTGTAGTTCACCACTCATTAATAATTGAATTTGAATGATCATTTATTAACTCATACTACCAAAGACCATTCAGTAAAGGATCTTGATAAAGCAAAACATGCGTCAAACCCTTATAATTATAACTGCTTTGCATTTCAGAAAGCAAGTGCCAGAAAATACATTTGGTGATGAAGATGGAAATACTCGTAATCTGAAGCTCAAGTTAAAAGATGAAAATGGAGATGTTGTTAACAATAATTGGATTGGCTTGGATGAAAATAATCAAGTCATCTATGCCTTGTAAGTTTGTTTGGTATTGAAAATAAGTTTTTTAAGTCTTTGAAGACATTTTTTTGTTAATTCAATCGGAAATTAGAATGAGAGTGAACTGTTTAAATTATAATATTTTGCAGTCGAATTTCTACTATTTTAAGCTTAAAATGGTGAACTTTGTTAAAGATTAGAAAATGAGAATCAAATCGGAAAGTACGAGTTCAAAATTGAGGCAACAGATGATGGTGGGCTCTCAGTGGAAGAAAATCTTGATATTTCTGTAAGACAATACCAAGGCTCGAGAATTGTCAGTCATCAGTTGAGCATTGAATTTGCATTTACAAATAATTCAAGTTGGTTTACAAAAGATTGGCCGTGGACGGTGAGCCAGAAAGCATTTGAAAATACTTGATTTCAATAAAAAAAATTCCGTGTAATTTCTTTCAGATGGTGGATAAAATTTCTGAATTCTACAGAGGTCCTAAATCGAACTTAAACAATCACGATGAAATTATTGTCAGAGGATTGAGTGTTGAGCCATTCATTTTTTCCTGGACAAACGACACCCTGACTCGATCGGACTGCCCCAAAGATGCAATCAGGTCTTTGTATTCAAAACTTGTTCAAAGTGACACCCTAGAGCACTCCAGAACGATGAAGGGTACCCCTAGCAGGCAATAGCCTTAGAATTTTTATTTTATCTTTGTTTTTAAAATCATTGTTGCAAAATATTGTTTAGACTTCTTAAAACTGTCCTGGGACCTCAGATTATTCCCAAGAGTGTGACTTTATCCTATCATGGTTCTTGTCTCAATGATGCTTCACTTTCGCCACCTGACCCTGAGATTATAACAAAGGACGCTTTTAAACCAATAATCAGAAATCCAATAGATAGAATCAATGTGACTGCTGGAGAACTTCTCAGACTAAAAGTGCCCGAGGTATTTCATATCTCTTTCCTTAAATCACATTTGAAAACTGGTTACATTATCTACACAATAAAACCACATGCACTTAAAGGACACATGCTGGGACGAAGAAGATGGAACAACCCCAAAACTCAGGTTGCAACTGTTAACCACTGTTCGTAGGGAACTGTCTCCCAATGCTTGGTTGAAATTTGACTCAAAAAATCAGGTAAGATATTTTTAAAATTGCTTGTACATGCTAAACTGTAATTTAAAAAAAATATTAAAATAGGAGTTTGTTGGCATTCCATTAGAAGAAGAAGTAGGTAGAGAAGAGTATCAACTGGTGAGCTATAAGTTTTTCGAAATTCTCTTGTTTGCTTTTTATTGTCTGGCAAAAAATTTCATGATTTTTCAAAAAGAAAAATTGTTATGAAATATTTTCTTGTTCTAGACAAACTTGGGCTTATTTTTAATGACTTATGCTTGGATTTTTGTTTTAGGTTTGCTCAGATAGCAATGGTCTTATTGCCATTGATGCAATTGTTGTCATGGTACAAAACCGACCTTTCTCAGAAAGGTTCGGCATAGAGTTTAGTCTGACATTCAAAGATTTTCCCGAACCCAAGAGAGACATAAAAGTTAGAATTGTGGAGAGCTTGGCCAACTACTTTGGCGACCCGTCCACTTCAAACATTATTCTCAAGTCGTTCGATTATGAGGAGTCGAAAATTGTCTGGTAAAAAAATTATCCTTGACAATCGGCCATTGCGGAAGTTATTTTTATGTTCATATTTTTAGGTACAATAAGTCTTTGGCTTATGTTTCTTGTGATGACTCAGTCACAAAGTGGGTCTCCAATCAAATGCTTATGCATGATGGAAAAATTCGTCAGAGATTTGTACAACATTTTGAAAATTATCTTGATGTAAGATGATTTTTATATGAATGATACAAATTTTAAGTTAATTTTTTTGTGGTTTTTAAGCTTTTAAGTGTCGAAGCTGTCAAAAAAGGATCTTGTGCCAATGCTGCCTCTTTAACCCCAACATCAGGTAGCCCCAGCAATGAAGGCGAAGATTATAAAGGCTCGAAGAGAACCATATTTCACGGAATCCTTCCATCTGCAGGTTTTTATATCCAAATCCAACTTGTTGAAAACTGACAACAAAGTGTGAATCCTTTTTTCCTCTTTCTTATAGATTACCTTCTCACATTCATAATCCCTGCTGTCATTATAACATGCATGCTTTTGTTGGCAATTCTCCTGGCATGTCTTCTACATAAGAAAAGGAAAGCTGGAAAACTAAGCTTATTTTACTCGGAATCTCTCCCACCAAGAGTACCAGTAATTTTGCAGGTAACTACCACGGTTTTGCTCCATTCTTTGCTGAAAAGAAAAAAGGGGATACTTTTCAGAAAGCTTGTGTCATTATGAAATTAATGATACGTTAGATTAGCACGTTACTTTTCTTTTGATTTAAAAGTTATGTTTATTTCTACAATTCGTTTAGGAATTACTCGATCCCTTAAAATATTGTTTTTAGATTATGACAATGATTACGAATAAATCTACTTTCAGGATGAGCTTTATGAGGAAGAGGAACAGCAAGGATTTCACAAACAGCCAATTCTGTTGCCTGAAGACTCCTGCAGAGGAATGTACGCCCCATATCAGCTTCACGAAATGGACAGACTTCTATCCGAACAAGTAATTCTCTCAATCAATTAAGGCTGCCTCCTAAATTTTCTTATTAAAATATGCAAATTGTTGTTACGAATAGTAGCAATATTTTTATTTTTTTGCAGGTAAATCCTGACTTCAACTCTGCTTCTAGTTTGTCAAGACCCACACCGGCTTATCAACGAACGGATTTCTAAATACCAAGAAATGAAACCCTTGCGCAACTTTTATTAAATCTTACAAAAAGAAATTCTACTGATTAAAATACCAAGAGACCCCACTTTCAAACTTGAACCACGAAATTTTTTTTTGAAAAAATCAATTCAATTTTCGAATCAATGTAAGATTCATTCATCAGTTTGTTATGTATTCCTTTTGAGCGAAAAATGCTCTACGGATGATGTCAATCGTTTTTTTTCTAACAAAAAAGAAAAGAAATTTACTTGGTTATTTTAGCCTTCTTCCCTTATTTTACAAATTTTGTTCTGATTAAAAGAATGAAAGTTTTTCATCGAAGTTAATGATGCTTTTACTGAAATCCAAAGTCTACTAGAAATTGTTTTCAAGGAAAACTTTTCTGACTAAACTTCCTCCCCTTGTTTTAAGCTAATCTCTAATCCAAATATTTTGTGTTCATTATTTTTGTCGATAATTTTTAGCCCTTTCTCCATGATTTGATCTGATTTGCAAAGCCTGTTAAAATCTTTAATGCAATAACGACTCAAGCACACCCAAAAAGACCTTGTATTATTTCAATTCATGAATATCAAGTTACATTCGAAATATTTCTGCACGTTTCATTCAAAATAGTCAAGCATTGATATTTGTTAATAAAAATATTGCTAACTAGACTTTGTTTTGGGTATCTTTCAGGGCAATAGTAACCTGATCCTGATGTTCTGAAAAGCATTCCAGGTAAATAACTTTTGCAAGGAGATTCAATTTACTCGCTGCTTTTTTCCCTGAGGTGTTTTTAATTACATTTTTATAACTTTTAGCCCACCTAGACAACCTGATAAACGTGGGCAATCATCTTCCTTCAGACTTAGTCAAGGAGAGGAAATTAGATACGATTTACCCTTCCATTCACTTTGAACTTCAGTTGAGGTAATAAACTTAAGTAATTTAGAAACAGGTGATCCCATAACCTTTTCAAAAAGGTTTGAATAAAGTGATAATAACAAAAACTGTTTCTTGCTTTGAAGGGCGTAAAGAGAATTTTCAAATTTTTCCAGATAAAGTCTGGCAATAAAAGAATGTTCGGAATGACCACATAAAGAATGGAAAGCAACCAGAGTTCACAAAGCTAGAAAAAGTCTCACCTTTATCCTAAGTAGCTCAAAATCTGCAAATAACATTAACACTTTTGCAGGGGGAAAATGACCTAAATAACTAATTTTGGAACAATCCTAAAAATGTATGAAGAATCCAGTCTAATTAACTTTCAATGAAAAAAGATAATTGAATCACCATTTGAAAACTTCTTTATCTTTTTAGCAAGAGTGAAGAGTGAAAACATCAACATTTAAAGGTGAAATAATGGGTCATAAAATTTTTCTTGATAACTTGCAAGCTTAACATTTATTTTCATTTGGCTTTTAAGCAAATAAAGAAGCAGCAAGTGAAAGATTTGGAATTTATGTGTCAGGACCAAATACATACAAAAGCAGAGTCAACAAATCCAAAAGAAAATGCTCTATCCGCACTGAGCCTGCTTTGTGTAAACATTAACGATTCTCAGGTAAATAATTCAGTTTTACAGAAAAGAAAAAAATGAATTGTTGACAGTTTTAATGAAATACTTGGAAGCTTTTACGCAAAAATTTGCTTTGGAATATTGACATTAAAAATCAATCACTTTAGATATGGCCTTTGCTATGCTGCTTATGAAAAAATATTGGGCTCTAGAGGTATCCTAATTTTACATTAGCATTTTTGCCCACATTGTATTCTTTTGAAAATCAGACAACCTTCTTCTTCCTCTGCTGCTGCTGCAAACTTTGAGATACAGAAAAAAGTTGTTGCGATGAGAAAAAAGACTTTGTCACTTTTCTATGCGAAAAAAGGTAGTTAAGTTTTGAGAAAATAGTTTTTGAATAGGATATATAAGAATATTGAAAGAATTTTTCTCTTCTAGATCGTCAAGATAACAAATTACTTTGCAGTTGGTTTTTGGGCTAAAATGAAAAAATGTGTGACTTAATGAGTTGTAAAATTTGTTTTGCTATGCAGGAATTCAAATCAACTATGTTGAAATATTTCAACGTGTAACTCTGACTGTTGATTGCCAATTAGCATATGCATTTACTTTTTGCTCCTTAGACAAACATCTTTCCAACACTTTAGACCTTTAGGGATAAAACGTGAACAAAAAATCGATGAGAACTTTGACAATTTGTTTGAGCATTGAACCCCTACAAAAGTTCTGATGGTTTTTACTATAGTATAGCTGAAGATTTGATACAACTTTTTCTGTCGGTTAGGGGGGGCATGAAAATGTTGATGTTCAACAATGCAGAGATTGGACACCCTACCCAAGAGATTCGTGATACGAATGAAAGAAAAGTCTCCATGTTTTCTTTGAGAATAAAAATTCCATGTTTGAAAATTGTGTCTTCACATTTAAGTTTTGATTTCAGAGCTGTCAAATTTTTGGAAAGGTCTTTTTTTAAGTTTTTTGAGATTCATCATCAAGAAACTTAAAAAACATTTATATCATTTTAATTTGACAGTATTTTTTTTTGTTTCGCAAGAAACTTAAAACAATCACCAAACTCAGAACAGGGAAGCAAGTAGGTAGAAGTTGTAGAAATAAACATAAATTTAAAGTCAATCAAGTGTAATAAAAATTTGT
>Ga0194133_10005154_pt1 | contig 16836 bp, 7 predicted proteins | sample TA2KigOf40mmetaG_FD_155448 | JGI IMG/M metagenome (GOLD analysis project Ga0194133, IMG submission 155448) | Freshwater microbial communities from Lake Tanganyika, Tanzania - TA2015055 Kigoma Offshore 40m | ecosystem: Environmental > Aquatic > Freshwater > Lake | place: Tanzania: Lake Tanganyika... | reverse complement strand
AAGCCTGGATATCTGTGCTCTGAAAGTGAATCCACCAGGTCCAGGGGTCCACATAATGAACTATCCACTAGAAAAAGGATTGCAACACAAAAGAAAAATTTATGGTGCATGGCTTTTTTGTGAGCCTTTACAAAGTACAGAATCTACTGAACTCTTTTCAACATGACACCTGAATGGATTGTAATCAAAATTTATGTCTTGTAAAAGAGAAAATGAAAGAAATTGATTGTTCATTGGAAAATATTCAGATCAAATATTTTTCATAAAATCTGAGATCCTTCTTAATTTCTTATCTGAAACTAAGTAAGTTTATAAAACAGAATTTTAGTCACATAATGTTAGACCATTGTCCACCAAATTTTGAGCAGATTTTGGCCCGTATTAAGGGAATGCTTCTTTTTCTTGTTATAACCCCTAATTTGCCCTGTTCCTTCTGATTCCTAATGAAAATTTTTTTAAAGGGATTCATTATTTATTAATTTTACCAGCAGTTCAAAGGTGGCTAAGCCCCCCCTCCCCCCTTCAAACAGGGGTCATTGTAGCTCATTGTTATGACAACTGGCTGAGAACTGGGACGTACAGGGTTTGATCCCTGCTCTGGGCAAAATCTTTGACCCCTACATTTGCCTTAATTAATCATTTCTTTGAGATGATTAACTCAGTCAGGATTGATTGTTGTGCAGAGCAGTACTGTATAGCCCTTTTCGACACTTTCAAAAAAAGATCAGTGAAGCAACAAGAGCTAATAAAATTTTATTTTCTATTTAAAATAAAATAATCTATATTGCTTTGGTGGAGTAACAAATAAAAGGTATTCGCAAATTTTATCTTTTCAATAAAAATAGCTATTGAAAATCAGTTTGTTCAGTCTATACATGTTATCATTTGAAAGAAGAAACTGCAATGATGGAAGACAAAATGATATAAAAGCTATTTAAAAATATGCACTTCGCCGAGTTTGTGAGAATTTGGCTATTGGGCTTTGGCACTGACGAAGGCATTTTCTTGTCTGGAAAATATAAATATATTGAGGTAAAAAAGTAAAATTGTATCAAAACATGGTGTAAATTAAGTCTTCTTTGAAACTAAATAAAAACACCTAATTATTTGAATCTATTTATTTTCATTCCCCAACAAGACAATTATCACTCACTTATTTACAGTCACAGCATTTCACTAGTCAGATTTTTAACTTTTAAGGAAAAACAATGTTGCTTTCTTTGAACATACTTATCAAACTCATCATTTCAGTTAAACTGCAACCTCACAATATCCTGTGGGGAAGATGCAGGATATTGATGAATTTATTACATCATGATTCAAACAAACAATACAAGATCAAATATTTTGATGATCTTGAAGGGTCAACATTTTCAACCCTTGCTAGATAAACCCCTTATGGCCATCAAGAATTTTGCCAAAGCTCAAAGTACTCCAAATCATCTCACTACTGTGCTCTACCTGCTTGCTTGCTTTTTCACAACCACTTCCCAAATCTACACTGCTTTTTCAAGATTTCATTCTCAAATCTAACTTCAGAATCATAGCAATATATTCTAAAATTACTAGCACGTTCAGGAGCGGCTAAGCCGCCCCCCTTTTTTGTTTTTTCGCCACGCCCCTTCCCGCCCCCCCGTGACGGGACAGACGTTAGGGTTTTATATATATTAATTAATTTTTACTGTGACCCTGGGGTTAAATCAAAATTGGAGAATAATATCCTGAAGTAACAAATTCAAAAAGCTTTAATGATCCCTTGAAGTAAAAGCAAACAATCCTTTTTAACCTTTTCTTGAATCTTTTAGTCTTAAATATCTTCCAAAAAAACTAGAATCAAACTTAATGTGAGATACCCACAAAAAATTACCTCTTGCAGTTTTTACAACCAATTGAGTTGAAGGTGAAAAGCCAAGATGATTGTGTGCCCGAATCTCAATCAAGTAGTAAGTATTGGGGTACAAATCCTAAATAATGTTTGAGAAAATTCAACTTGTTTAATTAATACTTTTTTTGCAAACATTGATAGGACTTGCCTGAATAGTATAACGAACATTTCCTGGATGTGGAATCTCAGTCCTGAATAGATCCCCATTTCTGTTCCACGTTTGACTTGGCTCATCCAAATTCACAGGGTAAAATGAGACCTCAAAGAAATCAATTGGCTCTCCATTGTCTTCTGGTAAATACCATACCAACTCATACTTGTCAGAGCTAGTCAAATCCAAAATGTCACCATCCAAAATTCGATTTTCCTGTGAAAAAGAACTTTAATTTCAAAGATGAAGAACTATATTTTAAGTATCGAAGACCAATGGAAAACTTCGAAATATAAGGTAACAATTAGCTTTTTTCCTTTCCATAAGCCCTAAAAAAGGAATCAATTTGTCCAGTCTTCTGGACTGTTTGTGTTTAATTGCAAATACTAAAAATTGCTCTAGATACCAGTGTGTTGATGATAGGAGCCTCTGGTGGTCCTCTTTGGGGCATGGTAAACTGTTGACTTGCCCCCCACTCAGAAAATCCAACAAGATTTTTTGCACTAAATCTAAAATCATAAGTTGTTCTTGGTTGAAGACCCTCCAGAATATATGATCCAGATGGACCTGCAAAATTTTACTTTTATAAAAATCAAGTATTTCTTTTGAAAAAAATAGTTATTACTTGCTGGCCACACTCTTCTCCTGGCATCTTGCCATTCTTGAGTTGCTTCTTTGAACTCAACTGAGTAAGAATCGATGGGAAGTCCTCCAGTATTTGTAGGAGCTATGAATCTGGGGGGGTTTGAAAAGTGATATTTAAAAGAAATATTATTTTTTGGCTCACAATTTAGATTTTTACCTGAACATTATTGTGGTAGCAGTCACTTTGTCAGTCACAGCCTGAAAAAGAGTTTGAAATTAAATGGTTGGATTTTTATCATGATAATAAAATAATATCAAAGATATCATAACATACGCTCAATTCAAGTTATTTTATCATTTTGCTTCTCAATTTATTTTAACAATAGTGTTCTATTTTGAATGCTTCCAATCAAACTCATTTCAAGATAGGCTGCCACCTGAACTTTCATTCCCATATATGATTTATGTCAATATAGCAATTTTGTGCAAGGTAGGCTTGTTCCTCCAATCAGGGAATGCCAACTCTCTGATCACCCTTATTTGCCTAATCTCTGAACAAAGTCTCTCCTTTATAAAGAGGCTGATGCTCTATCAATAAACAGTTCAGTATTGGTTCTTTTTTGATTGGGAAGGTCACCATTGGGTTTGAGTTACACACACTCACTCTCGCTGCTCTTACTCCAGACCACAGAATTGCACTCGCTAAATGCTTGAACAGTGATATTTTTTGATGTAATATTGAGGTCTCTTATTGGTGTGGATGAGAACTTTTTGCAATTTTTTGGCTAACCTATGATCTCTGATCTCATTTTATAGATTTTGCCACAAGCTTTTCATTAACTTACTTGTTGCACAGTGCTTGGTTCGCTTGCTTCTTTCAAATCAATTTCAAAGAAAGCTTCTCCATGGGGATTGACAGCTTTACAAGTGTATCTTCCATAATAATGAGGTTCAAGAGGTGTTATAATCAAATCACTTCTAGGACCATGTCCAACAACCTTTAAAAATGATATTTAGACTAATTTTTGGATCTCATCATGAACTTTTCTTACCTTAAAGTTCCTGTCAATGATTTCACGGTTGATCTCCTTGTCACGAACCCACCAAGTGATGGTGGCGTTTGGTAAGGCTGTAGCAATGCAAGTAAGGTTGACTGGATTCTAAAGTGTGAGATATAATAATATGAAAATACAATCAATTCAACAACTATGTTCATCGTGGTTTTGGCGATGATAATAAAAAGTAGAATTATTTTGCCACTGCCTTCTTGACATCTGCAATAATCACCACAGTACCTCTAAGCTGAATCCTACCTTTTCCATTTTCATATTTAAACAGACAAATGTCATTTCCTGCCCTCACCAAACACAAGAACAAAAGCCTAAACTAAGGTCTGAACGAACACTAAAGAAGAGGGGCAAAAACTACTATGAAAAGACAAGATGAATTAAGAAGACAGGGATTTTTTGTGCAGGGAAAAAAGCCCAACCCTCCCAAGTGACCAATTAACCAAAAGAAAATTATCATGTTTCCCACTCTCTGTCCCAACCAAACCCCCCCCCTCCTTTTTACCAAAAAGGCAATTATTACTAAACTTGCCTTAATTCACTATAGAACTTTAAACTTAAATATCTCAGCTCCTAGACAAAATATCAAAATTCTGTTGGGTAGATTTTGAGCCATTTATATGAAAATTATTTCTGCTAAATTTCAGCCCTATAGCTTTAAAACTGTGGGAGGGAGATAGAGTTCACAGATGGACGACACATTTATTGAGTGCAACCTGTAATGAAAAATCTAAACACCCCCTCGCTTCGCTCGGGAGGGATAAAGTTTTTTGGGAATGTACGATGATAAAAAAACTAGCTCAAACTCTGTTAAAAAATAGGCAAAATTTACCAGATCCCAGGTCCATTCCTCATACATTGGCTGTTCTTCAAAAGTTGGTGCAAACTCAACCTAAAGTTGAAGTTTTTATAATAACCAATATTTTAAATCAACACCTGTCAAAACCTGAATGTGTCCTGATTTGAAATATTGTCCACCTTCATTTCGGGCTTGACACTCATAAAGTCCATCATCTTTGCGTTGCACAGAATGGATCATCAGCTCAGAGACTCTCCAACTAAAAATTTTATAAATACATTATTATCTAGATTTCAACATAAGACTTCTAACTATGTAAAAACACACAATAGCTCTCCAGTCTCTGTATAATCTGGTGCTCTCTCTATTCTGTTTTCAACATAGATTCTGTCATCATCAGGCTGACCTCCAGCAATTAAAGGCTCCCTGAAACAAAAAACAAGGAGCCACATTATTGGCTCTGTCAAATCTTTAGGGCTGTTCCAAGAATCCATTGAACTTACAGTGATGACCACTTTCTCCAAATTATGTCAGGAATAGGATCTCCAGAAGCCTTGCAAACAATTTTGCCATCTGCTTTGTTAACGGGAAAGGTTTTGTTGTATAATTCCTGAACTCTTGGTTTGACAATCACATCTAGGAAAGTTCCTGTCTCAATTCTTCCAGCATTGTTCTCAGCAATGCAAGTGTAGTTCCCTTCATCTTCGATTTTCAGTCTGTAGGCAATTAGATGTCCAGTATCCTTCTCAATTGTCCATCTGTTTTTTTAAAAATTTCAATATTTTTAAATGAAGTCAAATCATTTAGCTAGAGATTATTACCCATCCTTCTCAGTGGCGTCTCTTCCTTCAAAATCAACCCATGTATAAAATGGGTGAGGAATTCCTGCTGCCAAACACTCAAAGTCAACCTTCTCTTGTTCAATACCTTTCACTGGACCAGGAAGCTTCATCCATTCAGGTGGAATTTGAACCTGATTTAAAAATGTTCTTAGCTTTTGTAACAACCAGTTTCTGATTCCAATTGTGTAATCAATGCTGAACAAGTAAAACTCTATGGTATTATACTCAGTAAAGATATTCATAACTTTTAAATTGACTGTTTTGGAGAACTAGATCAATGGTAATTTTTTGATATGGACCTACTCACCCTTTGAGGATCATATTGAGTGTTCATATTATCGCAAATTCCATGAACCAAATAAATCAAATAAATGACATGTTTGGTTGTACAAATCTATTTCATTACTGACTCTATAATACATTGTATTTACACACGCCAGTCTCTCACAGTTGGAAAGTACAAAGTCAGAAGGGTTATAGATCATCATCCTTCCAAAATAGGAACTCAAGGATGACGTGACTTAACAATACACACCCATTTAAGTGTGGATTGCTTTCAAGAGATTATTTATATTATTATAATACATAAAATTATTTTCCTTATAGTGAGTGATTGTAGTATACTTTTTACTAGAGGGAGGCTCTGTTGTTATTAACTCAGGTTGAAAAAAGATATCTTTGGAATTGTAGATTGAATCCCTAAACCTTTCATCTCATATTTTACATATTTATGCTATCTAAGCAGATCACAGTAGAGTAAAGCCATCCATGATTAGATAAATTGTTAGGGTATAAAAATTCTTTTCCAAGGAATCAGGTTTTAGTGTGATTTGTCTCAGCCTTAAAGTGTTTTTAACTTATGGGGGTATGTTTGGAACTAAGGGCACTTAATAACCCTCATAGATGAAAAATTGCTTAAAATCTCGTGAAAATAAAAGATTTACCTCCAGCCGAATGTCTCTCTCTTCAAGATTTCCTGTTTCAGAAACTCTGGCTCTGCATGTATACGTGCCAGCATCTTCTTGATTTATACTTTTGATCAGCAAACCATCAGACTCAATAACGTAGCGATCACCTGATAAAATAATCTCTCTCAAACCTTTTGTTGGATCTTAAAAAATTGAAATATCAGTTCAACCTGTTGAAACAATGAGACTTTCTTTAAGCCAATCTATGGTAGCTGGTGGTGAGGCTCTCACAACACATCTTATTTTATAGTCAGTGTGGATGATGCCATTCTGATCTGTGGGTGCATCCTCCCATGTTATCCCAACTATAATAATTGAGAAGAGAAAGCATGAATTGAAAATAAACAGCATTAAAAGATCACACCATTCAGTGCCCATCCTGACACACCACACTGGTGGTTTTTGGGTCTTTTTTTCTGTGGTTTATTAATTCCCCTTGCCGGAGTCGAACCCAGGTTGCTAAAACCTTAATGTTTGCAAAAGTTTTATTAAACTTAACCCACTGAAAGTTGACACTTTGACAGTTGCAAAAATCTCCTCATTGTTGGCATAAATCCCTTGGCAAGTATAAATTCCAGAATCATCTTCTTTGAGGTTTTTTATGAAAAGCATGATTGCAGCATCTCCAGGCTGTTCTTCAGTGTAAACCCTAGATAAGGGAAAAAAGATACAATAATGAGTTGTATACTGCTGTCCCTCAAATGATTTGAGCCATAACCCTCCTTGTACTCTCATCTAAGCTTCTGAGGGTACTCGTTTTACTCTTTTAATAACCAAACATTTGCCGATTAACCAATCTGAGTTACTTACAGCCTATAAACAAATCCAAGTAATGCAAATCAACTAGTTTCAGCCAAAAAATTATTAGGCCTTACTCATTTAAGACTCTTATACAAATTTGTTTTAAGAAAACCAAAATCTAGTCGAACAAGTTGTTTTAATGGCAGAGCTTCATGAACCAAAATACCTCAAAATTGCAGTTACTTTGGGCACTTTAGAACAAAAAATCTAATGAAAATACAAACCCAAAGTTCAAATTTAAGATTCTGTTATATTTTGAGTGTGAAATTTTACTTATTAAAATATCTTAAATTTATCACACCTTATATTTATTACTACAAAAACGGATGCAATATTTGCATACGTATTTGTTTATAAAAGCCAAAACCAACTATCCGTTTATGAAAATCAATACTCAATTTGTTTAAAATACAAATCTAACTTCAACTTTACATCTTTACATATACCCTTTAAGTTTTTAAGCAAATCTAACTTCTACTTTAGTTATACTATTTTAGTTTTAATCTGGGTACCTGCCAAAGCTTAGATTATAACCCACACACTTCCTTCCTAAATAAGCTAATACTTAGAGAAACAAATTATCATAAAAATATGTTTACCTGTCATCTTCTGGTATTGGTTGATTATTTGGTTTTATCCACCTAAGGTCTCTAACTAAATCTGGATTAGCAACCTCAGCTTTGCAAGTGAAAAACAAGTTCTCTTCAATCGGTTTGTTGGTTGGACCAGGAGGTTTGATTTCCAAACGATTTTCTTTTTTGGAATCTGAAAATGTTTTCTTTGGGATAAACAAGCATCTTGATAATTTAACATTTTGGGGCTAATTTTTGTTTCTGGCTCAATATTACATTTTCTATAAGATATTTATGAGAAATCTAAAGTTCAACCCTTTCAACTAAAATTTCAAAAATGAATGTTTTTGTATATTTGGATGAGAGTAATAAATCCAAAACAATAACACTTTCAAAATTGAAAAAATCCATTTGCTAAATTAGTTTTTTGACAAAAACAACTACAACAATTTGATAAATAGAAACAGTTGTATAGACTCAAAATATGTTTTTTATTGAGGACATCATAACCTTACAAATTTACAAATGCAAGTTTACTCAAATATTTATAAAAGTCATATTGCATTCTTTTTAAAAGCATTAAATAAGCTTAAGCTTGCTTGAACACTTGAATGTATTGCTGTAATAAGTGAATCTATTTACCACAATACAAAGTGTAAAGTTTTACTCACCTAAATTGAGTGTAAAAACCGACGGAATTAAAATGAGAATAAACAGTATTGGTTTCATATTTTCTTCCTATTTGTTATTAAACATTCATTTTATGATATAGAAACTGTTTTGTATTGGAATCTCTAAACATATCCAAATCATCACAACCTTTGTTTTGATCATTGAGAATGCGTTTTAGAGGAAAAAAGATGAGGCAAAGAGGACCCACACACACATTCACATGCAACATCTTTTACCTTTATAACCTTGCTTCACTTATACCTCACCTCCACCCTAGCACACACAAAGAGCAACCAATGCGACCAATTGCACACAAAATTTTTTTCCTCAAGAAATTCTACTACCTTTAAGGCATTTTGAGATGCTCACAACCTCACTTTTTCAATCACCAAAATTCAGTGTTTCAGCCATAAGGTAACAAAGGTTTTGTAACTAAATTAAATCACTATTTATACACATAAGTTGAAGCCCAATTAATCATGACAATAAGAGAGAAATGAAAACTATTGTTGTTAAAGATAAGTACGATGCTGCACTCAGGACATGAGAAGTATAGAATCCAAACTGTGGGTGTTACTGTTGTGGCTTATATATAAGTCTTGCGGCATCTGGATGGGGATCTGAGACTTGTCAGTTCAAAACTGGGCACCTCCTGGTAAAAATTGACCAAATGTTGCCTCAAAAATACCCAAAAAGTTATGTAGATGTGCATTTTTTGTACATGTAAAAATGCAGAACCCTTCACACAGTTTTGAAGCTAGAGAGCTGAAATTTTGTATATAGACTCCTCACATAAAAGTGTGAATAAGCCTAGGCTAAAAAATCTTCCATTTCTCAGCCCCCACACAAAATTTCAAAAATCCCCTTAGTAACTTAATTTGAGGGGGCTTTATGCAAATTTTCAGCTCTCTAGCTTTAAAACTAAAGGGAGGAGATTGAGGTGAAAGACAGACGGACAGACAACATCTGCAAAAAAATTGTACCTTATTGATTTTTCTTACTCTCCATTTGCTTTGCTGTTTTGGATAATGATTCTGAGTATCTAAAAAATGGTGAAATTTTAAGGATATACTTAAAAAATCATTAACTAAAATAATGAAGACTTTTTTCCAAACAAGGGGCATTTTTGTTACTGTAATGAAAAGAGGCAGGAAGCATTTATCTAAGAGTTTAAGTTTGGCAACAGAACTACCCTTGCAAATCAAGATAAAAGCATAAACTGAACTGAACTGTTTATTGATGGTATGGTCAGGAATACAGCCATTTGTATGAGGTCTTAAAACAGGACGTTAAAGATTTTAGTTGCTGCCTGGTGGGACTCAACAAATGTTGAATTGTAAGAAATAGAGGAATGAATGAAAGATGACTTGAGGATCAAAGGATAGAAACCTGGTAACTGTTTGTGCTTAATAGTAATTTTTCTGTCGAAGTAAAAAACAGTTTATAGATGCAGAGAAAGTAGGGTCCAATATAATTGAATAGGGATAAAATCATTTTCAACCTTTGATCCTGAGTTTTGGAAGAGCAGTGGAAAAACTATGAGATATATTAAAATATTTAAAAATTTAAATATTTTGCAAATGGGACCATAAATCAGAATTTTTGCTGATAATTATGGATACTTATAAAGCTGCTCTTTTTCAAATTTATGAAACCTATAAATTTAAATATTCCAATTTATTTGACAATCGTTGATCACATTTTCTTCACAAAAACGGCTGTTTGTCAACATCTGTCATCATAATAAATTCAAAAAACTATTGTTGAATTATCGGTATGTCAACCTTGAAGAATATTTATAGCAAGAAAATAAATTATTATACTTAGTTTAATACATATATAGAAAGCATTTCGAAAGTTTTTTCCAATCTTCAAAATACGTTTCTTAAAACACCATTGCTTAAGTCTAGTAAAGAGAAATTCTGAAAAGAGACCCTAAAAATGATTCAAATTTTTATTTATATAGCTTTAATCATTACTTCTATAGGTAAAGTTTGACATTTTTTGCTAACATCAAATTGTTTCTTTTCAAAGATACAGAACTTTTCAGGAAGTAAAGTCTCAAGCTACCATGTTTACAGAAAAGAGTTTTTACCTGCAGCTAGTTTGCCCCAAACATGGTTGCTTTACACTAATGACACATTTGACTTTCTTAAGTGCTCGATCATGTGTTCTCAAAACTTTGATGCTAAAAATGGGTAAACATTAAAAGATTTTGTTGAGCTATATTTAATTCAGGCTTTTCTTCATCAATGTAATTCTAGATGCACAGCCTTTTCAAATCTCAACACATCAAGCTGTACGCTTTTCATGACGGGTCCCTCTCTTGTGGTGGACAGTAAAAATCAAATAGGTAAAATAGAGGTTTTTAAGAGAGTTGGACAAGTTACATCATCCACAGGAGGTAAAGATTTATAAAGAATAATTTTTGCCACATAGTAAATGACTGGTTTGTTTATGAAAAGGCACTGTTGCATTGGCTATTGGTGGCTTTTTAACACCAAGTAAATCAAACTTGGACACTGTTGAGACTCTCTCCACCAATGGTAATTGTAACCACACTTTTACTAAAATTCCTATTGCAGATTATTCTCCTATGGTGGAAATTCTATCAAATAAAATCATCTTCCTAAGTGGTAAGATGATGAATGTAGATTTTCAAATTTCATTAATGGTCACAGTTATTTGTTACTTTAGCATTCAAAAGTTTCTATCAATATTCTTTCTCCACTTCCACATGGGATCCACTTCCCTCCAGGTAAAATAAAACTTATTTTTGCTTTGTATAAAATAATAATTTTCAACATCTGAAGCTCCTTTTCTCATCTGAATCGTGTTGTCAAAGTCTATCAAAACAAATTTTATGTCATGGACTTTGCAAATGCTGAGGTTTACAATCCTGTCACCATGACTTGGAGCTCTTGGTCGAATTTGCCAATGGATCTTGGTCGCTTTTCATGTAGTGCAATCTATAAGGACACCTTATTGGTGGTGGGGGGAGAAGCAAATGGAAGTGCAATTCTACAACATAATTTTACTCAAGGTATGGAAGTTTTCATTAAGAAGATCATTGGTCTGCATTCTGTTTTTCCTAAAACATAAACCAAAGGAGTCTGGTTGAGCTTACCAAATTTGGAATCCCCTATGCTTTATCCAGCGTGTGGCTTTGTGGCAGATAATCCAGACATCTTCTTGGTGATTTTTTTTTTGCACATCAAATTTTGAAACAACACAATCTCATTTTTTTGAAATTTTAGATTGCGTACAATGGTAGTGGCTACATTTTTGACTTGAAAGCAAATGCTAGGACATCCCTAACCCCATCCTTTAAAGGAAAGTCAGGTTCATCATTTGTAAATTTTGGGAAAAGGACTTTTAACATAGGTATGCTGTTTTAGTTGAAAGTCTCAAACTCCCTTAGGGATGTTCAAAAGTAAACCCTTTAAAACAACCGAATTTTCTACAGGAGGAGAAGTCTCTTCAGTGGGTACCTCCAGCTTTGAAGAATACCTTTATTCAACAAATTCTTGGATAATGTCATTGTCTGTTCCAAAGAGTTTTTTTTCTATCATTAACTTACCCAGTTTGGTTCTTGGGTGTAATTGAATTTCTTCATAGTTTTATTTGTATGATGATTATAGGGTAGACCATGCACAAACAATAAAGCATGTTAGTGGCCAAAGTGCTGGCTTAAATATTTCCTATACTGCTAATAATTCCTTGCAGATTACTATTATAGGCTGCCTTGTTGATTTTTTTTAAATCTGGGTTCGAAATATGATGGTTTGACTGCAAATTAAACTCAATCTTAGATTTTAGCTCTAAATTAGATGCTTTAAAAATAAAGTCAATCTTCAAGTGCAATATCTTAGCCAATAAAGCTACATTAACAATACTGAAATTTTAGAGATCCAACATGACATTTGAAAAGAATTAGACATAGGGCATTAAAGTGTACCTCCTTTAATATTCTTTTGGCAGTATCTGGTTTGCTGAAAAGGAAAGTTATTAAAACTTTTTAAGGTTACCACTGAAAGATGTCAATCTCAAGTAACTTTATATCTTTTATGAATGAATGAATTATTTTTGTCATTTGTATTTCTCTACACACAATTCAATCATATGAATGTTGATAGCCCATAAGGATCTTGGCACTTTGTACGAAACCTATCTACCCATGTTTGATTCCTGAGTTCACTTGATCACTGAGCTCCTGCTTCCTATGTCAATAAATATGCTCAGTTCTGAGGATATTTGGCTAAATATTTTTTACACTCTTTGGCTGACTTTTTTATTTTATTACTTATTTTTTGTTTCTGATCATAAGAAAAGGTTTCCTTTATGAAAATCAAATTATTTTCCATGATTAATCTGTGCAACTTTTTTCCATCTTCTTTTTTTTGCTTTTAGAAAAGATACTAAATGCAATTAATTGGGAAAAGGGAACAGAAAAATACACGAAGTCATCCCATTTGGAGTTGATTAAACTTATCCCAAAAAGCATTGCATTAATTTATGTATAAGAGAGAAAAATCTCATTGCAATGCTCTTTTTAAAAAAACTATATTTTTTGTATTTTACACTTTTTATTTGTTACAATCGACGAATTTCAAGAAAAAAGATCAAATTATTACAATAATATCAAGTGGATGAAAATAATTTTTGATTGGCATGCATTTTATCTGATTTTTCATTAAAATGCGAAAAGAATTAAATATTTCATTTTCTCCTTTAGTTATGGTTAAACTATTTTGGCCCCTTTTAAGTTTTTTTTGCAATCTATTTCAACTGGATAACAAGTGAAAAATCAATTCAATATTTTTTGGAAAATATCTCACACAATAAAAATTCACTGATAATATTTAAACAATACTTTTTTCCAACAACTGTTTTCTATCAAAAGAAGACAGAATTTTAAAATGATTGTACTTTCTATTAAAAAAACATTTACAGCACTTTTTTGCATGAATTTAGAAACATGAATCAAAAAAAGTCTTTATCATTCTTGTTTTTGTAAAACAAACTGACAATCACATTTGCTTAAATTAGTAAATTAATGTTTTATTATTGTGCTATATTCATACTCAATTTAATTGTTTCTTTTATAAAAACATCGAATGATATTTCTTGAAGAAATTAGTTCATCTAGGTTTTGATAAATTCTTTTATAATTAATTAGTAGTTTTACAAAAATATTGCTGCAAATGGAGAAAAATACTTTTTGTGACTTTTTAATATTTTTTTTTTAATGTTTGGTAGAAAGAGAAACAGCCTTTAGCCTAAACTTCAATTGCCCATAACAACCATTTCTCTGATGAATGAATGAATGTATTCATTACCACAGGTTGTGATCGCCAAATAATGCCCAATAGACAATGTTTAGTAAGATAAAACTTGTTGGGAAAAGCCATCTTGAGATTCTGTCTACCAAAACTGCTTTCTCACGTTTCTTTTTCATCAAGTCACGAATTTCTTTCTGTCGTTTCATCTGAACATCCTGAACAAAGTTTTTCAGGCCTGGATGGTGCTGACTTATCACATTGTTTTGGGACTGTGGGATTTGTGAAGGTGCAGGAACATCTTGTTCAGACAAGGAGTCCATGTTGGCAGAGGTGGTGGTCTCCATCAGACCATCTCTATTCATAAAATAGGTGGTAGAGGCTTCTTCCTACAAAAAATAAAAAGAATTTGTCATGGATAAATACAAAGTCATTTGTAGTTTTTTGTCTATATTATCATACAATGCACTTTATTCAAGTTCTTTTCTTTATTTTGCGCTCACGCTATTTCAAATGTTCAAGTTTTTCACAATCCCATTGAACTCATTTCTAGATAGGTTCAGTACACCTCATCTTTCATTCCCACACCTTTTTATGTCAATATTTTTTCTGCACAAGGTGTACTTACTCTTTCAATCAGCTAGTGCCAACCCATACCCACCCTCATTGGTCACAACCTTGATATGAGTCCATCCTTTTATAAGGGTCTGCCATTCTATCAGTAAACAATTCAGTACTGATTCTTTTTGTGATTGGGAAGGTAATTATTAGGTTTTCACATAAGTTCGCTCATCTCTCACAAACACACACTGCCCTCTGACTAAAGCACGGCTCTCGCTTATCTATCTCAAAAATATATTTGCCATCAGATAATCCTCACATATTCTTTGATTCTAGGCATCTACAATGTTTGATATAACATAGAAAGCATATGTCCACTAATGTCAATCCAGCTTTGTTTGCAAGATGGCCTTTGTGCCAAATGTGCAAAAAGTATAAAAAAGAGATGGGCTGCTAATAACAAATAGTTAAGTCTCCTTAAGTCTTTTATTAACACTAATTATACCAAAATCATAGTTTCAACAGCCCAGAATCCCCAAGTATAGATGTTGACCACATATAAAATTAAATTTTATCATAGGAAATTAATATAATGCATGTAGAAAAGTTATGTTTTAACAAAGCATGAAGAAATTTGACTCAGGGAAATCTATTATTCAAGAGGATTTCAACTCATAAAAAATCTCAAAATTCAATTAGGCAAACAGCTTAAAGACTGAATTACCCAAACGGATTTGTAACATATATTCTGATGTGGATTTGTATGAGTGAATTTGAAACCTTTTTGATTGTCTTACTTGAATAAGATTTGCTCTGTTGTCCTGTTGCCTCATGTTAATTGCACATGTTGGAGACATCATGGGACCCATCTCATACGATGAGTTCTTGGCATGGTTGCAAGTGTGACCTCCCGTGTTGTTTTGGCCAGCCGCCAAAAGGCTCCCAACATTTAAGCTAACACCACCTTGTGCTGGATTCATAACCTGGCTGCGGAAAAAAAATTTAGTTTAAACTTTGATATTCATTACAGGACAAGTTAGGTTCAGGTAGAGATGGGGCCTGGCCCGACCCGAGCTTAGTTTTGACCCGGAGTAAATAAGAGGCCGACCCCCCTTTGACCCGGGTACTTTTTGACCTGACCTGACCCGGGTCAAAAATTTTTGACCCAGACCCATCGCTAGGTTCAGGAAACATTGGTACAGCTCATTTATTTCTGGGGTTGGTGGATATTGGTAGCATAAATCTAGATCAATTATCATTCATGATCACGTTCCTTCTCCTGGTCAGGTCTAGCTAGCTTGGGGAGGTCAAACCTTCCCTTTTTGATGATTGTTCTGTTCGTTTGTTTGCATCAGTTGCACAGACAGACAAACTTTCATGTGATATTCACAGATAATATTAGTAATCCTTTGTTTACTGAGAAGCTGGAATAGCAATTTTTTCATTTGGGAACAATAGAATGAAAAGTTTGCACCCCTTAAATCCATAATTATGTGTACAGAAAACAAGGTAAACTATTTTGTTGTCTTCGAGATTCCAGGATTGTGATGATGCACTCAAGGGTTAAAAGGAAAAACTTTTTCTTTCATGGTTGATAATCATCTTTCTTCATGCTGTTGTGAAACCACTATATTCTCGAATTCATTTGAATTTAAAACTTTTTGAAAATTATCACATTCCTTTGAATCCTTATCATTTCACATAAAAGTTCAAAAGAAAGGGACTTTGTATTAAATTTAAATTAATTGATATTAATTCATCAAGTCAAAAGTACAATTTTAAAACGGTTTTTACCTGTTGTTTGAAACATTGTTTCTGTTCTTTCCAAATTGGGAAATGTTTGAGAAGAATGTGGTAAGTGTAATTTGTTCCTTCTCTGCAAATCTCAATACTTCCTAAAAAATAAAAATTCCATCTTAAATCAAAATGCTACAATTAATAAAAAAGGGCATTCCTCGAAGGCTAAACTCATCTGGCCAGAGACATCAATCTTGCAGGGTTAAAACTTTGTACGTGCCAGCCTTAGATCTCAAAATTATTAATATTCTGGAACCAGGAAAAAGTATCATAAAAAGCCATTTTTTAATAGCCGTATTTTTGTTAGCAATTTCATCTGTGGTGACCAGATGGTGTTAGGTTAGGCTTGGGAGGGATTAAAACCTGGGCTGCTGTGGGGAAAGTTTCACCCAGTAACCCCTTTGCATTTGTGACTAAATTTTTTTGAGAAAATCTAGAGTGCAAAATTGATTTTTATCTAAAATTTTGAAATATTGGTGCAAAAAAGCTTGATTTGTTTCAAGGATTTTAGATACAAAATTATAGTATTAATCTGGTGCAGTAAAAAACTCATTCAAAGTTAATGCGAGATCAACTCTATTAATAGAGTCCTGCCATATAGTCACTGAATTATGCCTATGGTCACTGCAGATTATAATTACCTTAGGGTGCCTTGTTGAATTTTTTGAGATCCTTCATTAAAAAAATTCCTTGCAAGGCTGGGGATCGAAATGACTATCTTGGAGTCTAGTTCTCTGTCAATGACCAATGACCCATGTTTAACAAGCAACTAGTGGGGTCGCCATGGCTGAGAGGTCATAGGCACCTGACTGAGAACTAAGATCTAAGGTTGTGGGTTCAATCCCCGGCCACCCATG
>Ga0194133_10005151_pt1 | contig 16847 bp, 13 predicted proteins | sample TA2KigOf40mmetaG_FD_155448 | JGI IMG/M metagenome (GOLD analysis project Ga0194133, IMG submission 155448) | Freshwater microbial communities from Lake Tanganyika, Tanzania - TA2015055 Kigoma Offshore 40m | ecosystem: Environmental > Aquatic > Freshwater > Lake | place: Tanzania: Lake... | reverse complement strand
AAAGAATTGAGTTTCTTTGAATATAAAATATATGTGTAGAACATCTTTAAAAAATAAAACCCCGACAAAAGTAGGGGTTTTCGTAGCGAGACCGAGAGTTGAACTCGGGACCTTAGGGTTATGAATTGTTGATTAAAAAAAATAAAATTGATTTATTGATTTGTATATCAGATATATATAGAATATTTTAATTGTACAAACTTATTGAAATGGCTGGATTTTCATTGAGATTCCTCACTTAAGAAATTAATCAATTAGAACGATAAATATCAAGGAAAGACAAAAGGAAGGAATTGAACTTGCCAAACTTCGTGGCGTTCATAAAGGTAGGGTTCACGGTTCAAAAGAAGATCTTAGAACTTTTCTTTCCAAACCCAAAATTGCAAAAACAATTGAATACTTAAAAAAGGGATACAAAGCTTCTGAAATCTCCAGAATTGTGGGTATTCATGTGAATACGATAACGAAAGTGAAGAAGATGGTGGGGTGAGCCAAATTTTTGGGGCTTCGCCCCATATTGGCAGGACTTTCTACCGACAATCAAATTGTCAAATTGTCAAATGAATCAAACCTGTCTGCCGACAGGCAGGTAAACTAATCCCTGAGGCAACGGACAGAGAACCCACTTAGCTTACTGCCGCTGAGCCTGGTTACATAGCCATTGCCGTAATACAGGGAGCGGTACCAGGCACCGTAGGTAACGTCCTCCGTAGAACTCCACCAGCCACCGTAGTAGCCAACGTCGTAGAAAGTACCACTGTAGCCACGGAGACCGCCCGGAAGACCTGAGAAACCGCTGGTATTTGTGCCATTGCCATTTTCTGCCCAACCACTTTTGCTCTTCATTTTAGTTCCGGCAGCATCTTGACCACCTAAAAAGTCGGTAAGTATTGTCCATTCAGCATCGGAAGGTACATGATACCCAACAGGCGCGAGACCTCGAGAATCATTTACTGCGTACCAATTGTACAACTTTCCGTATTTCGCCCCATTTTTCGGGTCGTTGTCGTATAAGCACCAAGCCGGTTTGCCATCCACTCCTGCTTTTTCCCATTCTTCCTTTGTTTTCGCTTCAGGTATTGGGTCACCATTTCTAAATACAGAAACATCCAAATTTTTAGTCATCCAAACTTGGGTGCCAATTTTAACAGACTTATAGGGCCCAGTTTGTGTCACTTGATTGGTGGTAGTTGTAACAGTGGTCTTTGGAGCCGGTTTCAGTTTTTCCAGTTCACTATGTACCAAGGTTAAACTATCTGTTTTGGTTTTTAACAGTGTTTGTAATTTGGCTAAATCTTGTGATTTAGTTGCTGATTCCGTTTTACTTTGTTGGAGTTCCGAACTTAATTTACTAAGATCAGAATTTAATGATTTAATAGAACTTTCCAAATTTGTTATTGTGTTGGTCAATTCAGAAATTTTAGTTGATTTATCTTGGTTTATTTTCCTTTCAGAACTAACCACTTGATTCAAACTATCCACTCGTTTGTTTAAGATTTCGATTTGTTCCTTTTTGGATTGGGCATTAAGCAAACCAACCATCAACATACTAACAACAAATAAGATTCTTTTCATTCTTTAACTATTTCCCCCAAAAATATAAAATCCATTTAACTGCTGCAAGGATTGAGAATTATACTATTCTAACTCATAAAGCTTCTGAAATTTCCAGAATTGTGGGAATTCATGTGAATACGATTACGAAGGTTAAGAAGATGGTGGGTTAGTTTTTGACGCAGCGGACGGAAAAACCATCACCTTATCTAGCAGAATCACTCTATAAAAAATGATCTGCCACTAAATAATTCCGTTCCGTTACCTAAATAACAGGGAAAATAATTTGTACTGAATTCTATTTTTACCTCAGAAATCATAAAATAACCACCAATTCCTTATTAAGTATAAAATACTTAAAATTTTTCAATTGTAAAGTAAACCTTTTTCGCAGACTTTCGTCCTTGCTTGGCTTTTGCTTTAAGAATTGAATCTTCGGTAATTCAACCTGGGGGGATGATACCATCGATAACGCGAGGTGGATAAAATTGAAAAACGGTGAGTTAAAAAATGACTAAGCAACTATTTATAGATATGGATAAAATAAAAACACTAACTAAACGAGACGTGAAGCTAATGCAAGCACTACAGGTATATTCTGGAGTTTTTCCTACTGATTTGGTTCACTTTCAATTAAATCTAGAAGGTAAAAAAGAAAATAACAGGTTTGTTTTGACTCCGGTGATACAAACCGTTATCAAGTTGATACGCATAGCAAACAACAAGTTCAAAAAAAGCGAACCCATGTTGTTGCTTATCATGATTGACGTTAAGGGAGATAAGGAAAAACCAATCGAAATTAACCTGTTTTTATTTGGTAAAGGCACGATGGAATATGTCCCTTTTTTGTCAGGGCTATTTAATGACCTATGCGTAAAAGCAAATGCTGACGGTGAAATTTACGGGTTACTATTGGAGAAAAAAGATGAGATCTGGGAGATCTTTTCGACAAGTGAACCCTTTGACCATACTATTCCAAATTTAGCAAGAGATTTGAAGATTATCACACCTTATCGAGCACTTATTCTTGCAGAAGATTTCTTAAAAACTCACTTTAATTTTCATATCAACCATGGATTCAAAGGCTGATGGGTTCCAAGTTCTAGAAGTTTGGGTAAGACTGGATTATTTTCACGCTAAAGTTAAATCCATACAACAATTATTCCGCCGGTTAACCAATGGTAATCAAAGAATAAACGGTATACCCAATTACCTATTTTATAAAAAGTACATCACAAGTTTGCAGTACAGGTTTGAGGTGATTATGGATCATATCGTCTTTTATCTAGTTGCAAGTTGCAACCGTATGACTGAATTCAAATCCAGACTAAAAAAAATAATCTATTGTCAGATTGACTTTGCACCAGCAACTGAAGTGGAACTTGTCAATTCTTATTTGTCTAATTCTATTTACAAAATTATCAAATAATGAAAGGCTTCGTGTTCTTCACGTCAATTGGTTTCTTAATAGGATTGTGGTTATTTGGAGGTGAAATGGAGCAAGTTGAACCCCATGTGATCAATACAAAATATGATCAAAAAACTATGGAGTACTTTAGAGAGATAACCCTTAAAAACGAATTGAATGATAAAGTCAAATTACGACCGATTACCTTTAAAAAAGACGTAAAAGTATTTTTAGAAGGTAAATACGATACCTTCATTGAAGATGAGGTGAATAGAGTATTACAAGATTTAAATGCAATAATTGACCCAATAGAACTTTATACCGTTGACAAAAAATCTGACGCTAACATGGTTGTCTTTTTGGGCGACCTTCATTCCTTTTTGACCCTAAATCCAGATTTAATTTACTCACCCCAACTTAACACCTGCGAAGGATATTTCAAACTAAGAACTCGTGGAGACGAGATTTTATTCTCTCGGATTTTCATCAACCTCAAAAAACAGGAAGGTAGTTTGGATCTTCAAGACTGTCTGAGAGAAGAAATCACCCAAAGTTTGGGAGCCATAAATGACTCCTATCGATACCCTACCTCAACATTTTATCAAGGTGAAAACTATGTAACTGAATACAGTGAAATGGATGTTAACGTTTTAAAAATTCTATATAATGGAAAATGATGTTTTATCACATATAACCCAAAACAAAAAGAATATCCTGAATTTTGTTTGGATTAACCACCAGCGCTACTTGAAGAATCGGATAAAACAAAATAACCGTAACATTATTCATTTAGCACTTGAATACGCAGATGTAGAAGTAACTCAAGAAGTTATGGAGGAGATGGATTTCTGTATGACATGTCAGCGTTTAAATCTCATCAACTATTTAGGATTGAATGTTATCCTATCGTATTACCGGAGGCGTCGGGATAACCTGTTGCCATTTTATACCTTTTAACTTTGTTGACAGTGCTGTAACTGCAATTCATTATTTTGGTAATTTCCAGATGTGTGTAACCCGAAGAGAGGTATTCATATATTTTCCGATTTTTTGTTTTCGACAAAAATTTCTCAGGAGTTTCTTTTGTATTAATTGATCGACCGGTATAAACCCCTTTTGCTTTTGCGATTCTAATCCCCTCTAATTGACGTTCCTTTATCATACTCTTTTCAAAAGTCGCCATGGTTGAAAGTATTGAAATCATTAACTCAGAGAACATATCCGGTTCACCTCGCTCATTAAAGTTACGTAAATGGGGATTGCGACAAATTATGACAATTCCTTTATCTGTAAGCTCTTTCCAAACAAACAAGACATCTAGGGTGCTTCTACCTAGCCGATCAATCGAATGGATAGTCAATTCCTTAAGTGTCCCTGAATCAATTAATTTTTTAAGCTGTTTACCTTTTGGTCGCTCCCATAAGGGTATCAACCCACTACACTTGTCTTCCAAAACATAATCAAATTCATCAGTGTTTTGTGATTGTCGATCTGAATTCTGCTGAAGGGTTGAAGTTCTAATGTAGAGGACTTTCATACTACTTTTTTAAGGTATTTAATTTAGATTCTAATATAGTAGCTTTTAATTGAGTTGCCAAATAAATTAAACAAAACAAGAACTACCACCTAGACTATACCCTAATATCATTACTTCCTGCTTTACCTGAGTCTGGACCCATATCCTGGGACGTATCCCCCCGTCTTGTTGTTGACCATATACCTACGAGGTGTCTTCAATCCTATAAATAACTCTTTTAAAAGCGTAGCGGCTATTTTTAAAAAATTGGGAAATTAGACAGAAAAAATTTTGGGAATTTTCACCGTAAATGGGGGAAACGGTGACAACATTCTTATTCTTTAACAATCTTACTTCCATACCTTTTTTAAAGTATAGGTGAAGAAACAGAAGAAGTCAAGAGGTAATTGAAAAAAATAGAAAGGACTGTTAGCTGTTGGTTTTCTATTTCAATCTAATTGTATGTCTCAATGTCACTATATGGTCTGAATACATCTTCAATAACTATGTGTTTGTCATAATCTATTCCTTCGTTAAAAAACCTTGTCGTAAAATTCTGACTTGTTAAATTTGAATAAGTTGTCGGGAAATTATTTATTAAATATCTTTTAGTTTCAAATGTCGGGATGAGAAATAAGTGGTAAAATAAGTCATTATAAATTTTTGCACCTGTCAACCCGACTTCAACAATGTTATAATCGTCATTTGAAACAACAATGTCAGATCGTAAAAGATAGTCCATAAATGCAGCTTGTCTTAAGTTGAAATATACAACTCCATAAGTCGCATAAATGAAATAGTTTGAACTAATAAACAGTCCAAATGCTTTTGCAAGTTTTTCTTGTTGTTCAGTCATTGATTTTTCGTCAAAGTGCAGGGGGATGAGATAAGAACATAATGGATAATCAGAGCAACCTAAAAATTTCTGTCCTTCAAACTGTCCTGTCTTGGCAGTTCGTAGAGTTAAATTTTTACATTCAATCATTTTTAGTTGGCAATCAGTCATTTTATATGTGTTTCATTCTTGCTTTTTTTGTCAGGCAAAGGTTTTGTTAAACTTTCAACTAACTATCATAATGTTAAAGTAATTTAAGATGATCAATTACTCATCTATTGTACCAAGCACTTCCTCTTGCTTACAAAAAAATGAAAATTTATTTACTGTTTGGTCGTCCCAAAAAATTAGTCTATTGGGATTTAGTTTTCCTATTACTGGTTTATAAACATCCAACGTTGAGTCTGAAAGTGCAATTATCAAAATACTAGATGTTCTGGTCAGAATAGTATAAACAAATTCATAAACTTCTTTTTCATATTCTACAGCCACTCGTGTAGACCAAAGAATACATTTTTTTTCGAGGCCTTTTAATCTCAGAATGGTATCTGTCTCGGCACTCATACCAAGTCCCCTCAATGAATTTACCAATTGAATATCTTTTTCAAGAATTGTTATGGTATCCAAATCGTAAATACTGTAAACAGCAAAAATTTCCTTTATTTTTAGTGATATTCCTTCTAATGTTGGTGAATATACTACAATTGGTCTTGAACCTGGAGGAGAGCCTTTATAAGGATTAATAATTCCAGCATTTTCATCATCATTAAAACTAAATCTGATAGCCTCTGAAATAGGTCTAATTGCTTCGCTTATTCTAACAGGTAAACGGTATGAGCCTTCAAGCTGAAAATTCTGTCTTCTAGCCATGTTTTGAAATCGTGGTGGCTTAGCTGACTTACCAATATGAACCGCTTGTGCTAAATCTCCAGCAACACATAAATGATCGGGGTTTTTAAGAAGCAAATTAAATATTCTGAAATCTGCTTGTGTACAATCTTGAAACTCGTCAACAAATACAAAATCATACTTAACAATGTTGCTATTTGATTTTAAATTGGTTAAGAAATTTTTTCTACGTTGTGTGAAACATGGTATGCCATTTAGTCTTAATTGAGAATCATATTTTTTTAAAATCTTTAAGACTATTTCTCTTCTGCGACCATTTTTTTGAAGAGATGGGTTGTTACCCCTACCAATTCTGGTAACACCTAAATATGAGTTATTTGGGTCTAATAAATTGATTTCTAACCCATAAATAACCCTATGATATTCTTCAAGTAAAAAATCAGTGTTAAGTATAACATCATTAGTATTGTTTCCAATCGCTAATTCTAGTTTTGTCTCATTGATTATCTTTTCCAGTAATTGTTTTTGATTTGTTTCATTAACAAGACCGTCGAATGGAACATTTCCAATTCTCATGGGTAAAATATCAAAATGTAAAAGTGAAACATTCGCCGTTGTAGATCGTCCGAAATAGAAATGAATTTCGGAACCATTTTGTGTATATCGAACTTTTGTTTCATCGAATAACTCACGCAACCAATTAAATAGTTGTAATATCAATGACTTATTAAAAGTTGTAAGCAGAATTTTAAGGTCACTAGAGTAATTATAACGATTATTGGTTACAGTATTAAATATTTTTTGAGCAATAACAATGCTTTTGCCACATCCAGCTGGTCCTACGACAATACTTGGTGAATCTGAATATCTAGAAGCTCTTAGTTGTGCTTCATTCAATGTTATTTCAGAGATAAAACGTATTGGTGGTCTAAACAAATTTATTTTATTAATACTTGGAGGTATTCCAAAATCAATACCTGTCTGTATTTTTTCAATCACAACACCATAATAACTAGGGTCTTTCCATGAAGATGGTCTAGATAAAGGCTGAATATTTGGGTACTTTTGATTCAAGCTCGATCTAAACTCATTTATAGATTTTAATGGTTGATTAAAAATCAGTGATTCATTATTTGTTGGATAAATGGCGTAATTTTGTTTGCGTAAATCAATTGCTAAAGAATCTAAATATGTTTTTTTATTAATACTAGTTAGAAGAAGAAGTTTAGAAGGATTATACTTCCTAATTAAATCTATAAAATCAGCTTTTATTTTTTCTTGATTATCAGATGCGTCGAACAAATAACTTGATGCAATTACATTTCTTTATTGTATTCATTATTCCAAGAATTGATTTCATATTCAATTTGAACATCCAATTCATTGATACTGTAATATTTCATAAAATAAGGCCATAGATAATCCCTATTGAAATATAACATGAAAGGACTTGTATCAATATTAATAATTAAGAGAGATGGGGGTTTCAAACCTAATTTTTTCAAACCTAATGCTACTAACAATACCGCCCATTGAACAGCACCAGTGCCGGCACCTAAATCAAACAACTGGATTCTCTGCCCAGAGAACTTTGCTAAGTAGTCAACAAAAAAAGAAAGAAACGTGTTAATTCTTCGTGGGTGATACCAAAGTGTATATGACATAGCTGTTGTTAATCTATCATAACACAAATCAGCACCTTTTGACAAATTATAGCTTTCATCATGTGAAATCTTTAAATCATAAGAAAAGTTTGACTTTTCATGATTTTTATTCCAAAATTCCCTACAAGCGGACGCCGTAATTTTGTCCAAAATAGGTTGTTGTGATATTAGCCATTGTTTAAGTTCTTCCATAATCCTTTTTTTAAAGTGGTGGAGCAAAACCTTCTTTACCTATACCAATATTTGGAATGTGCTTTTGAAAAACCCTCAAAACCTCCATATACCTTTGTTCATTCCAATTAAAATCATTTAATATTTTTAGTGCACTATCTCTTGTTCCAGCAATGAATTTACCCTTAGATTTATGAAATGGTTGAATAATGAAATTTTCAATTCCTGTTTCTTTCAACAAACTTGCAAAGGTTTCGGCGTTATTTACCGGAAGTAAAGGTGTCATAGTTATACAAGATTGAATACCAGCATCGTGTATTTCTTTAATAGTCTTCAATCTTGCTTTATTTGAAGGGCAGTATGGTTCAAATACTTTTCTTACCGTCTCATCATCAGTGGTAACAGTCATATTTACCTGCACTCTACCTATTTTCTTAAAAAGATCTATATCACGAGAAGCAAGAGTAGATCTAGTTTGAATTACGAGTCGAATTTTATGAAAGTCTGCAAACTCTTTCATTAAATCTCTAGTAAGTTCAATCTTGCGTTCAATTGGTTGATATGGATCAGTTACACTTGACATATAAACGACTTTATCAATTATTGGAGTCTTTCTTTTTTTCTTTAATAAATTGAGAGCGTTTTCTTTAACATCAACCCAATAACCCCAATTATCCATTTTTAACTTATCTCTGGAAAAGAAAGCAGCGTAACAATAGGTACAACCAAATGCGCAACCAGAATAAGGATTAAGTGAAAAATCATATCCTTCCATAAAACCTTTTGGAATCGTAAGAATACTATCAGAGTTTCGATATGAAATTGAAGCGTGACCAAGTTTTGTTTCTTTTGGTTCTTCTTCAAATAGATTTAGTTGTTCCATACTCAATTATTTATTTTTTATAAAACATGTCATACTTTGGATAATTGATACATCAAGTCATCAAAACCCATTTCTAATTTCTCAGCCATCAATACCCCCAATCATTATGTGCCACAGGTAGGCTATTTAATTCGTCTCTGTACTGTCTCCACTTCGGCATGAATTTATCCATATAAAAGACGAATTTATCGTTGTGACTACGTTCCAAAAGGTGTACTAATTCATGGACGATTATATACTCGATACAGTTTACAGGTTTCTTAGATAACTCCAGATTTAACCAAATCCTTTTCTCGTCGACATTACACGTTCCCCACTTGGTTTTCATCACCTTAATACCCCAAGAATTTGATTTTACACCAATAATTGATTCCCATTTCTCAATTAGTGGGGGGATTATCTTTTTTAATTCCTTCCGGTACCATTCTTTCATAAGACTAGCCTTTTCCTCAGTGGTAGCGTTTTCCTTAACTTGAAGGATGATCTTATTTCCGTTTTTGGAGACTCTTTGTCTATTGGAAAATGAAAGCATCAATAAGAATCTTCTTCCCATGAAGTAATGACTTTCACCAGTCTGAAAAGTTCTTTTTGATTCTCTAGGTTGATCGTTAAAATTCTTAATGTGTTTCTTTATCCATCCTAGTTTTGAAATTGCGAATAGACGCAACATCTCTGAATCCGCTGAATTAGGAACAGACAGACGAATTCTTCCAGTTGGGGGATACACCGCTAGGTGCATGTTCTTTATGTCCTTTCGAATGATATCGATGGTTAAATTGGAAATTGTAATATGTTCAGAATTAATACTCATGTTGTGCTTTCACAATTTCCATTATTTTCTCGGTCTGTTCGTCATTATTCAGGAGGTTATGTATTGCAAGACGTAACTTTCTCTCTTTAATTCCACCATCTCTCCAACCATCTAGTTTATTAGATTGGATAACATTATCTAATGCTAACGCTAATATCTCGTTCTTATCCAAGTTGTCATATAAAGACTGTTTTGCACGAGAATCTAATGAACTCGGGTACTGACTTATAGATGGCGTCGAAACATCCTTTGCTAATTCTTTTATTTTCTCCAAGTACTCAGCGTAAGCGATGGTTTCCTCTTTTCGTTGCTTGATTAATTCATCTAAAAGAATAGACATTTTCTCGTAATATTTTGGATTCGTCTGTGACTCCTCAATAATTACTTTTCTCACATTATTCTCAATAGTTTCCGCAACCGCTTGTTGTTTAGAAGAACCATATCCAGATCTTTCTTCTGAAGCCATGTTCACGATTAGATCTACCAAAGTGCTGTTTTCAAAATTGGAAATCTTCTTACTGCTTTTAGCGTCAAGATACATATCCATTAACTGCCTCATACCAGGTTCATACGCTTTGAAATCCAATAAATCACCACTCGCCAGTTTAATGGTATCTCGTAAATCTGAATAGTACTTAACCTCTTCTTGGATTTTCTTGGCTTCCTCATCGGAATAACCCAGTTTATTCATCTCATTGGCAACATTAGCGTAGGATCTAATAACCGAAACCACTGCCTTGTACAATGCGACTCTTCGTTCTTCCGTCGATTTAATATCTTCAGGATTTTCAGTGTTTCCACAAAAATAATGGATGAAGGTAGGTTCATCTTTTGGGTGAACAGGTTCGCACATTGCTCTTACCGCCTCAAGAGCTGTCTCTAATCGTTCTTTACTTACCTCATATCTGTTAGAAAGAAGCCCTTTAACATCATCTTCATCAAATTGATCAAATGCGGAGGAGGTGTAATCGGTAATAGATCTCTCAAGACTTTCAAATAGGTCTTTGTAATCTACAATGTATCCGTATTCTTTATCCTCTGTATCGACTCTGTTTACACGACAGATTGCTTGGAATAACCCATGATCCTGCATCTTCTTGTCGATGTACAGATAAGTTGCCGATGGAGCGTCAAACCCTGTCAATAATTTATCAACCACGATGAGAAGTTTCATTTTTGCAGGTTCCTTAATGAATTGAGTCTTTGCTTCAGATTCAAAATCTTCAGTGGTTTTACCATTCAACATTTTAAGATAAACATCGTATTTCAGGAGTTTATCCGTTGGTGAACCTTCTCCTGTCTCTTCACCTTTAATATCTCCGTGATGTGGTTCATAAGAAGTAATAATAGCACATTCTTTAAAACCCGCATTTTGGAATAATTCATAGTATTTACAAGCCTGAAAAACTGAACTTGAAACCAACATTGCGTTACCTTCTCCTGTTGCTAAACGTGGTTTGATTTTAAAGTCTTTAATAATGTCAAATACAATCTTTTCCAAACGGGATTTAGACCCCAGGACCTTCTGCATTGTCCCCCACCTTTTTTTCAATTCAACCTTGGCAACATTAGTTAAACCTCTAGTTTCCGCTTCAAACCATTCATCGATGGATTGTTGGTCGGTAACAAATTGTTCAACATCTCTTGCTTCATATAACAAGTCCAGAACGACACCGTCCTCCACTGCCTCATCAAATTTGTATGGGTTTCCGATGTATGGACCAAATACTTCTATACTCTTTTGTTTGTCCTTTTTAAGAAGAGGGGTCCCAGTAAAACCGATGAAAAGTGAATCAGGAAGAATCAATTTCATAGCGTCATGTAACTTACCTGATTGGGTTCGGTGACATTCATCTACAAAGACATAGATATCACCCTTCGCCTTGAAATCAGTTCCTAAACTTTGTTTTAAATCCTCAATAAAAGAATCATAATCTCCTTCTTCTGAACCACGACCAAACTTGTGTACCAAACTACAAACCAACGAGTGGTTCTTTTCATTTAACGATTTAACTAAATCTCTTCCACTTTTTGTTCGGTAGATACTTTCTTCAACCCCAATAAATAGTTTTTGAATCTGATCATCCAATTCTTCCCTGTCAGTAATAATGAGCACCCTGCTGTCTTCAACATTTTCTAAAATCCACTTTGTTAACCAAACCATGGTTAGACTTTTTCCAGAACCTTGTGTGTGCCAAATAATACCCCCTTGTCGATTTCGGATATTGTTGTGAGCAGAGGTAATCCCAAAATATTGGTTAGGACGACATAATTTTTTAACTCCCTTATCAAATACTACAAAGTCATGGATAAGTTCTAAGAATCGTTCTTTTTGACCTAAAACGTAAAGATGTTTGTCTAATGAGTAATCAAATTCTTTATTAGCCTCTTCTTTCCATTGGAGGTAGTACTTTTCAGTGGTTTCGATGGTTCCATAGCGTAACCCTTGAGCGTCATTTCCAGCTAGTACAAACTGTATGGTGGTAAAAAACTTTTGAATGAAAATTGGTTTTTGATTATCTAGGTTTTGACGTATTCCTTCTGATACACCAACCTTACTTCTTTTTAATTCCAAAACCCCCAAGGCTATTCCGTTGACGAAGATAACTATGTCAGGTCTTTTATCGTGTTGTCCTCCTTTAAACGTTACCTCCTCAGCAATGGCGAAATGGTTATTATCTGGGTTATTCCAATCGATTAACCAAACCGTTTCTTTTGGTTGTCCTTGTTCAACTCTTACCGTAACTCCATAGCGTAAAAGTTTGTATACTTCTTTATTCGCTTCATACAATCCATTGGGTAGTGAAGTAGCAACCTTAACCAATTCATCACACGCCTTTTTAGAAACAACATCAGAATTCCCACGATGAATTAGATTCTTTATGAGTAATTCTTCCTCGATGGGTTGGAATCTCATTTGTTCAGTCCAATCACCTAGGTATTCATACCCAAGTTCGTTTTGGAACAGGTCAATTATTCTATTTTGGGTTACTATTTCAGGTTTACCTATGGTATTATTCATTTGAGTAGATTAACTTTTAAATAATTGAAAGTTTACCTTGTATCGATAAAATTCTATGTTATTGGTAACAGATAGTGCTCTTCTAATTCTTACGTCGTCATCCAAACCAATGATAACGCCTTTAACTTGTTGGTCTTTTTCAGCGAGGTCTTCTTTTACAAAACCCATATAGCGTTGAATCTGACCCACCACGTTATCACTAACTCGTCCTTTTTTTAATTCGACAACTAATAGTGTTTTTTTATCTTTACTGATAGCGAGGATATCAATTGGACCCGTATCACTTGGATATTGTTGTCCGACTATTTCTCCATCTTCCTCAAAAATCTCATATTCTTTACCTAATTCAGTTTGTTTCCAGTTCTGAACAAGAAAATCTTCTAGGTGTTTCTCAAGGGCGAAAACAGATGGATCTTCAACGGTTGAATCGGTTGAGATTAAGGTTGGGGGTTTATGACCTCCTATTAAAGATTCAATTTCATCGGCATAAGATGTAATATCGCTGGTGGTACCAATTGAACCAGTAGATTTCTTTAATTCTTGTGACATTGAATTTCGTTCAATCATCACCGGGTACCATTTCACATTCCTACGATGGAATAGAATCTCATTAGGTTTGTAGTAATAATCAGAATCTACTTCACCTACAAAATAATTTCCTTGACCATCCGGACAAAGAACGATATCTCCTTTTCGAATGCCTTTACAAATGGTCCACAACATTCCGCAAGCAAGACCTGCCGCTACTTTACTTTTACCTGGGTTAGATTGCAACCAAACAGGACGGTATACAGCGTTGAAATCTTTCCAGTTTTCGTGTAGTTTATTGGTAAGATCTTCTTTGATGTCAAAGTCAGCACCAATAAAATTACCATCATAACATTGTTGTGCGTAAACACTTTTTGGACCCAACATCACCCTTATATACCTCTTCATACTAATCTTGTTTTTCCGGTAAGTAATTCCTGCATCATCCCTTGTTTAATTTCCTGATACTTGGCTTTTTTATTCTCCAGTGATTCGATTTCTAAATCCATTGCTTTTAAGCACTCTCCAATTGCTATTTGTTCTTCAATACTTTTCGGAAGTAACACGGGACATTTTTCTATATGATTATTCAATATGTGAGTTTGGGTAACTCCATCATCAAGTTTTAGGAAGTACTTATTCCTATTCATTACATAGTTAAGAAAGAGGCTACTATCTTTTTTAGTCCTCCAAATACAAACTCGCTGATTTACTGCAAACACATCGTTTTCTTCTACTAAAAATGTTTTTGCAAGAGCTTTCCCATTTGGTAAATCACTAAGAACCGATAGAATATCTCCTTTTTTTGCTGGACAAAAATTAACAGAAGAATTCTTGACAACTTTCCCGTCAGTTGACACAAACTTCGAATTTACAACCTTGTAGTTTCCATCTGATAAGATGAATTGTTCGTGGGCTTTACCATGAATATAATCAAATACCTCTGGCAATAGCTTAACCTCCCAATCGGCTGGTATAGGACCAAATTCAGAATCTTTCATTTCAGAATGATCACCGAATCCTTTTAATCTTTTTTTACCTTTAAGTAGTGCCTGCATAGCACCTTGTTTGATGGCTTTTTTCTTGGTGATTAATTTATCTAAACTGCTGATTAGCGAATCAACATCACTTAAGGCGGTGGCAATGGCTTTTTGTTCGGTGAGGGTTGGGGGATAAGCCAGTTGAAGTTTTTTTAAAGCATCTTGATTGATATTCGTATTTGCACTAACTGACGCTTGAGCGATCAATCTATCTCGAAAGTCTTTTTGATTAAAGCAATAAACTTTGTAGTCTAAATTAAACTCAGTGCAAAAACGAAATCGAATTAAAAAACCGCTAAAAACAGTATCATTAAGATTTGATTTAACTACAGAAGTTAATCCAACTCCTGAAGGTTTAACTGAAGAACGAACAAAGAGTACATCACCCTCTATTAAATTGTAAAGATTTAATTCATGTTGATTAGCGTTAATTAGTTCAAGACTGGAATTATCAATTATAAAAGGAATTCCAAAGACATCCATGAGATTTACAAACGGATAACCAAAACCAAAATCTTCTTTTGATTTGTTGATACCATTTTTAAACTCACCGAGTTCGCTTAAAGGTGATACTTTCCAATCTTCTGGTATTAATCCAACTTCAGTTTGTTTGTATCCTATCTTCATTAACTCCATACCAATCCCATTTTTTGAAGATGTTCCGCTACTTTGGATTCCAGTGATTGAGTCTCCACTCTTATTTCTCCCAATTTAGAATCATAGCGTTCTCCCAATTCTTTGAAATGGAGTCTATTTCTGTTTGGATAAGATTTTTGATGGAGGCAATCCATTTGTCATCATTCACCAACTCACGCACTTCATTTTCTGTAAGTTTTGTGAAACGGTCTAAGGTTAACTCATCCAGTTTGGTTTGTTTATCCTTCACTTCTTTTTTCAAGTTTGCTTCCTTCTCAAACAACCCTAAAAGTTGATTTCCTAACTCCAAACCTTCTTGTTCATCCTTATTACCTTTGTTATCCTTCAGGAATTTGGTGAGTGTCGTTTTGGTTATAGAACCTTTGTCGTTTGTTGCGTCAGATAACAATCCATCCTCACCGGCGTGTTCCTCCTCAAATTGCGCAATCTCAGACTGGGTGGTTTCTAATTCGGATTCAAGATTATTTAGGTTCTGATATTCTACTTGTAGGTATTTTTTGACAACCAACTCTTTTGGAATGAGGTCACAAGTCCACCCTTTGTCAATTTCCTTTCCTTTATTGTTCTTTTCAAGTATGCGTCGAACATTTGCCGTCCAACCGTCTTCAACCACTAAGTACACATCATCTTTCAATGTTTCATTCCAATAATCCATAACATGTTGGTATACATTGTATGAATCCACTAAATCCTTATTATGGTATTGCTTCAACAATTCTTCGGTAATCTGATGAATAAAACGCTTTGGTGCGGTTGAACCATCGATTTGATTTAGAATTGGATAAATTTTGTCTTTCCAGGAATTAAACACACGCTCCAAATCATCACTATATGATGTGAATTCTGGGTGCGAGAAGATCGTTTCTTTAATTCTAGAGGAATCCACTCTTAGTTGACTATATCCATCTCTGAGGGGTTCAAATAATTCCTTTTTTAGACTTCCATATACTTTCCAATAGGCGTTAAGTCCTTCAATGTCACGATTTGGAATCCCCCCACTTAAATGGGCTTGTAAATCCTGAATGTCTTCATCTTCTTGTGTGTCAATATACCTCGGGATATTTAAATTGAATTCATTCTTTTCAATCTCCTCAAAAGTCACAAAACGTGAGAATCGTTCTACTTCTGATTCGCTGTTGAACACATCCACAATTTTATGAATGTCTTGTTCTCTTAAACGGTTCTTGTTTCCGTCTTTAATGTACCCCTTACTGGCGTCAATCATAAAGACTCCTTTCCGTTCTTCTGTATTGGACTTATCTAACACAATGATACACGCAGGAATACCTGTACCGTAAAACAAGTTAGCAGGAAGACCAATAATTCCCTTTACCCATTTACGTTGGATAATATTCTTTCTAATTTCCGATTCAGCGTTCCCACGAAATAACACACCGTGAGGAAGAATGACAGCACCCTTTCCCGTACTTTTCATACTGCCAAGTATATGAAGGAGAAATGCGTAATCACCGTTCTTTTCTGGGGGAATCCCATACCCTCTGAATCGATTAAATACATCATCCATTGGTGAGATTCCATTGGTCCAGTTCTTTACTGAAAAAGGAGGATTGGCTACAACAAAATCAAATCTTTTAAGTGAACCGTCATTTTCTTTGAACTGAGGATCAGAGATGGTGTTTTTCCCTGCGATGGACGCTTCTGGATTACCATGGAGCCACATATTCATTATCGCTAATCCTTTTGTAGCGATATCCTTTTCCTGTCCATAAAGTGTTAACCCGTTTGGAGATTCTTCTGCCACTTTTAAGAGTAGAGACCCTGAACCACAGGTGGGGTCATAGGCTGTATAGGATGGTTTTTCTGCTTCATGAACCTTGATTACCTTGGCTAAAATTCTCGAAACCTCAGAGGGGGTATAAAATTGACCTTTACTCTTACCAGATTCGGT
>Ga0194133_10005150_pt1 | contig 16849 bp, 13 predicted proteins | sample TA2KigOf40mmetaG_FD_155448 | JGI IMG/M metagenome (GOLD analysis project Ga0194133, IMG submission 155448) | Freshwater microbial communities from Lake Tanganyika, Tanzania - TA2015055 Kigoma Offshore 40m | ecosystem: Environmental > Aquatic > Freshwater > Lake | place: Tanzania: Lake... | reverse complement strand
AATGCTCTAATGCTGGTTAAGATTTGTGTTGGGACACTAGGGTTAGAAAGGATTATCTCATCAATGACTTCTTTGGCATAATTAGCATTACTGCACGTTTCAAATATGTGAGAAACTCGTCAAACAACCTTAACCTAACTGAACCAACCAAACCCCCAAGGCATATTTCCGCCTTCCTAATCCTGTGGGGTATGTTTCTCCCTCATCTATCCCAGCCGAGCCCAAGCCCAGATATTCGTAGTTGGCAAACTTGCATGGTTGGCGAACTTGATTAGGCAAACTGGTATTGGCAAACTGCATTAGGCAAAAGATCCTGGACCTATATTTTTTACTTTTTTTGTTTGATTAATATTTCTTTAAAAATATTTAGCTATTTGCTTGATAATACTTAAAAAGAATTTGAATTGTCCGAATTCCTACAAAGTCAAACAATACAAAATTCTAAGAATAAATAATTAAAGATATCTGCCTTTGATTCTTACAAGATTAAAAAAAGCCTTTAATCTGCCTTTCTTTTATAAGTTCTTTGGACATATATATATACTTACGAAAAATCATTAATTCAACTTACAAAATTGCCTCCATCTTCAAGATTCTCGACGATTTGGGGATTGAGAAAATTGATTGTGGATGAAAAGTGATCATCCCAACGGCTATTCATTTAAAAAGATCATTTGATTAAAAGTCAAGAAATGTTCAAAAAAATATTTTCAAAAGGCTAATGCTACTTTTATTGGTCGCAACAACAATTTCTTGAAATAGAAAATAGAAAACTGCTCAGCCCTCTCAACTTTTATTTCAACATCCCAAGGTTCGATCCCGTCCCTGACACCATAAAAAGAAGCCACTGGTGACCACAATTCAAAAAAAAGCTATCCCTATTTCGGAAGATTATTGTTCAGTGGATTCTAATCTTGACCTTTCTCAATAAAGAAAACAATCAACACTTAAAAAGGTATCTTGATATTTCGCATAATGCAAGTTTGCCGACTGTACAAGTTCGCCTAAAGTTCGCCACTTCAGTGCTTACCTTACCTAACCAGACCCAACCAACCCCCTAACTTAACTCTTTGGGGCAAACCTAACTAATGAGTTTGTACTTCATAGTAAAAATGCAATAAAATGCAACATGAAAAAAAGTAGGGGGGTCGACTGGGGTATGCATTGGGCGAACTGAGGTATTAGGCAAACTTGTCCATTAAGCAAACTTGATTAGGCGAACTTGCTTTAGGCGAAAGATCATAGACCCACTTTAAAAGCTTGATGTTGGAACAGAGAGGAAGGCAACTATTTGGGAGATAACAGAAGAGGATGCTGAAAATAGCCTATTGATTGCTGTCTGTGGGAATGGGCCCACATTTTAAAGGCACATTTGTATTGCGAGAAATAAGATAAAAGTGAAAAAATGTTAATATTAGAGGTATTAAATGACACTTCACAATATTTTTAACCAAAATTCATACTAAAGCTTTTTTAAAAAAAACTATTGGAAGATGAATCAAATCAGGCCTAAAGAAAAGAAAAGTTACCTTTCAGGTACTGCTCCTCGTTTGGCAAGATCCCAATAAACCTGCATTAATATTCTTAAAGTATTTTATTTAGTTCTATACAGCAAGATTGCAAAGTTGAGTGGAATGAAGATTTTCCAAACAAATTAAATCTTTTATAAGAAAAGAAAAAGTGAAAATATAAATACTCTCTAAGGAAAGATTTTATGTAGAATGATCTGTTAGACACATCACAAGAAATAATATCTTTAATAAACTTTATTTGATGAATTTTGTGTTATTTACCTCAAATAATTTTGCAGAGTCGAATGCCAAGCCTGGACAATTTGTGACCAGAATTCCCATTTCCTTTGTGCGGGTTAAGCCTCTGTCACTAAGGTTTGCACTTCCAAGGTAAAAATGCTTTCTTAATGGAAATATAAAAACGAAAAAGAAACAGGATTAGTTCATCATCAAATAAAAGTACGATCAAGGACCAAAGCTTACTGCACAAAAAGAAGCTATCATCAATTTTTGTGACAGCAAAGACCGAAATTTTTTAAGGAGCTTGAGTTGGTCTAAAGAAAGTTTTGTTTTTTCATCATCATTTTCCTTTTAAGATTTTGAGTTCATGCCAACCAAGAAAGAGTTCATTTTTTGCGTGCTAATTTATCACAAAAAAGAGCAATAGTTTGGGGAGGCTGGGGTTCAATAATTTTTGACCCATGTTGGGTCGGGTCAAATTTTTGTTGCTTGGGTTGGGTTGGGTCGGGTCAGCCATCTTTGGCTTGGGTTTGGAAAATTTTCCCTTTAATATCCCAAATTTTTCAATTTTTTGCAAAAAGTACCTGGATCAAAGCCTTATTTACTGCAGGTCAAAAGTATGCTTGAGTTGTGTCGGGTCAGGGCCCATCTCTAGTTCAATCACAGAACAGGGAAAAAATCTTTTGTATCTAGATATACCCTAATTAGTTACTTTACAAGATGTGTGATATAGAATGGGCCTCAGGGGCTAGTGAGGCACAAACCGGACTTAAAGCACTACTTGAGTATGTGACAAGGCTTGTGCAAAATTTGGTGAAGTTCTTGTGCAGATCACTTGAACAAAAACCTGATATACTTATTTAAATCACAAAATAATTATATCAGAAAAATACCATTCCCAAAATTTAACAAGGTATAGTTCAGATGACCGTAAGACACAATAACAATGTAGGGAATTGTTGTAAATGTTTAATACTTCAGCATTAGAAGATTCAATTCTTCAATCGACTATAAGCTGTCAATCTATCAATCAATTACAATGAGATTGTTTTCAAGAGAAAGGTAAGAATAAGGTGAATAATTGCCACAGCTTGTCCAGTAAAATGCTTAAAACTTCAAACTTTAACTGTTCTGCAACTTGTTCAAGCAGCTACTTTTCACAATGTGACAAAATAATTATGCACCTCTATGAATCCCTATAAGAATTGTTATTGGTTCATCAACCCTGAGTCTTACCATGTACTTTCTCAGAACAAGCCACACAGGAGAAACTTCATTTCCACCTTATTCAATTAACCCTTTTGGGTAGTATGAATATGTTTGTATTTAGAGAATAAACAGTTTGAAGCAGATTGACTCTTCCTCTAATACATTTAGAAGAAAATAATTAAACCAGATTTTTTAGGCAAAAGTTAATCAACTTATTGAGAATCTTCTTGTTTTGTTCCAAACTCCCTGAAGGCTACTTTATCCTTCTTTTTTGCTCCCAAAGTCTTTCTTTTAATTGTTTGTTTCAACTCAATTAGTGAGAAATTTTTTTCCCCAACCTTTTCTATGCCCAAGTAGTGTTTAAACATGCAAGCACAATTTTCTTTCATTTTTACAAAGAAGAGAAAGTCTATGTGGAAGAAGTTTAACTTTTTTACACCTGTCTGCAATTAATAATTTGGAATGTAAAACTCCAACACTATTTAAAAGTTGAGCAACATTGATGCTGCGCACTTCGACCAGACCTGAAAGATTTAAATGAGTCAAAGTAACTTTGAAAAAAGACACTTTTTAAATCTTACTTGGATTTAACTTTTTCAAATCGATTGTATCGTAGGCCTCCTCATCAGTGTGGTTGCTTGTATGGATGATTTTTACCACAAGTTTTCGTTTGGTTATTGCTTTAAAACAAAGTATAATATGTTAAAAGGTCAATAAATACTACTTGGTTGAAAGTATTCAAGAGCATTTACAAATTAGGCTTTATTGTGCCGAACCTAGGTGCTGGAGTCCGGCAAATTTATGAATATCTCAAGAACTCTTGGTCACAGAGAATACTTGTATAAACATTAATTCAAGGTATATCATAGAGCCAGCTTCCCACCAAATTTCAAGTATTTATTTATAAAGAGGGCTTGAGCCACAATGTGCCAGAGTAGTCCGGCACCATAAAGCAAGATTTGTGAAAATTGTGCCGGAGCTAAAAGCTAATAGTCACAGAAAATACTTGTATAAACATAAATTGTAGTTACAATATGGAGCTAGCTTTATACAAAATTTCAAGTCTCTATATCTATAAAAATTAGGGAGCTAGGGCTTGAGCCACAATGTGCCAGAGCAGGGGCTTGGGTATGGACTTGGGCTTTGGATTGGGTTTGTGTATGGGCTTAGGCTTGGCTTGGCCTAGAGATGGGCCCTGACCCGACCCGAGCTTACTTTTGACCCTCAGTAAAAATGAAGCTGACCCGTTGACCTGACCTGAAGATACTTTTTTGGACCCGAAGGGAAAAAAATTGAAAAATTTGACATTTTTAGGGGAAATTTTCCAAACCCAAACCCAAACCATAAATGGCTGACCTGACCTGACCCGAGCCACAAAAAATTGACCCTACCCGGGTCAAAAATTTTTGACCCGACTCATCACTAGCTCGGTCCCACCCCGGCACATTTTGGCAAAGGAATCAAACCTTGCCAGAGACGAAAGTCTTCTTAAACATTATATGATATTAAAATGAAAATATCATTATATGTATAAAATTAGGCGTACAAAAATAGACTTGGCTTTCGAATCAAAAAGACCCCAAATTATTGATAATAATCTAAGTTGAAATATTTATAAAGGTTTTGAGATTTTTTAGTCAAAATATGGAAAACTTCTCTCTCTTAGGCCCAATTCTAACTTGATCATCACTGAGATTAAGATTGTTCCAGTCAAAATTAAGGGCACTTGAGATTTCTAAAGCATTGTTGTCTGACACCTTCTTGATTTATCTTAGATGTTGGGATGCTTTGGCTTTCTCCTGTTAGCACAAATGTGCTGCTTTATAGTAAATGGAAGGATTTTTGGTTCATTGAGGCAAAAAGTCTTAGTCGAGGACAAAGCTGAAAGGATTCTTGAGTTTTGAAATTTACATAAATGTGTAGTATGCTTATGACTTGAGGACCTTTCTCATATTAGTAAATCTGTAAACATTTTAGAACTAAACTGAAAAAGATCAGTTGTTTCTAACAATCAATATTCAATACATTAGCTGAAAGTGAGATTTTCGATGCCCTGGGGTCAATATCTCTAATCTTGTCCATTCAGAGAAAATGTCGATTCGCCTTCTGCCATTTTGCCTACGACGGTTCGCGTACCAAGGATATTTGCCTACTGCCAGTTCGCCTATGACTATTCGCCTAATGACTACCTAATATGACCCAACCCACCAACCCACAGCATATTCCTCCTCCCTAACCTTCAGTGTTAGAGAGGGGAAATATGTTATGTGGGTTGGTTGGGTCAGGTTAGGTTAGCAATGATTAGGTGAAGAGTCATTAGGCAAAATAGCAGTAGACGAATCGACTATTAGTCAAACCGTTGTAGCTGAATCGTCTGTAGTGAATCGTCCAGTAGACAAATTGACATGGGATATCGCCCATCCATCAACCTTCCTTCTTTCTGTGTAATCTGGCCAATCAAGGCCAATTTTTTAAAATATCATCATAGATTAAAAAATTACTGCTCACTACTCAGTATCATGTGAGCCATAACCAAAGATTCTGCCTTAACAATAAATGTTCTAGTCAAGGTTTTTTGGGATAAAGTAAAATTGTTCTAAAACAACTACTGCAGGTAGATGAAAATATTTACGATGCCGCATGATTCAGTTACTTTTTTCTACTTCATGAGGCATTTATCTTACTAGGGAAGGTAAAAAGCTTTCATGGGTAGACATTTTTACAAGACAACAAAAAATTTGATATTTTATCTGATCAAAATGTGGAAAATTTTAAACAAACTGTTACAATTTGGAAACCAAAAGTAAGGGGGAAAACCATTCCTTAAAGACTTAAGACAGTCTCTGAATAGGAGTATCAACTAAAAACTATTTAACCTCTATGTTTTTAAATTTCCTTTAAGGCTGTTTTTTAAGCTGAAGAAAATGAAAAGAAAAGGATTCAAAAGGTGTTTACTTAGCAACCAGAATGATTGCCTTGATTTCAGTCTAATATGATGACATAATAAATCTACCCACTTTTGAATTATGATAGTGAATTTTTTTCAGAAACCTCATCTCCATCAGTTTTGTAAATTGAAATGTGATAGAACGAAAATAAAGGTTGAATTGATGAGTGAATTTTGAGAACTTGTACAGCATGCAACTTACATATTATCTCAAATTATTATTTTTAGACACAATTATTTATTAAAATGTCTTGCACTAACCAGGTAGAAGGGTATTTTTTGTGCGGGAAAAAATACCTAAATCTCCTGAGCAACCCTTCCCCCCTAGCCCCGATCAACAAAATTAAACTAACCAAAAAGGAATTTATTGCTTATATAACCTAAAGACCTAAAATTATAACTCCTCCCTCTCTTGGGAGGGATAATTAAACAAAAGTAAAATATATCTTTTGTTATCCATTTAATGAATGGAGATATATTTAAAGTCATCTGCTGATCTTTTCAGAAAATTAAAATGATGAGGGGAGTGGTCATTCAATCCCCGGTCAGGGCAAAACTTTGACCCCAGGATTTTTCTTAAAACAATCATCTAACATGGTGGTTACCTCAGTCAGGATTAATGGTTGTGCAGATCACATGAACAAAAAATCTGATTTAATCATTTAAAAAATGCAAAATAATCAAATCAGATAATACCATTCCAAAAATTTAGCTTAAGGGATAGCTCAGATGACTGTAAGATACTAAAACAGTGTGGGGAATTGTTGTAAAGTCTAATACTATTATTATTAACATGTAACAGAAGAATCAGTTCCTCAACCAACTATAAGCTGTCAATCAATTAATCAATATTCTTTTCAGCCCTTTATTACAAGTTATGCAATCATGAATCAACTACATCTTTTTATTTCTTTTATTTGGTATATTATGAGGCTTTCAAAGATGTGAAATATTTGGTCAATATGCTATTTTAGAGGTGAAAAGAAACTTTAAACTCTAATTATGTTTTAAAAAATATAAATCATTACCTTTGGCCAAACTGTCAAAGACATCTTGTCCAAGACTAGATCCTCTTCTGAGGCCCCAATGGTAACTTACAATTTCTATCTTTTCGTTGGCCAAATCAAACAATTTCAGCCATGCCTGTCATTAAAGTTCAACTTTTAAAAACCTTAATCGAACTCACTCATTTGAAAGTACTTTCATGTGGCTCTGAGGTTTGAACAGAGTCTCATTCTATTTACCTTGTGAATTGTGAGAACATTTTCAATTTTCGAGCCATTGAAGGGTCCTTCGGGTAAGGTTTCTGCCAAGATCATGTTGCATTTCACTACAAATAAAAAAAGATCCTTTTATTTTTGCAAACAATTATACTGTTTGAGAGGCATTGAGCTATGACATAAAGAGATTATTTCATCTTATACAAAACTCTTAGAGTCTGACTGCTAGAACAGTATAATTATTTGATCTTTTATGCTTGTTTTTTGGATGTATTCAATCAAAACTGGAAACATACAAAAAGAAGCCCGACCAAAAAAAAGTTCAGTGTCCACCTTTGTGTGAGATTAGTAATAAAGAAATGTATCTTGTGGTATTTTAAGAGGCCGGGAGCTCAATACACGTTTCTATTTTGCACCTGATTAGGGCAATTCTCAGAAACATCGAAACACGTTTGAATATAAAAGACAAATCGAGTGAAAAATTTGACAAATGTGGCATAATTAAAAAAAGATTAAGTGGGCAATAATAGAGGCACCTCAACATACTTTATAGGCCCATTCCATTTCACAGAAAATATACCCCCATGCACGTTTAAAAATGTCCAATTAATTCCTCCATACTAGAGATGGGCCCTGACCCAACCCGATGACATTTTCTTTGACCCGAAGGACAAAAAATTGAAAAATTTGACATTTTTAGGGGAAATTTTCCAAATCCATACCCAAACCAAAAATGGCTGACCCGACCTGAGCAACAAAAATTTGACCTGGACCCATCACTACTCCATACACATTATAAAAAGGTCCCTTTTGAACCCCTAGGCTGGCCCCTGGGGGCCACCTATAGGGAGTTCTGTCCCTTCACCTAAAAATGAAATAATTTCTAGAAAACTTTGCTGCTTTGAAAAAAATAATTTCAAATTTCGATTATGTTAAATATCATTACAAATGAAATATTTTACATGTTTCCAAGGATTATATTTACTCAAATATGAAAATTTTTCGGGATGATATTTTTCTTATTTTCATTTTGAAAAGTAACAAAACCTGGATTCTTCTCAGGATTAGAGGTAATATTCAATGGAATTCTTGCAAACTTTCTATCATGATTCACATTTGCTTTTTCATGAACAAATCCCGATTGATCTTCAAAGTGAAAAAATTCCCTAGAAATATAATAAATTGAGATGGTTTTTATTGATGAAAGGAGACAGGAAAAAATTCTTTTTTAAAATACTTGTCTTTCTTATTTTCTGCATATCGAAAACTGATTTCTTTTTTCCATTTTGCCACTTCCATATCAGGTCCTTGAGAATTTTTTTCTCTTTCACCAGATTGTGACTTTTTTTGGCTTTCCTGATCAGCAATTCGTATCTTTTTGTAATTCTGGAATCAACTAAAGAATTTTTTACATCACCTCAAATCCATTCAGATCATTGTTGTCGATATCTTTGCCTCGGCTAAAGTTTTTATTCGTCACAGCATTCAAGTTGTCCAATCTGCCTCTAAGTTTTTTTCCAAGAAGTTTGGGTGTTTGAAAACGTGAAGAAGTTGTCTCAATCTGTTCTTCAATAGTATTTATTATATGATCTTCATCGTCATGATTGTCCGATTCTTCCAATGTTTCATTTTCCCTGGAGACATTTTGGGCTTCCCGATTTTCATCTTCTGATAGAATTTGTTTTGCTATTTCAATCACTGAGTTTTTGATACTCTCAAGAGGCTTTAAGCTCTGAATTGAATCTCCCTTCCAGCTGTTCACTTTAGTTGGAGGGTATTTTAATCCAAATGATGATTCTTTAGTAGTATTTAACAACATTTCACTTTTGTAGGGGTAAAGCCTTCACCTTGATCATCTTCTGGTCGGTTCTCTTGCTGCAAGGAGGTCTCTATAACAACAACATTAGCAGTGTTGGAAACTGAATTTTCCAGTTTATTTTGGTCTCTATTCAAAGCTTCTCCATCTTCAAAATACAAAGTGTCATTTTCAACATCAATCTCTTCTGATTCATCTAAACAAAAAATACACTTTCTGACTTTAAATATGTATACAATTAGTTAATCCCATTTCCTTCTGAAATTTTGTCTTTTTTTGAATACCATTACAGGGAACAAATTGTATGGATGGGAGATTGATTTCTCTAGAGATCTTTTTTTTGTCAGTGGAAATTTACCTCGTTGGGGAAAGTCATTTAGAAAAAGGAAATCACTCCCAAAAGGATACTTCTTATAAGATGCCTTAAGATTCTTTGCGCGCACGCCTTAGTCAAAATCATTTGCTTGGTTGACTTTGTAAAAGTTTCTTTTAATGATTTTCATTTCGAATAGTTAAGTATCTTTGTAATTTTATATATCTAATGTCATCCCATAGCCTTGATATTTAGCTTCCAAAAAGGAGACTAGAGTCAAATGCCAGAGAAGGAAAAACATTCACACTTATTAGGTTGTCTCATTTGAGACTTTCTTTGTCAAGTTAGCAGTTGATGAAATAAAAGGATTATATTGCTGGTCGCCATGGGTTGGGGGTTCAATTTCCTTGTGGGTCAGACCCTAAGTTGAGCCCTGACACCTCAAGCAACTTTGCAACTTTTGACTCCAGGTTGCCAAAATATGATTTAAAGTGTCTGACATGATTAATTTCGCTACAGACACTCGAGAAAAAATTCAAATGCACACCTTTTGCCCAATAATCATGGTTTGCTGATTCTTCTTCCACATCATAGATTTCGAATTTAGGTTCTATCACATCAATTGCAACGTCGTCATGTTTTTCAACAGTCTCATCAACCACGGATACATTTTCTAATTAAATTAAAAGAAACTGTAGAAATGCACAATTCAATTCATTTATCTTTTGACAACACCTTTCAAATAACTTGTAAATTTTCAAAAGCTGTAGACCAAGCTGAATTATGTGTCTTAACAAAATGGTCGGCGAAAAAAACTTTTACAATCAAAAAAGTTAAATGGCATTCTAAAGTTGGTCATATTTTTTTTGTTATTATAACAGGAAAAAAGCTTAATATATATTCTCTCCTTTGTTTAAAAGTATTTCTTGTCAAGAATTATTGAGACAAAAATTGAATTTTTTCATGTGAACGGCCATTACTTTTCCAGATTATCTTTGTTAATCGGATTTATTTATAGAAATGTCATGTCATATACCGATTGAAGAATTAAAGGATTGAATCTCATCAAGGTTCTTCACACTTGAAGCATTAAGAGAATTTTCTGAAATTTCTAAAATGATTATGGGTGATATGAAAACAACAGACAAAACTGTGATAATAGACCTTTGGGCTAAAGAAATTTGGTTTTTCAAGAAACAATTGGGCATTATGGTGCAGATATTGAGTGATAAATATCCCTCAGAATTGAAAATGGTAGTTTCAAGGCGAACCACTAAATTTTACAAAACGATAATGCACTTATTTAAAGTGGATCTGGTAAGAATATATGGTGAGCATTTAGGGGAAAAATATTAACTTTGTCTTACAAAATTTTAAATATATGAGGAAATAGTTTATTGCCCAGGATATGGTTACATTTTGTAATGTAAAAAGTCAGTGTAGCCATCATACTGGTTTTTGATGCAGTTGAACAACTTTAATTACATTACAATCTTCTTAACTGTCTTAACTTTTTCATCTGCCTGATTTTCTAGTATTATAAAGATTCTTTGAAATTGATTTTTCTATTCTTTTTAAAACAACCTACTACCTTTTTTACTCAAATTGATGTTCTCTGTTTCGTGAAACACATTTAGGTCTGATAAACTTTTCTCAGACAAAATATCATCTTGAAGCCAGGACATTTTCAAGTCTTCAACATTGGTTTGAGGTTTCCTTTCTTTCACAATTTCCTGTCTTCGAACTTCTCGTTTTCTTTCAACCTTTCTTGAAAGAGACTTCTCCTCTAAAATGTGAGAAAAGATTATAAAACTTTTGGTCAAAAATTCATGCTATAATTTAGTGAAAACTGGCCATTTACTTGATCAACCCTAAATTTCAAAGTTAAAAATACCTCAACTATATGAGGAATGAGATTGAACCTTGTTCAATCTTATCAAAGTGGGATAGCCTAGATTATCATTGCCATCGTGTTAAAAAGTAATCCCCTTATAGAAAAAGATCAAAATGGCATTGAAGCATTTTTTGAATTAGAGCATAAGAGAAGCATGGGGTAAAATTAAAGGTTATCTTACATTCCAAAGTTCCTTTATATATTTTCTGACTTAAAGATCAAAAGATAAAGATTTAGTTCAATTTCAAGTGTTTGTATTCAAAACAGTAGCTCTTTGATCAAGTATGCCTAAGAGCTTGAGTGAAAATAAATGAGATAAATCAAAAAGTACTAAGGTTCTCAATCTCAGAGGTAATGAGATTTGAAAATGCTTTTACAAACCATAAAAAATTCATCATTCTAGGGGTTGCACAACAAACAGAGGGTCCTGAGAAATAAAAATATTATACTAAAATATTTAAGTTAATACGCATATGAATCAAAATAGTAAAAGTTGTGTTGAATTTAAAGCAGTTCCATCTTTATATACAAGTCTTGTGGTTAGATCTTGCTTTTTACTTTTGATTTTATTCAAATATTTTTTCTCAAATAGTTAAGGAAGGATATACAGGAGTTACCTAAATGAGAAAGTTTTACACCATTCTTTCAATTCTCATCCATGTTTGAGCAAACCCAATGCAAGGGGCAAACTTTATCACTGCCAGTAGGGTAATCGTGTTGGCCAATAACAACGACACCCGTATGGGTCAAAATTTCAGGTCAAAAATTTACGTGAATGTTAGGTGCCTTGCCAATGTAAAATTCAAAAGCTCTGAGGGAACAAAAATTGGTGAACAAGACCTAAGCAACAGACTCTTGTTCATTTACTCAATTAAATGTGATTGGATCGACAAAGATCTCAGCAAAGACGCTCTTAGAGTGATTCTGAAGTTTTTCAAATCAAATTGATGTCCTCATTGACGTAGTTAACTGATTTACTGTATTATATTTTGGCATAATTAGCCAGTCTATCACCTTGCGTGATAGCACTGGCTGACATGGCTTTTAAAAAGAATGCTTTTGTCTGAGATGTCAATTGTATTAGATGAAGACTTTGCTCTAAATACAAATATTCTAAGTTCTTGTAAAAATTAAAAGGTTTCTGTTTTATATAGTTTACTATAGCCAATCGGGGCCCAGCACAGCCAGGGAAAAATTTAATGCTTTTTTTGTATATTAAAGTTTTTTCTCCAGTGATCTGTTTAGGTTATGTAGTTTGAGGTACCCCTGGGTCAGGGGGTTGGTTTGGCAGGGTCATATTGGTGGAGAATGGTTTGGCAGTTCGCGCGTGAAAGAGGGATACAGGTACATACAAACAGTCTGTTATATATATGTGTTCTTACCTAATAAGATATTTAGAATTGTGAAGTAACAATCAAAAAGATTTTTATCTGTCTTTCATACAAATTCTTTTCAAATTTTGTTGAAAAAGAAATCTCTGACAAAATTTCACACTAAAACTAAATTCTTTATATTTTATTTTAACTCTTGAATATACATAAATATAAACTGTTCAACTTGAATTTGTCAATACAGAGCAATTTTTGGTCCCAATTTAGAAACTTGAACAACTATTTACACTTTGAGTCTAAAAAGTAATTTAAACATAAACTTTTTTTCCAGTGTGTTACATACTTGTTGTGACATAACTAGAGATTTATTCAAATCTTTCAAAAAGAAGAATTCTGAAAGCATTGAATTGAACTTGTTTTTGTCAGCAGTTTAGTTTAAAGATTTCCTTTTTACAAACAGATAAAAGTTTTCAAATCACAAAATGATCTTACCCCTAAGAAGTTGAGTTAAACCAACCAATATTATCACAATTAAAAATATGACAAGAAAAATGTTAAAACGACGTTTTGGTCTCATTGCAGCAGAAAGTTTATAAAACATTTCAGAAAACACTCTTTCCACAAAGTATTTTATTTGGCCAACTGTTGGGTCAAAACTCTTTTCTCTTTGATCCAAAATCAAATTGCAGCTGTTACATGAGAAACCAATTGTTTTTTTACAATATGCTCTGTTTCTCAGGCAAAAATATCATTTACCAAAATCTAGGATAAATTGGTTTCAAAAACCAAGAGAAAAACTTTAGCTGAACCATTCTTTTCTTTATTTTTTTGCACGACAAACTAAAACTCACATTTGAAAGTTGAATTAGTTTTATTTTCACAAATGCATCTACCTCAAAGCTCAATTCCAAACTATAAAGTTCGAAGTGATAAAGTTATTGGCGTGAGACATTGAGTTACGAAAATGTGAAAAACGTATTTCCACAAGGGAGTAAAAAAAGTTATTTGATAAAATATAAAAGCGTGTATCAAAGTTACATCTACAAGAATATAATCATCATTTAACATTTCTAATTTTGACTTTATTTTCAATCTATATAGATAAAACAGATTGTGTCAGACCAATCTCCGCCAAATATTGTACAGACCTCCACACCAACTAAGGGAAGGTTCTTAACACAAGTATGACCCGGCCAAACTGCCACCAGCACCCGGGGTCAGCCAAATTCCAAAACCTAATCAGATCGATGGAGATAAAACTATGTGTTACAAAAAATGCTTAGATGGGTAGCTTTATGCTTTTTGTTAAACTGAGCTGCTTTATTTTTGCTCTTCAGGTCAGGGGATTAGGGGCTTAAAAATGGTACTCTCAGATCTGGGCCTTTGAGAATGGGAGAACAAACCAAGGGGGTTTGAAAATATTCAAGGCCCCTCCCCAGGCCCAGGAGTCATAAACATAAGGAGCAATTGTTGAAAACTTTTGAGTTAAAAAAAGTTGCTCAGAAAAGGTATCTTAAATGTTTGTCACCCATAGCTAGCCCCCAATCCCTGGGCCTATGGAAAAAAAATTAAATTTCTCATTTTGTTGTTGAGCATCTCATTGTGAGTTAGACCATTAAGCCTATTTAGACACTGTTGGAGTTGCAAGGGCTTGACTAAATTTTTCCCCAGGCAATGCCAGGCCCCTGTTGGCTAGTTATCCTCGCCGTGGCCGAGTGGTCATGGCATCAGGCTGGTAATCTGAGGGTCCAGGGTTCGAACCCCGTCGGCTCCTGACAACCTTTGATCCCGGGTTGCCAAAAAATCCAACAAAAATATTCCCTGCCTTGAAATGTTCCTTTAATGATTTATTTTGCAATGCGCACTTTAAAAGATAATATATTAATAATAATACTTTGTAATATGATTTCAGATGGAGCTAGCCAAATGTACAAATAGTTTTTGGTACCTATGAGGCTCAAACCTCTGCACATTCACCAAAAAGTGGGTCCTCTGATGCATTGTTGAGTTGTTGATTGATGAGGTTAGGGTCCTAATGTTTAAGTCTTGCAACAAACCAAAAATGGGTCTATCTTGACTGAACTTTGGACTTATCTTTTCATTCAAATATGTTAATTTTTATATTTCTTTACAAAATTTGAAGGAAAAACAAATTTCTTCTGAATAAATCCAAAGTGCTAAGTGAAACAATTTCCGTTCCAGGTACAGCAAAAAACAAAATTTGATTAAGTCTGGTAAAGATAAGTGCATTATAAAGAATAAACTGAATTTGAATTTGAATACCTCATTATTTTTGCTCAGATTTGAGCTTATTTTTTACTCAAGTCTTAATTTTAACATATTATATTTGATGCAAACACAATCTAAAAAAGGTCATAATATCTGAAAAATAATTATTTGTCTACACAAACCTGAAAATTTATTCTCAAAGTGCAATAAAAGATAAAGGACCAAGTTTTTCCATCAGAACTCTGCTGATTTATGATGACACTTTTCACACATGCATAAAGAAAATTTTTTGTGCTCACAAAGTCAAACAAATTGTGGTGTATAAGTTATACAAACTTTAATGGCATATTGAAAAATTGATGCTCTGTTCTACAGGCTACAAAGGATTGCCACGTCTGATTTTAAGCGTTGCATCCCTAAGTCTGTAATAATCCTAAAATGCAACTGAGCTACACCTTCAGAATGGGTTAAGTATTCAACATCCTCAAAAGTTATAAAAATTACATGAGATGGTAAATCCTTTGTGATCTGTGATAGACTCAGACGCAACTTCTTCGAAGAAAACCAACAACCACGAAAGGGATTCTTCTTTGAAATCTCCACTTTAAAGGTTGGACAACAAATTATTCAAAAATGCATTCCATTCTTTATCAAGATCACAGACCCATTCAGTGGCATCCAAATTTAATATGACGCAATTAGAATTATTCCGCAGAAAACAAATGTTACAAATGCAAAATAATTTGAAAGATTTGATTTGGAATTATGACAGTAAAGTCAACTTCAATTTTATTATTGTTGTTAGAATAATGAGCTGCAATAAAAGCTTACCTTATCTTATTGTATAGTTAGAACAAAAAATCAGTGCACTTTGGCTCCTTAAATGTATTGCCTGACATATTTGAGTTTTTGACCTCTACTTTTATTGAAATTACCTAAGATTTTCATCAATCGCAATCTATAACTTAAAGTCTAAAAGTTTTTAATGTATAGATGTTTCAAGAGGAATGTGGAATCCTCTCCCTGAAAATCAATCAAACTAAGATTGACTGTCTTGGGCTCCCTTACAATAGAAGTGGAACACAAGATGTAACAAAAATACTTTCGTTACCTTTTGGATGTCCAAATCAAGTACCATAAGAGACGAGGCAACAGAAAATCCCAAATCAGGAGGACTAAATGATGGGATCAAAGGTTGACACTTGATGGTGTTTGGTGAAGAACGATTAACCAAAAAGATAAAGATGTGCCTTTTTGAACTGTTTAAACAGAATGTTGGGTTGGTTAAGAATGAGTTGCTTGTTTTTGCAAAAAAGAAAGGTTTATGTGCCTTAAATTCTTAGGAGTGTGAAGAATGTGAGGGTGAGTGCCTGAGTTATCATAGTAAGGAAGGTAATACTACTTAACTGCTACTTAACTGCATATAGCTAGTTTTTTACATCTTAGTTTTCTTCAGGTGCTCATGCACTTGTTTCATTTTTGCTTCTTGTTGTCTTAATTGTTTGTGCCACCTACGTTTACAAATTATCCAAGTGTGTAAACATGCAGAATTTGTTTAAGTACATCAACAAAATTATGCAAGGAAAACTGTGAACATATGGAGTCTTCTAATATTAGCCATCTAATAACCTAGACAGATTGTCACATTTTTAAAGGTCTCAAGGGAAAGTTGGTGGCAAAGTTTGAGAGTTAATAAAACTTAATATTGCCTGCTAGTCTGGTCATGAAAATCTTCAAATCTTGTTGCAAAACTTTCTTGATGTGATCTTTTATAACTGGGATAATTTAAAGGTTACTATTGGATTACTTTTAGAAACTATTTTCAACTTTTGTTTAATAGACAAAGAAGGGATACCTAAATTGTTTATTTTTTCAGTAGTTCTTGATTTTCTTATTTTTCAGTATTGTTTTTCAGGATGCATAGTATAACATTGTCATTTCCATGTAAAGCCATTACCTGCCTAGACAAACATAATTTTTTTTCTTATATTGGTACCTAATTATTAAATCATCAAAGTCAAGCAACAGGTTTTAATTTTCAAAGATAATATGAAACTTAAGTGTGCATTATTAAATTTTTTTCATAAAAATACCATGACAATTCTAAAATTTTACAAAAAAAAACTCAACCTGAAACTT
>Ga0194133_10005146_pt1 | contig 16857 bp, 16 predicted proteins | sample TA2KigOf40mmetaG_FD_155448 | JGI IMG/M metagenome (GOLD analysis project Ga0194133, IMG submission 155448) | Freshwater microbial communities from Lake Tanganyika, Tanzania - TA2015055 Kigoma Offshore 40m | ecosystem: Environmental > Aquatic > Freshwater > Lake | place: Tanzania: Lake... | reverse complement strand
GAATTTTTACCCTTTTTATAATCAAAATTAGGAACCTTTTCCAAAAGCTTGACTATGGCTGAAAAAAAGATTTGGAAATTGGTAAGCTAAAATAGTTTGACTGACCAGAAAAAATGGCTTAGTTCATAATGAAAGCTGTTTTCAGGTTTTAACTGGCGGTCCTTGTGGAGGAAAGACCACTGGTCAACAAAGATTGTCTACATTTTTCGAGAACTTAGGCTGGAAGGTGTTCCGTGTGCCAGAAACAGCCAATATTCTCCTGAGCGGAGGTGTGAACTTTACTGAGTTATCGCCAGAGGCAGCTGAAAAATTTCAGGTAATAAGTCTAATCTTTATTCACTCCTTTGTCAAGAATCAAAATGGTCATTATATCTAGGAAAATCTATTGAAGACAATGATCCAGATCGAGGACAGTTTTTTTGATCTTGCCAGAGGCTCTCACCGCAACTGCCTGGTCATTTGTGACCGAGGAGCAATGGATGCTTCAGCTTTCATATCAAGAGAGCAAGTAATTAAGCAAAATGTCATCATTTTTTTGCCCCGTTACTTAAGGGTACAAGATTTCTTTTTTAGTGGGAAAGGATTTTGTCACGACTGAGCTTGGACGAGGTAGAGATACGAGACAATAGATATAATCAAGTGAGTTGATGACATTCCACGTTATTTTCTTTATCTTCATTTTGAATATTTTTCTCAGGTAATACATGTCATGAGTGCTGCACGTGGTGCTGAACAATTTTATACCATCGAACACCATACAAGTCGTTCAGAGAGCATAGAACTAGCTAGAGAACTCGACATAAAGGCGGCTGAAGCTTGGGTTGGGCATCCCTATGTCGAAGTGGTTGATAACTCACAGGTTTATTAAAATGTCTAAAGCTTTGAATTGTTTTGCTAAAAAAATTTTCTTCCAGGACTTTGAGACCAAAATCAACAACATGATCCTCAAAGTTGCCTGGTCCATTGGCATTGATGTTGGCGATCGATTCCGCAGTGGAGCGAGGAAATTGAAGTTTGTGGTAAACTCTCCTTTACCTCCAGACACAGAGTTTCCAAGGTTTGATTCATTTGTTCTGTGTTATTAATCAGTGTTGTCATATCTTCAACTATTTTCAGATTCAGTGACTTCGATGTTTGTCACCATTATCTTAAAACAAACTCTCGAACTCTGCAGAGCAGGCTTCGAAAACGTGGATGTAGAGGAAAGTGGAGCTATATGCACACAATGAGGAAGCTGGTAATTTTTAATCAAAACGAAACCAAAGATAATTTAGAGGCTGGAATCGGAGTGTTGGAATTCAGCTTAAGTTTAGAAAAATTCCTGAGTTAGTCCCAAAGTTTGTGCTTGAGTATTGAAGAGCAGTTTGGTCATTCTGATCATACATTAGACTCAACCATGTACCAACATACCCACTCATTTATAAAAAAAAATTGCCAGACCCCGATCAGGGCCACCTTTTTTTGACCCATCTCACATGACATACATTTTTTCTGCAACCTCTATCTGGATTTGACTTAAGACTTATCCATAACGAAATTATTTTTGATAGATTTCAGGCCAGGCGATTGAAATTCGAACTCCTTTAAGCCATCGCGATTATTCATACATGCTTGCCCAGGAGGATAGCAACCACTTGTTGGTCTACAAAACGAGGAGATGCTTTCTTTATAACCACCAATATTTTCAAATGGATATTTACAAAGAGCCTTGTCACCAAAGGTGTAAGGTAATTTTTAACACGTGTGGATGAGAGCAAGTTGTGCATCTCTTGGAATATGATCAATGAATGACCCATATTGCCTTTTTGTGATTAGTGAGTCATCTAAAAAGTGTTATTTTCATTTAGGGCTTGATTCTCCTGGAAACTTACAGTACACATTCTCCAGATGAGCTCCGCGATTGTCTAGCAGATTTTTTGAATATTGGTAAGGTTATTGCTCTGCGTCTATTTGAATATGACCACACTGCTCCCATTTTTAATTAAAGGGATCGAGGTCACTGGTGATCCAGCATTCTCAATGTTTAACTTGTCTCTCAAAGACGATTGGGTCAACAGCAAAAAGTTCTGCAATAGACTTGCAGAGGAGGAGCCTCTTGATGAGGAGGGAAAACAGGCTAGTAAAGTTCTGAAACAATTTTTATTGCAAATGCTATTTGTTTGAATAGGGTGATTTTTATAGGAGGCCCAGGACCGTTTGGCTGCCAACATGTCTCGTCATTCAAGTCCCACCAATAGTAAGCTGAGTACGCCGTCGCTATCATCACCATCTAATGAAATTTTAGAGGAAGAATGCGATCGCAACCAAAAATAAGACACGAAGAAACAGTCAAAGCTAAATGTCAAATGTATTTAGTTATTTAATTCTAATCACACGAACACATAGAGCATTTTATCGAGTTGAGAAAACTTCAACTGGAGACAGTAAATCTGCAATTTACACTAGTCATAAACGTGTTAGTATGAATGGACTTATCAAAGTAGCTTTAAAAAAGGCCGTGATTTTTTCGAGAGCCAATATTAGCCTGAGGCTCACCCAACTAAAAGATTGGATCTCATTATCAAAATGCAATTAAATAAATGACAATTATCAAACAATTTTTTTGTCCAGAATTGAAACGAGTGAAGTTGAGGATTGGGTTCGTCAGAGTGGGACAAAATAGGTTAATAATTTGAAAAGTTCCTTAAGCGTTACTTTTGTAGTACCTTTCCATCATCTTGAAATAAATTATTAAACGTTTTTTAAGCGTAGACTGAAAACTTAAGAAAAAGAAAATTCTGGCAAGATCAATCAATCCCAAGTGCATCAGTATCAGGGAAATTTTGGACTGCAAGTTGAATATAATGTTTAGATTTCATCATTTATTTGTGTCCTTAAACATACAAAGCAGAATCTTGAAACGAACTAAACATCTTTTTGAGCTTTGCTTTAGAGACAGCGTTGGTGATATCGGATGTGATGTAGCCTAAGGACTTAAGAGATTTAAATGCATCTCCAAATCCAGACAAAGTGAAAGAGTCGAAGCACTCCAAATCAGTGAAGCTGCAAATCTGTACACAATGTTTTAACTTAATATGGGCGCTTGTTTTTCTGGAAAAAAGTATTTTTTTGCTTACCAGAAGACAGTCTTGTTTCTCAAAAAGGGCAGCAGTTAAGACTGAAAATTTTGAAATCATTTACTACAGGTATAATTCAATAGTTTTTATACACTTAACAACCTGCTGCTGAGAGACCGTGAATAAGATTTGGCCTTTGCAAGACTTTCAGAGGAAAATCGTCAGGGACATCTGATGGAGTAAATCAATTCAAAATACACAGCTTTACACTTGAATCAATTTAATCTTACTTAGGTTGGGTGTTTTCAATATCCTTGTTAATGGCTTGGGGCTATCCCGAGCCTCAGTGTCACAAGAAGGAAAAAAATAGTTGGCCTTGCGATCCGATGTTAAAGCAAGAATCATACATTTTAGCTCCGAGCAATAGTTCATTATCTAAAAATTTATAAAATAAATCAAACTTTAGCGTTCAGATGTTTTTGTAAAATAATTTTTACCTCTTTTGAGAATTCGTTCTGCCAGTACATATGAATAGGTTCAGTTACAACACAGTGTACCAAATCATCTGAAATTCGGACGAATTGCGCAACAACTTTGGTCCTCAAGAGTTCCTTGGTGCCAATATCAAAGTCTTTCTCTAGAATTTTACCTACATCTGACAGGGATTTGTCATCATAGTCCAAGTAAACTTTGACAGAAGCTACAGAAAAAATTGGTGTTAACCAACTTGTATTTAAAAAATAATTACATATATCTAACCCTCTGAGAGTTTGCAAGATGTCAAGAGAAGTACTTTACAATTTCTAGAATTTTCCAGCTTTAGGGAGTAAGTGCGCCTGAGAAAATGGTAATGAAAACTAACGGTTGCTTGACTCAAATACAAAATAATTGGCTCTGAAGCAGCCTAAATTTTTACCTAATGTTTGCAAACTCTGTGTCATATTCATCAACCAAGTCTCTCGATGGTTCGTCACGAATAAGCCCAAAATTTAAGGAGCACATGATTTTAATGTAGGACAAAATTTCCTGACCTGATGAAGGAAGTGCCTTAATTTAGAAAATTTGCTTTAAAATAATTTCTTTTACTAAAATGTAAGAATATGATTGTCATTTCTATTGTTTTGTTTTGTTTGTTATTACAATCGCTGCTCTGATTGCGGATATTATTGTTTCAACCTTATTTGAGAGTTTTGCCATATGAGCAAACAATGAAAACAAAACTTTTTAACAATTTGTGCGCGTTGGTCGTACCGTTTTCACGCGAGCTCATGCACCGCGCTATATGCACCCATGCAGCCAGCTTGCTTCGAGCCAAGGCCACTCTTTCTTGTTTATAAAATTAAATCTCCAACGCGATAAAGGCACGAACGTCAGAACGTGCGCACCCATAATTTCAGCTGCACAGACGATGCTTTGAATAATGATCTGCGCGCAAGAGAACATTATACAAATGCGTGCATTATTTTTTATCGTCAGCTGAAGCTAAAATTCTGAACGCAGTGAAGTCTGACGAACTACGGTGCTTACTTCAGAAGTTTTTGCAGACGTCAAAAACTCAAAATACAGTGCGAGGATCAAAAATTAATATTTGCAACATTTCTGGAATGTTATTTCATCGTTAGCTACATTAAGTCAGTTTTGCCTTCTCAACTATGCCACTTTCAGTGAATGATCAACAGAGCTTATCGCCAGTCCAGCTTCCAAAGTCTATGTTGTCTCCTGGTAAGTCCTCGGACACTAATGAAACTTTCATCAGTCTGTTTTCCTTAAATAAATATGTAATTTTGTCAATTTCGTTAAATGTTAAAAATCTTACCTAATGTAAAGTATCATGTTTGAAGGTAACTTTGCAGTGCCAGATGAAAATGAGATCAATGCTGGAAACGTTGTGAATGAAAATGGTCTCCAACAAGAAGCATCTGGATCCACGGCCACTGTACCAACAGTTTCAAACACCTACGCCTCGATGGCGGCCAAAACTGTTGCCAATATTAAAAGGCTTCAAGTATGCTTTTATTTTTTAGTTCTGTTTCGTGCGTTTAGCAAAGAATAGAACAAAGATCAATACTTATAAAAATCGATAATTTAAAAGGGGAACGTCTTGTCGCTTAATATTTCATCCCCAACATCGTTCACGCCAAATCTCTCTGTCATGAGCCATGGAGACAACAATGTTTCAATGATTACCCTGGTATCGGACAATTGCCTAGTTCAGAACCAACCACCCTTGTCTAAGATGTCTGTCGGTGGCCCAACAACGTCAAACACCCCCCTTCAGCCACCAGAAGAACTAGGTGACAAAAGAAGAGCAAAAAACTTTCTTCCACGAGGTTGTCACAAATTTATGTTTCAGACATCAAAAGTGAGATGGCTGCCTCTAATGCACTGATGATACAACAGGTGTTGTCTCCAGTACATGAAGGCATCAAAAACTATAGAAGGCTAAACACCTCGCCATCTCCACCAAGCTCCCCGACACCGTCAAAGGTTAGTTTTTAAGGGAAAACCAATTAAAATCGTATAGTAACTCTTAACTCTTCAAACTCACCTTCACAATTTTTTTGTTTCTAAGCTACTAAGCTATAACAATTCTTTTTTCGAAGGGTGCCAATACTCTCAACGCGCTCATAACAGTAGATCCGAATTGGCAGTGTTCAAAGAAGTCTGTCCGTGATCGTAACATCTTGATGTTCAATAATACTTTGATGGCAGATGTCTTCTTCTCTGTTGGCCAAGACAACCTCACAGGTCCCCAATCAGTTGCTTCAAATACATCCCAAATGTCACAGAAAATTCCAGCTCACAAGTAATAACAGATTTCAAAACAGTTGGCTTTAAATCTTTACTTTTACTCACGTGATCAGGCTAAAAATAATTTACTTTAGGTATGTTCTCGCTACTGGATCCTCAGTTTTTTATGCTATGCTTTATGGGGGGCTCTCTGGCGTTGATAGTAACAAAGATGTAATTGAGGTTCCTGACGTCGAGTATGGAGCATTCATGACAATGCTCAAATACTTGTACTACGATGAGGTTGCTTTGACTCCCGACAATGTCCTTTCCACACTTTATTGTGCCAAAAAATATATCATACCTCACTTGGTAAATACAAAAAAAATAATTATGCTGAAGCTTAGCCACACAGCCACACTGGAAGTATTTATTTTTCAGGCTGATGCATGTGTCAGTTTTCTCGAAACTAGTCTTACAGCTAAAAATGCTTGTCTTTTGTTGTCACAAGCTATTCTTTTTGGAGAAACTGCTCTTATGGAACGAAGTTGGGAAGTAATTGATGCACAAGTGAGTGAATTGACTTAACCTTTCAACAAATTTTGAACAATGATGAAATTGAATTTACCATTTAAACGGAAACTGACCCTTTCATTTATGTTGAGATCTAATCTTGGATTTTTCAGGCAGAGCTTGCTCTCACGTCAGAGGGTTTCACAGACATAGATTACTCCACTCTATCAATTATAATGACAAGGGAAACCCTGAATTGCAAAGAAACAGTGGTCTTTCAGGCTGCTCAGTCTTGGGGTATTTTTCGAATTGTTTATTTATGACTTTATGGATTGTAATTAAAAAGAAGGATTGTCTTATAGCTTCAGCAGAGTGCAAGCGAAGGGAAATTGAGGATAGCCCTGGTAATCGACGTGATATCCTTGGGAACATCATGAGTAGCATAAGATTTACTGCCATGAATGTGCAAGACTTTGCTGACCACGTTGCAACTTCAGGAATGTTGTCATTACAGGTGAATAAAGTAACTATTTCTATCGTTATACCAAGACGAAAAGGAACATAATGCTTTATGATTTGAAATCTCTTTTGCCATTCTTTTGATTTTGTGATAACTCAACAGAAAAATTGACCTCTAGACCATATGAACCCCCTCAAATTTTAATTATCAAACCAAAATAAAACTTGACCACTTTGAATTATTTATTAGGAGACAAATGACATATTTTTGTGCTTCACTGCTCGTAACAAACCTAAGTTAGTGTATCCAACAAAGCCCAGATCTGGGCTGAAACCTCAATTCTGCAGAAGATTCCAGTCTTCGGCTTACAGGAGCAACCAATGGAGATACCGTGGCAGATGTGATGCCATTCAGGTAACAAAAAGGATGTTTACTTGATCAGATAGAGAAAGTAAGAGATCATTTATACCTAATGTCGAATAATATTGTAAAATGACCACCAAGTCTTAGGTCAAAGATAATTTTTTTCAAAATTGAACGAACGGTTTTATCTTTTGCTAGTTTATTGTTAATATTAAAAATATTTGTCTTCTTTTCAGTTCTGTGTTGATAGGCGTATTTTCATTGTTGGTTTTGGACTTTATGGCTCATCTAGCGGAAGCTCTGATTACATTGCAAGAATTCAGTTAAAGCTTACCTCACCTCCATCTGGAGCATCATTTCCTCGAGCCAGACGAAGGACCGACAGCAGTTGGTCACATTTATTAGCAGAAAACGTTCAGAAGTTCTACTCAGATGGGTCAAGCAACACTTTTCAAGTCTTCTTTGACCAGGTAATTTTTTCTTTTTTTTATTCTTCATTATGAAATAAACCATGATTGTAATTGTCCCTCTAGCCCGTTCAAATAGAGCCTGATCATTTCTACACAGCACTTGCCGTTCTTGAGGGCGCAGAGTTATCTTATTTCGGTCAGGTATGCGTGGCACTTAATGAACTTCACCTGGTGGGTTTAAAATCAAAATAATTTTGATAAACAGGAGGGTATGTCTGAGGTTACCGTCGGTGCAGTAACATTTCAGTTCCAGGTAGGAAATTTAGTAGAGTTTGGTGAATTAACTCATACATTGAAGTTCGAAAAATGTGTCTCCTTTAAATAAATTGTTCTTGCCTAGGGATCTTGTGAAAGTACAAATGGCACTGGTATTCAAGGAGGCCAAATTCCAGAACTTATATTCTATGGTCCGCAAGGAGAATCAAGTCAAGATTCGAGGTGAGAAAACCTATTTCTGCCGAACCCTCAACTTTGTTCAGTTTGTTTTTTCTTCTCAAGGATTGTTAAAAGTCGGACATCTCTCGTTTCTTCATTAGCCTCATCATTGGAGGATGGTGCAATCCTTCACACACTCGAATCTCCTTCCTCAAAATAGATAAAATTTGCTTTTTAGCTAAAGTGGCATTTTTATTACTTATTTTAAATACATTCAGTCATTTATGTCTATCTAATTAAGTCATTTATTTAATAACACATCATGAAAAGGATTAGCTACTGCTAAACTTCAAAACAGAGCGCATTTGACCGCCTAGAAAGTGTTTTAAGATATTTTGTATTGAAACTCACAAGCAGACACTTCGATCAAGCTTTCTTACCAATAAACTCTTTACTAAAGTGTAATTGGCATATGGCAAATTAAAACCCACATTCAGTGTCGAACTAAAGGAAGTTACTTGACAATAATAAAAATAATCTGGTGCACTTTCAACTAAAGTGATGAAGATAAATTTATAAATTTTAGAATTCTGAATGAATCCTCAAATCAATCATTGAGAGATTCTTTCTTTCATTTATTGCTAAACACTCATGAATCTTCAAGTACTACATCAGATGAAACTAAATATTAACTTTTTGTTTCTTCCGCCCGTTTAGCATTTTCAATATCAACAGCATCAAATCCTTTTGAAAAAACTTCAGCTTTGAACTTCTCATATTGAAACTTTCTGTCGAAATGAGTGACCCAAGTACCAGGACATAAATCTTCAAAATCACCCCTGAAAATCAACGTTCACAAGTCTTTTATTATATACTGTAAGTCCTCATAAATTTTATATACCTTGACTCCGTGCATTTTGAAATATCTTCCTTATTGGCTTCCATACATTTCCTATTCAATAGGACATCAGATTATTTGATAATTAACTATATGCAAATAATAAAATAATTGGGGAATAAACTTAAAGTTTCAAAATATGCCGTATTATATAAAGAAACACCTTTACCAGAAAACATCACGAGCGCCCCAGCATGCCTCACGTTCAGACTTTTTCATGAATTTCTCGCCTTTACTTTTTGATTTGTCCATATGGTCAACCATTTTTGAATATCAGTCTACGTTTGTGGGTAAACTGGGAATTATCAACTATCAATATAAAACAAAACTTAATAAAATTTGAAACATTTTCGATTGTTTACATTTTTGTTTGTTTGTTTGTTTGCCATCACCCCAAATAGAATTTCAAAACAGTATAACAAAAGATTAACCAATGGCCAACAGATCTCTTGAATCAGACCAATAAAATATTTCTAAAAGCCAGACAAAAGATTTTTTACCGACTCTAGAACCCAGCGAGCAACACGCCCAAGACTTTCAGAGGATTTGGAATCAGAAAGAGGACCCCTTTCAGATGTGTGTCCCCGAAATTGGGAGCTATAATCTGTACCAGAAAGGTATAAAGTCTCTCAACGTCTCAATACATTTCTTTACCAAAGCTTTAATACAACAATAACTGTATAACATAGGGTACTGGGATGATTCCCACACTTCTCTTTTTGTCATTAGAAAAATGGAGGGTGGCCACGTAACAGAGAGGGGAGGGCATTGGCACCTCATTTCAGAGTGCTTTGAGATCCAGAGAAGCAAAAAGACTGAGAAAGGCGAAAGACGACTCTGGAAAAATAAGGCGCATCTCTAGAGGATTAGGCCTGCAGTACAGCACACCCTGTAGCAGGGATAAAGCTCTGATCCCAAGGCTCGAACGGTCGAACTCACCTTTTTTTAGCTAAGGCCAAAAGGTCTTTTTTTCACTTAGACTTTAAGACTCGACAATACTGGTCGGCTTATCACATTTATACTCCCATCTTGATACAGTTCCGGACACAGCTCAGTCAACCCGCCTCATTGCATCCATTCCACGCAACGTTGCCAAGGAATCATGCTCTTTTTTGAGAATGCTGAATTCCCTAATTTTTTCAAGTTCAAGGAAGAAAGGCACCCTTAAAAATCTCCAATTGTAATAATGAGACATCAAAAACATCAATATGAATGAATCACTTCTCCAATTTTTCTCCTTGAATTGACAGCTCCATAGATTGACACAGACTGTCGAGACTTTTTTGTGAAACGCAGTCGGCCAACTCGGTCTTCTCAATCTTTTTCGCAACAGGTTTTTCGGCAGGAGAACAAAATGGCACCGACGCCCTCTGCAAATCCATCATTTTCTTATCCAGCTCGAGAACTTTATCTTTGTGATGTTGGTTTTTGCTCAGTGTCTGGAAAAGTTTTTTAAACAGGCCAATGAGTAACGATTAAATAGACACTGCAAAAGCTTACCGATTTTAGTTTTGTGGTCACTTCTTGGGGTTTGAACTTTGTTTTTGCAGCTCTTCCCTGGGCAACTTTATAAATGGGGTTGCTCCGCAGTTTGGTCGTTGACTTTGATTTGCTTTTCATTTTTCGAGTGAGCAACTTGGGTGGCTCAAATTTCAATAACTTTATTAAAATTTAAAAATTTGAAAAATGAAAATTTGAAGTCTTACTATAGAATTGGTTTATTTACTTTTTGGTAATTTTGTCCAACGTGCGCCACCAAATAGATCTCTGTGGTCAGCGGCTGCTTTTTAAATAGTCTTCTCTGCTTCCGCGTGTAGTTTTTGGCGCTCACAGTACAGTTTTTTTATCGATCTCTTCGACTCTACCGAGACTCCGACGCGATAATATCCGGACTCTTGGGTGGTTTACTAGTTTCGTACTTTCATCGAGGCGGCAACCCCAAATCTCTCGCAGATAACCATACATATGTGATCCAGTTTTCTTCCTATCTGATTCTATCGTGATTTTTGAAAGGTCTGCTGTGGCAGAGTCATCCACTTCAAATGAACGACACGAAAAAAGAATGGATCTCAAAGGCTGAGGAGGCTGCCGACAAGGTAGGTGGCCCATTTGATGTTGTCACTTTTTCACCTTCACCACTTCCCTTTGGTCAGGTCACGCGTCAAACAAAGCACATTTTACCCCACCTGGCTCGATTTTGTTTGGTTTCCACATTTTTCGAGGACGGTCTGAGGATGTGGGTCCAGTGGCACGAACAGAGGGAGTACATGGACGTTTCGTGGGGGTGTGGATGGTTTCTCTCCACCGCCTTTGTGGTCGTCAACTTTTTCGGCCAGCTCGGAGGGGTTGGCATGGTCCTCGCCAGACACAGGGTCGACGTGGCGTGCGGCATCCTGTTCTCCATCGTCTGTTTACAGGTATAATGTCTTCAATGCTCGATTAGAAAAAAAAAATTCCTGCATTTTAGCTGTTGGAATTCTGCAGACGGTTGCCTACAGCATTCTTTGGGACGTTCAGTTCTTGTTTCGAAACCTTGCCCTGATTGGGTCCCTCTTGTTGGTGCTCGCCGAGTCCCGCAGCGAAGGAAAATCTCTCTTCCCGGGGGTACCGAACCTCGGCGAAAACAAGCCAAAAGAGTACATGCAGCTGACCGGGAGGATCTTGCTCGTCTTCATGTTTGTGATCCTTCTGCGCTTTGACGCCTCCCCCCTTCAGGCGATTCAGGTAGGCTCCCCGACCCTTAACCTCGTTCTCTTGCGAGTTCGATTTTTTCTCTTTAGAATTTGGTCGGCAGCGCCCTCATGGTGCTCGTCACCCTCGGGTTCAAGACGAAGCTCTCTGCGCTGGTGCTCGTCACCTGGCTGTCTCTTTTGAACATTTATTTCAACGCCTGGTGGATGGTCCCGGCGCACAAGCCGATGCGCGACTTTCTAAAGTACGACTTCTTTCAGGTCAGCCGTTACCCGTATCCATTGTTTACCTTTACTTCAGGTGTCTAGCAATATTTATCATTTAGACGTTGTCCGTGGTCGGCGGTCTCCTCATGGTGGTGTCCCTGGGACCAGGAGGGGTCTCCATGGACGAGCATAAGAAAAAGTGGTAGACCTCTAAAAAGGCCTTTTTTATTGTCCTGATAGAATTTGTTTCATAAAGTTTTATTTTTCTGACTTTTATTTTAAGTGGGGCTCTTCTGTCCCCTTTTGCTGTAGGAAATGATTTTTAAGGGGCAAAGCTGTGGGATGATTAGCAGCTTAGCCGGAAAGTCAGACCCTTTGAAGGAGATGAATGAAACTGTTATTGCCTGGAGGACCCGGTGAAAGCGTCAGCATGATCAAATAATAACAAAAAGACTCCACTTTTCCCCCCCAGGCGATGAAAAATGATGCAGAGAAACCATGGAAATAAAAAATAGCTGAAAATGTACAGGGTATGGATTAAAGGAGAATATAAAAACCTAGTGAGCTAAGGGTGTACCTCAGTATCAAACAGGTCACTTCTCAAAAGGACAATGTAACTAAAGAGAAGTATTGCTGATCAACCTGATCAGGCCAAAGGGGTATACAAGCGCTTGATCCTGAGAAGTGAACTTAGCCAGAGAGCATTTCAGGAGTTGGAGATCATATAATGTGACATTTTTTTATTCATTTAATGCTTTAAATGGAGAACAACACCTCACACTCTTTATCCTTTGTGATATAACAATGAACAGGGTAGCAACTTTTTCATATAAAATTTAGAGAATTATTAGTGATCTAAATCTAGCATAAAAACTTTTTAAGTTGCCTTTTAGCTTGGCCTATTCACGAACAAACCAATTGCAAGCTCGGTTGGGATGTGATTATTTGTATCAAGATAAAAATGAAAATTTTTCAGTTTAAAAGCTGCTAAAGAAAATGCAAAAGTAAAACTTTTATTCATAATTGGGCTTAGGAGATGGTAATAACTGAACTATCAATTTGTAACAATTTTTAGATTTAGAAAGAAAAAGGGAAAGAAATTACTTATGATTAAAATTGTTAATTAAATATTGACTAGCAATGCTTCACAGAGAATTTTAGGTGTGAGACACTCAAGGTTATATTACATAATGAACCGTCCAAGAGAAAAACCTGAGGGTATATATTGATTGAATCAAGAATTTTGACATTCTTCAGCATAATTTCTAGATGTGAAAAGATTACTGCGCTCTTCTTCAAGATAGTTCAAAAACTCCAATACGATACCCTCTATGAGTAGCACGTCTGAAGCTACGCGTATTCCTGTATCTTTCAACATGGCACCAATTATAACCATCAACCTGAAAAAATTGTTATTAGAGCAAATTAGTAAAGTCAGTGCAAAAATTTTTTGCAAAGTTTTAGTTTGCCAATTGGAAAAAATTAAGCCAGGTGAATGCAGAGTTGATTTTATCAAGGTTTTAAAATTATTAAAGTGGTGTCCTCAATTGGACACAAATAAATGCATCCCTTTACAAACACTTCGGGTCATCGATTGTTTTTGAGGAACGACTGCTTGACAGTTCCATTCAAGTTTATTTACCCTGGAGAAGGTCCACGAAGAAACATTCATATACATGTGGATTTTAAACCAATAATTGAATATCAGTAACAGGTTTTTTTGTTCAAAACCAAATGTCTGTTTGAGTCTAAGTCTATTTTTACCTCAACAGGTGCGCACTTCCATAAACGTCAGCAGGCTCATTTGGAGCTTCTTGTCTCATAATCTTTTGAAACTGAGCAGAAAAAGGAATATTCATTTATAGAACTGACTAATTCAACCAAGTTTTAATTGTCGCCAACAGATTTCTTCTTTAAAAATTACCTGATGACACTCTGAATTGTAAAGAAGCCTCGTCTCACAAACAACATTGAAGAAGCTTCTGATACCGGCCATAACCTCTGAGACTTGAAAGCGGTTGTTATTTCCTCAAATCAGAATAGACATTTTATCTAATAATTACGTAATTTAAAACAGCAAGATTTACTACCTACACCAATTGACCAAATTTGAAAATTAGACATAATCTGTGAGGCTGTTAAAGCAGCTGGGAGCTTGAATAAAAAGCCATTTTGGATGAGCTCATTATCACTTGCAAGGACGTAGCGAAGTTCCTCTATAAAGATTGTCACGTTGAGAACACTATTTATGTGTTAACTAAGTGGCATGAAAATTGAAACTCACCAGGAATAATAATCTTGAAATCACGGTAGACAACAGCAGGTGGTTTTTTGTCCTGTAAATAAAGCTTTTTTAGAGAGAGCTGGGAAACTGTTAAACATTGTTATAAGAAACAAGATCAACAACTAGTAACCGCAAAGATGGGTAGTTCCTGGGCTTGTGGAGTAAAAAATTTCAATTTGTTCTTACTCTTGATATTAGACCTTTCTCTCCATCTTTGCTTTGCGGTGCAACAATGGGTTTCATTTTAGGTTGCTGACGTTGCATTTGATGAGAAAGTTCACTCTGTTTTATTTTCTTCAGAGAAGTTCTTAATTGGGAGAAAAAAAATGAGCAATTTTTGAAAGCACCAAATAAAGACATGACACTGGATACTTGTTCTTCAAACTTTTTGAGGATGTGACTTTAGAACTCTTCCCTGGCTGTTGTATAGTCTTCTTACCCTCAGCAACCTTTACACAAAGAAGCTTTAGCGCACTGCATTTCATAAACAAGTATTGGAAAATTCACGACACCCAAAGAGGCTATAAATCCTGTGAAAGAATGAGTTAGTCACCTGCTTTAAAATGTCCACATCTTCAATCTTAAAAAGTTTCTCTTCAGGTAGCCACTCGTCCCAGGTTTTGTTCCATCCCAAGTAATGAACCAAGTAGGATGAATTATGAGCCCTCCTTCTTTCAACTTTGCCCTCATAAACTATCTCTCCGAGATCACAATATACTTTTTCACCATAGGCAAACGGACTCCCTTTAAATTCTTCCTCCCCGGCCATTCTCTTTGAAGGCTTCTTGGATGAACCAGTCGATCCTTGTTGGGTACCTTGATCAGCACTGTGTTCCATGATACAAAAACGGCAGAAAGGTACTGATTACATCTAGTGAAAACCTTTGGGACAAAAAAGAAAAATTTTCAGAGTGTACTTGTAGGTACGCAGGCACAGCAACTTGCCTTGATGTAGAGTGTGCCCTAAGGGTGCTTTTCGATTGGCCAGAAATATTCATAAAACTTATTTGACAAGTGTCGTCTCTGAAAGTGTTTCTTGTTGAGAGGTATCTGCCTAAAATCAAAGTTCGTTGAGCCGTTAGTTTCAAATAGTAGACCAATATCAGAGTGCGAGGCTCTGAACTCATTCCACCACTGCAAATAAGACCATTTGTGCAACTCCAAATTCTATTTGGATTTAATTACCTTATCAGCAAAAGTTATTTTTACCTGAAAACAGTCAGTCAACTTCAGGCTTCACCACTTCAACATACAATCAGTCAGACACAGTTTGGACCGAAAATATATTTTTTTTATTTCAAACCTGAAACGAAAAATTTTAAATTTAAGTGTCGCTTTATTTTGTGATAGGTTCCTTCTGAATCATTTCACACGCAAAGCTACCACATCTGAATTCTGAATTGTTACTTGAAAGAAGAACTGTTATGTTGTTTACGTTCCTTATATTTACCTGAGTCCGAATCAAATCAATCAATTTTCTTTCAAAATTTTTTAAAATCATTATTTTTTCTGGCGTTGCAACGACTGACATTGTTGAAGTCTGTGGATCGTGTTTGATGGCGCGCGTCGGTACCTGTGCGGATATCAGCAGAATCTGAGATCTAGTGAGAATAAGAAAGTGTCTCAATATGATTGCTGATCAAGCAATATATAAAAAGAGACAGAATTCTATTTTGTTAATTGCTATATGCAGTAAACTGTCAAATCATCACTCCTTATTTCCCGTTTCAGTAAACGCCAATGGCAAAAGCCTAAATGCTTACATTTTGTTTAGTACGTTGACATCTTCAACGACAAGTAAACAAGAGCTCGATTTCTGTCAGAACTCAGAATCTCTTGTTTTTATTTTATAATGGCAAGTTCTTAGTTCTTATTTGAAGGAATCAAAATGTCAACAAAGAAAGGCTTTTCAATTCTCTCTAGTTAATGGCTTGAATTAAATCTAGTAAAGTCTAAAGTGGTATCATGGCGTCTCGGAGAGATGGTGTCGTCCAACATCAGCCTCAAGTCCAGTCTACTACAATCTCACATCAGGTTTATAAATTAACCTGAACCTTAAGTTTTAGTTTTACATCTCAATCCTCGTTATTATCCAGAATTGTAGAAAAATATTTATTCAAAGAGATTATTCTGAGGGAAGTGGCGTCAAGTTTCAAACAAGATTTCCAACAGAGTTGCAAGTAGTTATAATGAATTAATGGTCATTTTGTTAACTATTTGAGAAAATTATTTATTTTTTGTTTTACAGGACAAAATTGAACGGGAACAATTTGAATACACCATAAAAATGATGAATAATATGTACCAGGAAGCTGGAAAAGCCAATTGCTCGACTTTTTGTGAGGGTTGTATGGCTTGCATGGTAGAACATATGAACTTGAATTTCTCGAGAATGAAGGATGTATTAATTTTAAGGAAACATTATTTTTAGACTGCCTACGTTATTTTCTTTTGTTCGGAAACACATTATGAAAAGTGTCTGAAAAAAGTATCTCGTTTTGTTGTCGAGCAAAACGAGCAGGTAAATCATTTGGAACTTTTCACTTCAGAATGAAAATTAAGATAAAGTCTCTCTACAGGTGTGGACCAAGAGAGGACTCCTTATTACTGATCCAATCGAAAGGGGATTGCGCGTCATTGAAATCAGCATTTTAACCGAACAAATCAGTCCAGTCCACCAATGAATTAATGGATATTATTTTTGAACTCCCACCGAATATTGTTAATTTATGAGAAAGTGCAACTTATTGTCGACTGTATTATATTATACAGAACAGGAAAAATTACTTTCCTTTATTGTTATTTGTTAGT
>Ga0194133_10005144_pt1 | contig 16860 bp, 13 predicted proteins | sample TA2KigOf40mmetaG_FD_155448 | JGI IMG/M metagenome (GOLD analysis project Ga0194133, IMG submission 155448) | Freshwater microbial communities from Lake Tanganyika, Tanzania - TA2015055 Kigoma Offshore 40m | ecosystem: Environmental > Aquatic > Freshwater > Lake | place: Tanzania: Lake... | reverse complement strand
ACATCGATTTACACTACAAAAAAAATCCTAAATGTAAAATAATATTGTTTACTGAAAGAGTATCTATTTTATCAGATTTATTTGATTTTAAAAATAAAGATTTTAAAAATAGAAAAAATTATAATTTTTGGAAAAAAAATAATATTTGTGATTTGGAAATTTTTGATATTATAGATAGAGTAACAACTAAAAAAAATGATTGGATAAATCTAATTAATAAAGCAACAAAACCAACATTATTGGTAATCAATAGGGCATATTTGACTTTAAGTGAAAATTATAAACAAATTAAAGATTTATCTTTGATTTTGCACGATGAATGTCACAATGTACCATCGAATAAATGTTTTGATTTTTTAAAATATAATAAAGATAAAGTACCAATTGTTGGATTTAGTGCGACCCCTTTAAGAACAGGAACAACTAAAAAAGAAGGTGTAAATATTTCTAATATGTCTAGATTATTAGAGATTTATGGTTTAAATAATAAATTGAATTTATTAACAAACTACAACATGATATATGCAATTTCTAATGAACCACCACTAATTTTGTCTCCTCGTTTTTATTGGTTTGATATTGAAACACAACAAGTTAAAAAACAAGAAGGGGGGCAATTATCACTATCAGAAATTGCATCTGCATTGCAAGTTTTAGATGATGTTGTTGGATTAATGCCTTATAAAAAAATTGTTGCATGGTGTGGAACAATACCACTATGTAATGAATGGTATGAAGAAATGAAAAAACATAAAGATAGATATTCTAATCTAAAAAATTTAGAATTATTTATGGATTTATCAATAAAAAATGTAAATGGAATTAAAGGTTATGATGAATTTAAAAATTTTAAATCTAATGCAATTATGTTTTGTGCTCAAAAACATAGAGAAGGTTCTGATATTTCTAATTTAGATATATGTATATTTTTAGATAAAGTTAAGATTAGAGGAAGTATACCATTTATTCAATCAATTGGTCGTGTATTAAGATTAGACCCAGATAATAAAAAAAAATGTGGTGTAATAATTGATGGTGTAATTAGAGATAATGATGATTATGAAAAAGTTATGGTCGATAAAATTTTAGGATATTATTTTGCATTAAATGATATTGCATGTGTAGAAGAAATTGAAACAGATACATATAAACAATATGTTACTTTAAGAGATGTAGTTGATTTTGATAAAGAAAACAAAGTAATAAATTTAAATTTTAATAAAACTAAAATAACAATTAATTGCAAAAAACTTGATTGGAAAAATATTATTAATCAATTTGAAAGTATATTAGAGAGAAAAATTAATTTAAATGCCGATGAAAAACTTAAAATAGAATTTGAAAGACTTAAGAAATTGATAAAAGATAAAAATTTTAGAAACATGAAGGAATATGAAGTTTATGCCAAAAAACATAAACTAATTGAAAATCCCAGAGAAAAATATAGTAAATTTTGGCTTAACTATTGTGATTTTTTAAATATTGATACAAGTAAATACATATCTAAAGAAAAACTAAAAAAATATTGTAAGAATAATAAAATAAAAGATAAACTAGATTACTATAATAGACTATATCAAGGAAATGAAGATAGAGTTCCTGAAGACCCTTGTGAATATTACAAAGTCAAAAATTTAAGTTATTTTTTAGAGGAAAAAGAAGAAGAGGCCTTTTTATAAAAAAAATGAAATTAAATAAAAATATAAATATAATATATAGATATATTCATATAATGAAATTAAAAACAAAAAATATTAAAAATGATAGCACATCATATATATTAAAATTAATGCAAACATTTAATATTAAAGAAACATTAAATGTTAAATATATAACAAATTTAATGGAATTTTATGATAATGATATATTAATAGGTGTTATTAATTATATGTTCTATCCAGTTTTAGACTACGAAAAATTATATATCAGAAATATATATTTTACAAATGAAATATATTTAGATGAAATGATTAAAATTTTTATTACAAAAATGAAAAAAATATATAATTCTATTTTCACAAATATTAATCACGGAAATTTTAATAAAATAATAATACAAACTTTATTAAATAATAATTTTTATGGTGATGAATATATTTTTTTGAAATATTGATATATATTATGAATAATCGACATTACAAAGTTAAACATAATGATGATTATAGTTTAATTCAATTTACAAAAAATGATGATATAATTAAAAGAATAAAAACTTATGCATATCGCAATTGTAAAAAACAAATAAATAGTAATTGGATTAGCAGTAGCTTAAAAAATACAGACATTGGTTTTGTTTATTTTCATACAGAAATAATAGAAGTGATTAAAAATGACAAAATAGTTAAAGAAAATAAATATCGTCCATGTGCGTTTATTTGTTTAACTGAATATAATAATGATGAAATACACATTTTATTAGTTTGTAGTATTTATACTACTGAACATTTAGGTACTTTGTTAATAAATAAAGCAATTGAATATTCACAAAATAAAGGATATAAAATAATTTCTTTAGATTCAACAAATCAAAAAAATACAAAATATTATGAAAAGAAAGGTTTTATTGTTCGACCAAAAGCAAAAGATTTATTTGACACAACAATATATATGACTAAAACACTATAAATTTATATATAAACATTAGTTTTTATTATTGTTTTATATTTTTTAAGAGTTTTAATACAAAAAATTGATTTATATAAGTAATAATATTATTATTTATATATAAACACTCTTCCAATGTCTCAAACTATTATTAAAAACGAAAATGATTTGAAAGAACATTTCCATAGTATACATGATTACATAAGAAATAAATTTGGCTTTTATGGTAAAACTGCATTACAATTCTTTAATTTATTGTTTATTCTCAAAATAATAGAACCTCATATTTCTAAACTTAAAAATAGTGACTTGTCTGATTGTAAATATAGCGATTTAATGAAAGAAACTACAGGTTCAAGTAGGGCAGAAAAACTAAAAAATATTAGAAAAATTATATTTTCTGAAAAAAGTATTCTAAAAGATACAATTTTTATGAATGGTAGTTTTGAGGATTTTAATGAAAAAGATGATCATTTAAAAGGATTACTAAATAAAATTGATGTTTTAACACCTGATATTTTAGATAAATATCATGTTCATGGAAGAATTTATGAATATTTTTTAGGATTTATTACTAGTAAAAATTCTGGAAAGAAAAAAGGTAGTCAAATTGAAGATTTAGGACAATATTATACATCTAAAAATGTTATTAGATATTGCATGGCTAAAGTTAATCCAAAATTAGATAAAAACAACAAAGTTTTAACTATGGGAGATTTCTTTTGTGGTTCTGGAGGCTTCATTACTGAATATATACGATTTTTAAATGATAAATACGAAAATAAAATTAATTGGATTGATAATATTTTTAGTTTATATGGTTGTGATACTGATAGAGATATTGTAAAATCAGCAATTGTAGATATTTTACTTCTAACTGATACTTTTTCTGATTTATTAAACAAAGCAATTATTAACAAAAAAAATATTAAAATAAAAGACTATATTAAAAAAATTGGTTCTACTTTTGATGATGAATTTTATGATGATAAAGAACTTAAAGTAATGTATAATTTTACAAATCCGCCTTATGGGGGTTCGGGTAAAGGTGATGATGATAAAATTAAAATAAGTAATGGAACTAAAGCAATAAAACATATCGCAATAACTGGAACCATTAACAAACCCATTTTAAAAGATACACAAAAATATATTATAAAAGGAGATAATAAAGAAACATTATCACTTTTACATGGTATGGGTGTTTTAGATAAAAATGGTATATATTGCGGTGTATTAAAAGAAGGTGTATTTTTTGATAAAAAATTCAAAGATTTAAGAAAAAACTTAATTGAAAATTATGAAGTCAAATATGTTATTTCAGTTCCTCAATCAGATTTTTGGAATACATCTACTAAAACGAGTATTCTTATATTTAAAAATTCTGGTAAAACAACTTCTCAAATTAATTTTTGCGAATTAAAAGAAACTAATAAAGAAAATGTAATTCAAGAAATTAATCCAGAAACAAATAAAATTATTTCAGAATTTATAACTGATGAATATAAATTTACGGAAAAAGGAGAAGGATATCTATCAGTTGATATAGAAACTTTAAGAGAGAATGGATATAGTTTGAATTTTAAAAATTATATTAAACAAGACATTAAAGTAAATGAAGGATTTAAAGTTGTAAAATTAGGAGATATATGCGATATAATTGATGGATATGCATTTAAAAGTGAAGATTTCAAAGAAAAAGGCGTCGCATTGGTTCAAATATCCAATATTAATAATTATTTAATTAATAACCTAGACAATGATAAATGTGTTGATTATGATGAAAAATACAAAAAATTTATTTTAAAAAAAGGAGATATAATTTTAGGAATGACTGGTAATATTCAAGAAAAAATAGCAATTTATTCAGAAGATAAAATAAAATATCTAAATCAAAGAGTATGTAAATTAACAAATTTTGAAAATGAATATGTAAAAATTTATGTTTATTATTATTGGGTCTATACCAAATTAGGAGAATATATACAATTTAAAGCCAATGGTTCTATCCAACAAAATATATCAAAAGAGAATTTAAAAAATTTGGAAATCCCCATACCAACCGATATTTCAACTATAAAACTATATCTAGACTACCTAAACCCCGCAAATGAAAGTCTCCAAAGTCTCCAAAGTCTCCAAAGTCTCCAAAGTCAAAAGGAACGAACTATTTGTGGATTAATTAAAATGTTGACAAGTTTTGGTAAAAATGGAGTAGAATGGGATGAGTATAGATTAGGAGATATCATTACTTTGAAAGCGGGAAAATTTAATACAAAAAATATGTCAAATACTGGAGAATATCCATTTTATAATGCAAGTATAAATAATCCCATCGGAACTCATAATGAATATTGTTTTGATGGTGAAAAATATATATTATTTATAAAAAGTGGAAATGTAAATGCAAATAGTGTTGGTAATGTATTATTAGTAAAGGGAAAAATTGGAGCAGTTCCAGATACTTTGAAAATTACAACTAATTATAATTACGATTATATATACTATTACCTAAAATCTAATTATAATTTAGTAAAGTCATTTGCAGAAACTTCTGTGGGATTGGGACACATATCAACTGAAAAATTTAAAAATATGAAAATTCGTATTCCAAAACCAGAAATACTTAAAAAATACAAACTAGAAGAAGAATTTGAATTTATGGATAAACTTAAAAATGACATTTCGCAAACTCTTAAAAATCAAGAAGATATTACAAAACAAATGATGAAACTAGTTTTAAGTTCTGAAAAAAAAGAAACAGAAGAGAATGAAGAAGCAGACGAAGAAATGGAAGAAACTGAAGAAACAGAAGAAGACATTGAAGAATTAGATGAACTTGACAAATTAGAAAAAGAATTAGAAGAAGAAAAACCAAAAAGGAAAATTAACAATGTTAAAGTATGTTAATTAAAAAAGTATTTATGTAAACAAAATTATTTAAAAAAATATTACTTTAAATAATTAAAAATGGCTTCAATAGAGAATTATTTAGATAATTTAAATAATAATAAATTGCCAAACAATATATTTTCGTCATATAAATATTTTGGTTATGAATACCAAGAAGTGTTTAAAAATGATTTGACTTTATTATTAGATGAAGTTTATAAAAATATTTATCTGATAAATGATAAAAAAATTAGATTAGAACAATCGGAATTTAGAAATAATTTATTAAAACTCTATAATAATAAATGCATTATAACCGATAATGACAATGATGATGAAATAGAGGCTTGTCATATAATTCCTGTAGCAGAAGATGGCGATTATTCAAATGACAATGGATTGATATTGACAAGAAATTTACATGCAACATTTGATAAATTTAAATGGAGTATTAATCCAGATACAATGAAAGTTGAAATAAATCCTAATGTAAAATCTGGTTCAATTAAAGAATATGTTAATAATGAGATAAAAATTAAACTAAATCCTTTTTTATATATAAATCTAAAATGGCATTATGATAAGTTTAGTGAATTATTAGATTAGATGTTTTAATGTAATGATTATTAAAAATTATTATTAAGGGAAGAAAAACAATAAGAGAAAACTGAAGAAGAATTGGAAGCAGAGTTAGGGTTATAGAGATTTTTTTAAAGAATGAAATTTTATGTTGTATCTTCAAAATAAAAATTACTTTTTGAAAACTAGATTTCACAATATGTATTTATTACTCTGATATACTATTTATATTATTTAAACTATATAATACAAATAATACTAAAATTATGCCCAATAATTAATATTAAATATATATAAAATAATTATATAAGATTAATATATAAATCAAGGCAAAAAAATGGAAAACTTAGAAAAACAAAAATTCAAAACAAGCATTTACAAAATTAATAAATACTCTGAAGCACACGATGAATTCATTAAAAATGATGCAATTACATATACAAATATTGACAAACTCATTGAGGATTTAAAAAAAGATGAAGGATATCATTTTAGAGTTCATAATAAACATCAATATATTTTTTTTGGAGATATTGACCATTATACAAAAACTATTGAAGAATTTATAATTGATATGCAAGAATTTTTAAAAACATATTACAACATTGAATTTAATAAAGATGATTTTAAATACACTAAAAATAATAAATATAAATATAAAAATGAAAATTCATATCATTATACAATACCAAAATTTAATGCATCAACAGAAAAATTAAAAGAGATACATACAAATTTTAATAAACTACTCAAAATAAAATTAGATACTTCTATTTATTCAGAACATTGGTACAGATGTCCTAATCAAAAAAAAGGTCACGGAATGAGAGATTTATCAAAACATATAATAATTAATGGTTCAGATGTAAATTTTATAATTGAATATATTCCTGAAAATAGCATAAATATTAATTATTATCCTTGTTTAATGGAAATAAATAAAAAAATAAGAAATAACAAAATAATTATTATTGATGAGAACGATAATAAAGACGATTTGAAAAATAAAACAGACAATAAAAAGATAGTCGTAAAAAATGATGTTTCTGAAATTAAAACAAATAATGATAAAATAATCCTAAAAAAAGATATTTTAGAAGAAAATGAACTTACAGAATATAATCATAATAAAAATTTAATATTGGTTAATACTATAGGTCAACCAACAACAATAAAAAAAGTTATTGATTGTTATGGCGACGATAGATATGATGAATATGGATGTTGGCATTCTGTAGGCATGGCTTTAAAAAATACATATGTTGAAAAAGTAGCATTTGAATTATTTGATTATTTAAGTGCGAAAGGAAAAAAATATGATGGTAAAGAAAAAACATATGAAAAATTTAAAAGTTTTAAGACATTTGGCTTTGTTAAATCAACAGAACAACATACTAAAAATGGTTATACTATAGCAACAATTTATTATTTTGCAATTGAAGATAATAAACCCAAATTTTTGGAAATTATGAAAAAAAATACTCTTGAGCTGGAACAATTCGACATGTGTTTATATATTAAATTATTGGCTGAAAACAAATTTTTTTATATTAAGGATGGAGAAATATTTAAATTATATTGTTTCAATGGCAGATATTGGGTTAATGATGATACACTTCTGAAACATTTTATATCAACAAAATTACACGATTTTTTAAAATTATTAGTTGTTGAATTATATTTTGAAAGTCAAAATTTTAATAAAATGACATCACAAATTAAAAAATTAAAAACGGCAAAATTTAAACAAGAAATGGTATCGACATACAAAGAAATAAATTTAAAAACTGAAATAAAATTTGATAATAAATGGTATTTATTTGGTTTTAATAATGTTGTATATGATTTAGAAAAGGGTGAATTTAGAGATTATGAATATGATGATTATATATCCATAACTACAGGTTATGATTGGAGAGAACCAACAAATGATGAAATAGAATTAATTAATGAGTTAATCAAACAAATTATGCCAAATGATGAAGAAAGAAAATTATATTTGCAGATTTTAGCAACAACATTAAGTGGTAAATGTATAGAAAAATTCTTTATTTTCAACGGAAAAGGCGGTAACGGCAAAGGTATGATAGATGATTTGCTTTTAAATGCTCTGGGTAATTATGGAATGATTGGAAATAATAGTATATTATTTGAAACAAGCAAAACTGGTTCAAATCCTGAAAAAAGCAACATGCATAAAAAAAGGTGCGTTATTCTAAGAGAACCACCTGAAAATAAAAAATTTGAAAATTCTATAATAAAAGAATTAACAGGTGGAGGAACATTTTCAGCACGAGGACATCACGAAACTAATACAATTAAAGAATTAAATTTAACAATGATTTTAGAAGCAAATAAAAGACCATTATTTGCGGAAGAACCAACTGAAGCAGATGCTAGAAGAATAATTGATATATATTTTGGAACTAAATATACAACTGATAAAGAATTAGTCAATGAAGAAAATAATGTATATTTTGCAAATGAATATTATAAAACTGACGATTTTAGAATAAAATATAGATATGCTTTACTAAAAATATTAATGAATGTTTATAAAGAATATAAAAAAGATAATTATATGTTTAGCATTCCAAAAACAATAAAAGAAAGAACTGCACAATATTTAGAGATGTCATGTAATATATTGCAATGGTTTAAAGATAATTATAAACAAACAGGTGAAAAAACAGATATTTGTAAAATGAGAGATTTATACGATGATTTTTCTTCAAGTAATTATTTTATGAATTTAACAAAAAATGAAAAACGAAAATACAATAAAACATTTTTTAGTGATTATGTAACTAATAATTCTTTTCTAGGAAAATATTATAAAATGACACACAATCATATAACCAATTGTTTAGTTGGATGGAAAAAAAATATGGACAATGATTTGGAAGACGAATTAAATAATTGTTTGTAATATTTTCTTTATATTTTATTCAATTTACTAATTTAACTAAATTGTTAGATAAATTATCTGTTATAAATGACTTTGATAAAATAGATGTTGATGAAATAAGGAAAAAAGCAAGTTTGTATAATCATATGGAAATATACGAAGCCATTAAAATAGATGATGATAATTATGAAAGAATTTTAACGAATGATTTGAATGTTTTTATATTAAATAATATTTTAAAAGTATGACACTAATAAATTTAAAAAATTCATTCGAACTATGATAAACATATCAATATGTCTAAATTTTAGGTTTAGATTACTTTAAAATATGTAAAAAAAAATTAACTAAAGTCAATAACAACAATATAATTGTCATTAAAAAAAAGAAAGACTAAGGAAGAATATGTTATTGAATTTATTAAATCAAATAAAAAGGTTGTTTTATGAAAAATATTTTATATATATAAAAAAATTGAAATAATAAAATAATACTGATAAATACCAAATAATTATAATATTAACTAAATAATATGCAATTTTCACAAATTAATATTTCGTCTAATTTATTACTAAAAATAGTTGGATATGATCCAATCCAAATTAATATATATGGAGATGTCAATAATAATTCTATAATTGCCGAATTAAAAAAATTATATCCACAAGCTTTAAAAGAAATTGACACTATATTTGAAGAAAAAATTATTATAAATAAAAGAACTATGGGTAATCCTAAACTAAACCATTTTTCTTATGATGTTTATGCAAGTAAATAATTATTTTTATAAAAAATTGAAAAATATATAATTTTATTGATAATATTATATTAAAATTATATTAAATATGGATATGCATTATCATCATTCATATACTAATTTTAATAATAGAGAGAATCATTATCCAGTATATAGAATTTTGGATAATAGTATTTCTATTTTAAATTATATAGGCAATACATGTAATTTGGAAATGCGTAACGTAATAGTAAAAGATAGTAAATATTTAAATATGAGTCCAAATCCAGATAAAAAATATATTGAAGAATCTATTGCCAAAAAAGATGACTTATTAAAAAAACTAAAAATTATACTAAATGAAGATAAAATAACTTTGAATATAACTGATGATGAATTAAAAATGATAAATACTGCTTTTTTAGCTAAAATACCACAAGAAATATTTTTTGATTATGACAAAATAATAGAAAAATTATGTGAATTAAAAATATGTAATTTTGACATAAAAGTAGAAGAAAAAACAGAATCGTATGCATTGATGAATTGTTTTGGGGGACAAACATACAATATCAAATATATTACTATCAATATGTATAATATTTTTGGAACAAAATATTCAATATTTAATTCTCACCCATCACAAATTGGTCATAATTATTCTGGTAGTATACCAAATCCATATCCTGGTTGGACTAAAATGATAATTTATCCAGAAAATATAAAACCATATAATAAATATGATGTCATTGTAAATATCTGTAAAAAATTTAATCATAAAATTAAACATATTGATTATATGCACTTATTTTTTAATAAAATGTATGATTCTACAAAGATTTTTGATATTGCATTTCTTATAAAAAATAATTTTGTAATTAAAAATGACATAATGTTTATTTTGTCATATTCACATAAAATAAAAATTCCAGAAAATATAATAAATTTAAATATTATGGAAGCATTAGACTTTGATAATTTACCTTTAAGTATTGAATATTTAAATATTGTTTATTTGAATAATTGTCATTTAAATAATTTACCTATTTCATTAAAAAAAATATGTTTTTATGGTGAAATTGTTTTTAATGATAAAAAAGATAGAAAAAAAATTAATATTGACGAAATTAAAATACCGTTTAATTGTAAAGTAGAAGTTATATAATAACAAATATTAATTGTTAACCATAAATGTTTTTTTTATATTTAATAAATACAAATCATTCTGAATTATATTTTTTTGAATATCTATTTCATCTTTTTTAAGTCTGTCATTTTCATTTGTTATTCTTTCTAGAATTTCATTATAATGTTTTATCTTATTTGAATTTTCTGTTATTTTACAACCAAAAAAGCATTTGCCATTTTTATACTGAACATAATAAATGTCATTTCCTAAATAATTTAATTTATTTCGAATACACCAGGTATTTTCATTTGTTATTCTGTTATCTAAATATGTAGTTAATTTTAATGTTTTCTCGTCAAAAGTATGTCTAGTATTATTCACAAAATTTTTTAATTTATTTGCAATTTCATCATTCATTGCTAACTTTGAAGTTCTTGATTTTATTTTGTCGTATTTTTCAAATTGTGTTTTGTATAAATTAATTAAATTATCAGTATACTCATATTCTTTTTTGTTTTTAGTCAATTGTATATATTGCTGATTAATTGAATGTACATATATATTGGGTAAATTTAAAGTCATAAAGTGTTATGGTATTTATTTATAAAAAAATGATATAGTATATAAAATTCAATTTTTTACATAAAAAATGGTATTACACCTTTGGACATTTAAAAAAACTAACTTATAACAAAATATTTATAATTAAAGATTATAAGTTGAAATCCATTTACCATCTACTTCACATTCACATTCACTCCAAGCATTCACTGATACTCTAGCACTTTTTTCTGTTTCATAGTGTGATATAGCAAATTTATTTAATGGAGAACGACCCTGATATATATTTCCATTATATATAATTCCATTTTTTGAAGAATCGTATATACCAATCCAAGTTTTAGTAATACCTATAGTATGACGAATACGTTGTCCATTTGTAAAACATTTACTTGCATCACGACATTTAACAATAGGGGGTTTTGAATTTATTGCTTTATTATTTTCGTCTTCTTCCTCTTCTTCTTCTTCTTCCTCTTCTTCTTCCTCTTCTTCTTCTTTTTCTACTGGATTTTTAACCCAAAATTCGCCATCAATTAGGTCAAAAAATGTCTTTACTTCTTCTGGTGAAACACGAAAAAACTCGCGTTTTGGATTAATTCTTTCAGTATATTGTGAAAGTAGATTATGTAGAGTAGTTTCTTTTTGTTTTGGATTTAATACTTTTTTTGCAAATTCAATCTTATATTTCGTTGGTGGCCTCCAAGTATCAGAACTATTGGCTTCATTTAATCTAATTTCTGGTATTCGCTCAGTCATACCAACTTTAAGAATACCAGGCATAGAATCATTAGAAAAGCAATATAAATATCCGTCTGTCATTTTAAATTATAGAATAGTAATACTTTTATGTTAATTAGAACTATTTTAATTTTTTTAATGAAGATATAATATAAAGTTTTTATAATTGACAAACTTATTTAGAATTATATTTTTGATGTAAAACAAATAAATACACTTGAATATTTTGATTGAATTAAAAACTAAAAAATTCATATTACTATAATAAATGGAGATTGTAAAAATAGATACTATAAGTAAAAAATTGATTTTTATATAATATATTTATAACATATTATATAAAAATTACATCTTATAATATGCTAAAAAGAATAGTAAATGAAAAATCTAGTGAAGAATCAACTGATAAAAATATAGTATTGGATAATAGTGACAAATTAGAAAGTGATAATGATAGTGATACTGATTTAGACAATGAAATAAAAATGAAGAATAGATTAACAAATCAAGATTTTCAAATTACAACATATACAGTTCGTTCTGTCTATACAGATTTTTTGGAAGAAAAAAGTATTATTTTAAGACCATCATATCAAAGAGCATTGACTTGGTCTTATGAAAAAATGTTATATTTTTTAGATTCGTTGTATTATTTTCCAATTGTACCTTCTTTCATTATTTGTAAAATTGATAAAGAAGAATTAAAAGAAATTCGTAAAAAAAATAAAGATTCATCTTTAAATTATGAATGTATTGATGGACAACATCGTCTAACAGTTATAAAAAAATACATTAAAGGTAAAGCAATAAATATTAATGGAAGAGATAAGATGTTATATATTAAAGAGAAAGACAATACAGGTGAAGAAAAACTTATCTTTTATAAATTAAGTCCAGAAATTGAAAATCGCATTATACAAACTGGAATTAAAAAAAAGAATATACGTGCTATGACAACTGATGAAAGATATGCATTTAATGAAACTCAATTATCATTTATATCAATTAAAAAACAAATTGATAAAAATACAAAATGCAATCTTTTCAATCGATTACAACAAGGAGAAAGAGTAAATTCAGGAACAACTACAATAAATTGTGATCATCCAATATCCAATTTTTTAAGAGACAATAACATTATAAAAGAAGAAAAATATGATGAATATTGGAAACCAATACTATTAACAAAAATTAAAAGTTATAAATATGATGAATTGATCAATAGAATGACATTTTTAACAATTAGACTTCTTTATATTACTGATAAAAATAGTTTAAGTATTAATTACAATGATTCAAATACAGCATCATGTATCACAAAAAAAACTAAAAGTTCATATTTGTCAGATGATGTAGATATGAATAAAATCTATAAAAAAATTATTGATATTAACACCACTATACAAAAGAATATTGAAGATTATAAAATCATAGAAGAATTTTATTTGTTAATTCATAAATTATTATTAGACAAAAGTCCACTGATTACAAATATAAAATTTTTATTAAGTAATAAAGAATTAAGAAATAAGTATAACAATATATTATTTTACAAAAAATCTGTTAATAGTAAAATTAATGGTTCTGAAATGCCCAAAAAATATAATGAATTAGTTTCTGATTTGAAAAATTTATCTGACAAATCTGATTTAATTATTGTACCTAAAAAAAAGAAATTGGTGAATAATTATGATGATTTAAAACTTGAATAATATATTTTTTATATGTTAGAAGAAACAGAAAAATTATATATTATAATCAAAAATATTGATAAAAATAATCTTTATAATTAATTTTTAAATTTATTAGAACATTATGATTTAGATACCTTAAATTTTTTATTTAAATTAGAACATAATTATATTTTCGATATTCCTAAATATGAAAAAAAACTTAAACGAATTCATCAAAATAAATTTAGGAATGAACTTGTTAATTTATATAATAGATGCATCATAACAGGAGTAAGTAATTTTCAAGCTTGTCATATAATTCCTTTTTGTAATTCCGATTATAAAAATAAATATGATAAATATAATGGTATTTTATTAAAGTCAGATTTACATGAATTGTTTGATGCATATATATTTTCGATTAATCCAAATATTTTACAAATAGAATTTAATAAAACTTTTTTATTAGATAATAAAAACAAATTAGAATATGAAAGATTTAATAATTTTATAATTAATAAAAATTTTGGTGAAAAAGTTATTGATAATTTAAAAATTCATTATGAAAAATTTTTACAAAGTAATTTAGAATAAAAAATTGATTATTATATATAATATTATTAATATTATTATATATAAAAAAGATGATTACAGAAAGTGAATTTTGCGAATTTATAAATAAACTAATTAATTCAAATGAAAAAATAGAAAAAATAAAAAAATCCATAATATTTAAAAACATACCTGAGGAATACTGGAAAAATTTTGAGACTAAAAAAATAATTTTTAGAATTAATCAAGAATTTGTAAAAAAAAGTATTGAAAAAGATGGAATTGTTAAAGGTATTCATTGTCAGGCAACTGGTTGTGGTAAATCATATATTATCTTGATGTATTGCAATTATTTTTTGAAAAATAAAATTAAAGGAAATATTATAATATTTACAGAACGAGTTAGTATTTTAGAAGATTTTTTTGAATTAAATAATGAAAAAAAACATATTGAAAATAAAATTTTTTGGAAAAATAACAATTTAATTAATTTAGATGAATTTGAAATAATTAATCGTGTTACTAACGATAATAAAAAAAAAGATTGGCACAATAACCTTAAATCAAAATCAAATAAAACCAAAATTCTATTAATAAATCGCACATTTTTAACTTTGGGTAAATTATATGAAGATTTAACAAAAGAACATGTAGGAATGATTATTCATGATGAATGTCATAATACCCCAAGTGATATGTGTTATAATATGTTGACACATTTTAACAATTTAAATGTTCCTATAATTGGTTTTAGTGCAACACCTTTAAGAACTGGTAAAACATCAAACGAATTTAATAAAGATAGATTATTAAATATTTATGGTGTGGATGGTGAATTAAAAATTTTAAGTAACTTTAATATGATGTATGCAATTAAACATAATTTAATTTTACCTCCTAATTTCGTTTGGTATGAAATGCCCAGTTTTAAAACTGATAAAAATGGTAATTTAAAAGAAAAAATAGATAGAAGACATGTTTCCACAGTTTTTAATGTTTTAGATAAAGTTATACCTGATTTACCTAATAAAAAAATTATTGCTTGGTGTAAAACCATTCCAATGACAAATAAGTGGTATAAAATTTTTAATGAAAATCGTGGATTTAGTAATATATTTGGTAATTTTGAATTTTGTATTGACCATTCACAAATAAAAAAGGAAGACAATTTAAATAATTATGACAAATTTAAAGGTTTGGAGGGCAATTCTATATTATTTTGTGCAGATAAACATCGCGAAGGTAGCGATATTAAAAATTTGGATTGTTGTATATTTATTGATTTTGTAAAGGATCGAGGATGTATACCTTTTATTCAATCAATTGGAAGAGTTTTAAGAAAAGATAATAATAAAGACAAAACACAAGGTGTTGTAATAGATAGTTTTATTTCAAACAGTGAAAATTATGATAAAGAATTGGTTGAAAAAATATTCGGTTATTATATATCTTTTGAAAATTTAAGTGATAATGATTTTGCATCAAGTAAATATCAAAAATATATTGAACTTAAAAATACTACAGAATTTGATGTAGTAAATAAGAAAATTCAATTTAAATTAGGAGGCAACAATGTAATAAATATTGATTGTAAACATTTGCAATGGAATGATATTGAAAGTAAATTTGAACCATTGTTACAAGACAAAATAAAACTTTCCGCTTATGATAATTTTAAATCAAAAAGTAAAATTTTAAAAGATAAATTTGGTTTTAATAAAAATACGGATTTTATTAATGAATATAAAAATATCTCTCAAAAAGATAAAACAAAATACAATTTACCAAATATTGAAGATGAAGAATACATAACATTATTTAACAAATATTCTTGGTTTGAATTATTAGATATTGAACATGATTTTATTGAATTGAAAGATTTACTTGAACAATTGAAAGATAAAAAAATAAATCAAGAAATATGGAATGGACTTTGTGAAAAATATGATTTCATACCAAAATTTCCAAAACATGTTTATAAAAATTTTACATTCAAAATGTTTAAAAAGAATACTATTGATGAATTATAATTTGCATTATTTATTTACATTGATTATATATTTTTATTTTTGTATTTTGTATTCAATGTAATTATCATAATGCAATTTTCTATATCTTTTTTAGATAATTTTAGGTAGGGTTATTATGGCACAAAATGTTTTGCAACAAGTTATTAAGTTTTGCTTTATTTATTAGTTGCAAAAGGATTGTGCCAAATTTTATATGTTCTATTGTTAAAAAATTGATTTAATTATATAATATTTAGTATATATTATATATTACATTTAAAATGGATTATTATACACTTTTTCATAAAATACACTGTATTCTTAGAGATGGAGAAATTGGTCTTACTGGATTAAGTGCCTTAAATGAAATTAATAATATGATTTTTATTATATTTAACAACAATAATTTAAATGATAAATATAAATTTAGCACAGTTTATAATAATATTGTAAAAAAATATGAACAAGAAAAACAA
>Ga0194133_10005143_pt1 | contig 16861 bp, 16 predicted proteins | sample TA2KigOf40mmetaG_FD_155448 | JGI IMG/M metagenome (GOLD analysis project Ga0194133, IMG submission 155448) | Freshwater microbial communities from Lake Tanganyika, Tanzania - TA2015055 Kigoma Offshore 40m | ecosystem: Environmental > Aquatic > Freshwater > Lake | place: Tanzania: Lake... | reverse complement strand
CAAGATGTCGCGAGATGTTGTTGCAAGGGGAGATTGATATCGCTGCATATATAGAACTCATGGAGCTTATGCTGCTGGCCGAAGTTGCTACGCGTGGCTAGTCTCTTTTTCTCCACCTAGGGCGCGATGCTTTCGGGGCTCCAGTCATTGCTGGATGGCATCTTGGGCTTCTTCTGGATCGCACCACTCTTCTTCGCCATTGAAGTTGCTATACAGAACAGTGACTTCTCCGCCTTTGATTGCAAAGAAGGTTAGCTGGTCGTCGTAACCGCGATCCTCAACCTCGCCGTCGTACTCCTCAACTGGTTCCCCACGGAAGCGGAAGCCAGTGATGATGTTGAACTCGGGGTGTCCGTAAAGGCCGTGTACGATTTCTTCGGGCAGGCGAACAGGTACTGAAACTTCCTCGAATTCGTCTTCGTCGAAGCCTCCACTGGCCATGAATTCAAATGAGATTGAACATTTGCTTAAGCGCATCATCACGACATAAACACCGTCCTTAAACGAGTCGTCATCGTTGTAATCTGGTCCGAGTGCTGGTTGATCTGCGCTGTAAACAATGGTGCCTTCATTCCCGAAGTCGCCTTCGTCGCCACTGTTTACAACGCCATCGCATTCGTTCAGTTCGCCTGACGAGTTGTCGCCAATCTCTCTTAAGTCATCGGTAAGTTCCTGCGCTTCGATGCAATTTTGCAGCGCCTCAATCTGATCTGCATTGAGGGTTCCAAATCGAATGCTTCCACCAGGTTCAGTCTTGATGTAGATACTATGCTCTTCATCGTCCTCGCCGACCTGTGTGTCTGCGGTACTGCTGCCGGCTCCCATGCGTCTAAGGCTTTTCTTTGCAGCTCGTTTGACATCGTCGTCCTCATCCTTGATGAGTTCTTTTAGGAGTTCCTCGGAAGCCGCTGCGTTAGCGGCAACGGCTCGTCTGATCTCCCAATTGCCAGATTTTGAGAGGATCTTAAGCACATCTTGAGCGGCAGAGCTTTCATTGAGCTTTTCAACCTTTTCATCACTGTCTAGTTGTTTCCAGTCTTCGGGAAGATTGCGCTCTCTAACGGCTGATTGCACGTCAGTGTCATCATCGCGAAATAGCCGCTCTAGAATCGATGCTGAGGTTGCTGGCGATAAGGCCACCGCTTGGCGGATCCTCCAATCTCCTGATTGGGCAAGAATTGAAAGTACATCTTCGGGGACTGCTTCTTCTTTCAGTGATTCGATGCGCTCGTCATCATCCCGCGCTTTCCAGGCATTCGGGAGTTGACGTTCCCTAACCCCTGATTGCACACTCTTGTCGTCATCTTGTGACAGTTGAGCTAATACCGTTTCTGGCGTGCAGGCATTTAATGCGACAGCTCTGCGTACGTCGGAAGCGCGTGACTTGGAGAGAATTGTTAGGATCTCAGGGCTCAAAGTTTCTGCCTGCAGCCTTTCCACCTTCTCCCAGTCGCCCAAGAATCTCCACTCGACGGATAGTTTTCGCTCTTCGGTAGCAGCAGCTTTGACGTCGTCATCCCTATCTTCTTTAAGTGTTGTCAGGATTGATTCCGGAGTGCTGGGACTCCAGGCCACAGCCTGACGAATGGACCAGTCTTCTGATGCGGACAGCCCCTGGATGATATCTAGAGTAATGTCCGCAGATTGCAGTGCTGAGACTTTCTCGTCCTGACTCTTGGTTCGCCACTCCATCGGTAGTGAACGCTCCTGAGTGGCTCTTCTTACATCAGAGTCGTCATCCTCGGCCAAGGCCTCGACAGCATCGACGGGAGTGTTGTCATGCCAAGCCACGGCTTGCCGCACTTCCCAGTCATCAGAACCAGAGAGGGCACGAAGAATCTCTGCGCTGACATCAGTCGATGTCTTTAGGCGCTCAACGACTTCTGTGCTTCCAAGGTCGTCCCATCCTTCGGGAAGAGCTGTATTGCCCGGTTTTGTTGATGACGGACTGACCGCTTTGAGCAAGTCTGAGATGGCGCCCCCATTGTCAACGAATGCTTCGACGATTCGAGGTAGGTCTTCTCGACCAGTGCAGTAGGGAACTTCGTATTCATCGGGACCATTGACCTCGATGATGTAAGTGCCTGGGTCCCCCTCAAATGTGCCTAGGTACACCGTCTCGTCTTCGTTCCAGATGTCTCCGCCGCCCTCTTGGAAATAATTCCATAGAGCATCGAAGTTAACAGTTGCTTCTTCCTCTACTTCGTCGTCAGGGTTGCTGTTTGAGGCCTCGATGCCCTTGGCTTCCAGCAAGGCTTCGTAAAACGCAGTGAAATTCAGTCGCTCTGACCCGTCGGGCTTCTGGCTGACATAGCCGCAAGCGCGTACAAGATCTGATTTGCCTACATCGCCAAGCTCTTTGATCTTGGCTAGGAGCTTGCTGCCAATGAGGCGTTCCGGGGGGCCTGCAGCTGCTGCTTCGCGATCGTGCCTGGCTTCAGGCTGTGCACTACTCCCGTCAACATCTGCAGCTCTGGAGAGAGTCAGAGGCTCTCCACGGCTGGTTCGTTCGTTCTCGTTGCTGCCTTGCAGGATGGATCGATCGGTGACCAAGACCCAGGCCACCGGCAGCAGAGCAAGGACCAATGCGCCCTGTCCTCCACTGCTCCCTGTCAGGGCCAGCAACACTGCGGACAGCAGCAGCGCGAGACCGAGCCAATGGCTGCGGCGCCAATGGCTGACTGGGCTTGCGGCGAGGCCTTGAAGACTCCCCACCAGCGGACCACCGAAGGCCACAACCAAGACGAGCACCAAGGTCCACGGCTTGATCAGCAGGCCCAAGAACAGCAGCGCCATGCTGATGACCGTGGCCAAGCGGTGATCAGTCCAGAAGCGTTTCAGAAGTGGTCCCAATGCTCTAGTCCGGCCTGATGATTAGCCTATCAGCGTTAGCCTTTCACGGTCGTGAGGTGTCCTCGGCGATTATTCGCTCGGTGCATACATTTCCGGTTGGTCTAGCCCTGTGATGGCGGCAGTCAATGCAACGGCAGCAGCTATCCAGGCCCTTTCGCTGCTGGCTTAGGCGCCAGGTATTGCTTCAGCCAGTCGTCCTTCGCATGTGAGCTCCCCATGAGGGGGAGCGGCGCATCAACGATGGCAGCAGTTCAGCGCCCTCGCCATGACCGCCGCTGCTAAAGACGCCGCTTCCGCCCGCCGCCAGCAACTCGCCGCTCAGCTCCTGCGCGGTGAAGAGGTGATGGTCACCCAGCAAGGCGCCATCCGCCCCCTCAGTGAGCGGGGCGACTCCGAGGTCGCCATCACCGTGCCCCAGGGCAAGCTCGCCGCACCCTCCCTCTACTGGTACGAGCGGGATCCGGAGCTTTTCCAGGCCGAGCTGGAAGTGATGAACCACTTCTTCCCCCAGTTCAGGCCGGATCGGCTCGCCGATGGCCGGATGTCGTGGCTCGGATCCATCGTGAGCGACATCCCCGGCAGTCGCCGCATCTGGCATCTGCAGCTCGTGTATGACCACGACCACCCGCATGGGGATGACTACGGCGGCTCGATCAGTGTGTTCCCGATTGAGCCTGATCTCGCTGAGCTGCGCGAGCAGCTCGATGAACCAATCCCCCACACCCTGCGCCACGGTGACAACGGCCCCCTGAGCATCTGCACCGTGGCGGCCGATTCCTTCCGCCATGGACGCGACCACAGCAGCACCGCCGCAAGCGCTCTGGCCTGGGCCTCCAAATGGATCGCTGCCTTTGAGCTGTGGATGCTTGGGGATCTCAGCACCGATCAGTTCGCTGGCCACCGCATCTGAGCTAGGTGATGTCACAGCCCTCAATCCCCGCACCGCTCGAGGTGCTCTTCAGCCGTCGGGCCATCGCCGCCATCTGCGCCGAAACACTGGAGCACCATCCCCTCGAAACGGGTGGAATCCTGCTTGGCCACTGGCATCAGCGCCGCTGGCAGGTGCTGGAGGCCATCGACCCCGGCCCCGCCGCTCGTTGCACCGCGACGACATTTGAATACGACCGCGCCTATGTGGAGCACCTCGCCAGCAAGCTCGCTCGCCAGTACTGCAAGCCGCTGGAGCTGATCGGCCTGTGGCATCGCCACCCCGGCAGCTTTGATCGCTTCTCCGCCGAAGACGACGTCACCAACCAGCGCTTCGCGGCGCTCACGCCCCACGGGGCGCTGTCTTGCCTGGTGAATCTGGATCCGGCTTTCCGCCTCACAGCCTTCCACGTCCCGAAGGATCTGCGCTACGTGCGTTTACCGCTGGTGGTGGGCGATGCGCTGATCGACAGCTCGCTGCGGGAGCCACTTCACCCCTGGGATCTGGAGCCGGAAGGGCTGGCGGAGCAGGCCCTGGCGATGGAACTGCAGCAGCTGTTGGCGCGCGTTCCTCGCGTTCGCTCCGCACTGCTGCCTGCGTTGGCCGATGGCCTTGAGCCTCTGCTCGCTGCGCTGGACGCACAGAACAGCTGGCGTTACGGCTTGCGCGCCTGTGGCCGGGTGCTCCAGGTGGCGCTTGTGGAGGTGCGGGGTCCGCGCCGTCAGCTCTGGGAGCTGAGCCTCAGCCGCTCAGGACAGCTCCAGGCCCTGCGTGACGACGGCTGGAGGCGCAGCGGCAGTGCTTTCACCGAACAGCTGCAGGAGGTTGCTCGTGTCTAGTCATCGCAGCCAACCGTGCCTCACGGTGTGGTTTCCGGCTGGGCTTGATCCCCGCTACGCGGGGGCTGATCTGCACGGATTCTTCCAGGCTGATACCGCTCAGGTGGTGGTCCTTCAGCCCGGCTCTGCTGTGCCTGGTCGCCGCAACCTAAGCCAAGGCATGCCAAAGCTGGAGTCTCGCTTCGATGGCAAAGGGTGGTCTTTCCTGGCCGATGGCTGGTGTTGTGACGCCCGTGCCTATGACCTCGATGCCGATCTGTTTTCCCGCCATCGCGGCCTGCTCGACAGCGCGTCGATGGAAGCGAGCGGTGTGATCGTGTGCGGCTGTGGTTCGGTGGGCAGCCTCGCTGCACTGGATCTGGCCCGTAGTGGTGTGGGTCGTTTTTTGCTGGTGGATGAGGACCTGCTCTCGATTGAAAACCTGTGCCGCCATCAATGCGGCCTGGCGGATGTGGGCCGTCGCAAGGTGGATGCAGTGGCGGACCGAATCCGACAGATCAATCCCATGGCGGTGGTGCAGGTCGCAGCGATGCCGCTCGAGCAACTCGATCCAGCTGTGGTGGCTGCGTTCAGCGATGCAGACACCTTGATGCTCGCCTGCGCCGATAGCCGCCGCGCCGATCGCTATGCCGCTCGGCTGGCGGCACGCCTACACCTGCCATTTCTGTCCATTGGGCTGTGGGAGAGGGCCTTCGCCGGAGAGCTCTTTTACTGGCATCCCGACCAGAACATGCCTTGCTACAGCTGCGCTCTGGAGGGCCTGGATCAGGCGATACCGAATCGCCCCCAACCGCAGCGACGCTTCTACAGCACCGAAACCGATCTGGAAGCCTTGGCCTTTCAACCAGGCCTGGCGATTGAGATCGCCCATGTGACCCAGATCGGCCTGAAGCTGGCCCTGGATCTGCTCAATCGCAACGTTCCCAGCTATGTGCCGCGGCTGTTGGGCCATCTCAGCCAATACACGCTGGTGTGCAACACCAACGATCCGCGCATCGGCGGCGAGGCGGCCGAGATCTTTTCGCATCCGTTGCAGGTGACCACCTCAATCCAGGTCGGTTACGGCAACACAAGCCGCACCTGCCCCTGCTGCGCCTGAAGGGAGAGCCACGATGCCGTATAACGACAAGGGTGAATTCATCCGTGCCAAACAGAGCGCCGCTGGATCCGCAACGCTCGCCAAAGCACCCGCTGCTTCCTTGAGCAGCCGGGATGTTTACGCCGCTGCCAAGGCCATGGGCGTTCTACTGGCCGTAGCCGCGCTGATCTGGGTTGTGGTTCTGCTTCGGGAGTGGATCGCCATTGGTGTGATTTGTTGGCTGATCCAGGCCATCCGCTCGTGGTTGCAATGAGGAGACCCCGCAAGCGGCCACGCATCAACTGCGTGGCCGATGGTTGTGGTGTTCTTCCCAGCCCGGTTGATCCAGACCATGGCTTCGGGTGATCGGCTCACCGTCGTCCCCCAACAGGAAGCGCTGCTGCGATCCACTCACCTGCATCCAGGCCCCGCTGCTGCGGCTGTCAAAGCTGACCGGTCTGCGGAATGGGTTGAACCCGTAAGCGTCGAACCAGGTGCGCTCGCGTCGGGTCCAGCTCAGGAATCCCTTCGCCCTGAATCGCTTGAGTTCAGCGGCCGCCCACTCTTCAGCGCGGGCCCTGGCCCATGCGTTGTTCTCCGCAGTGTCGCGAGGGGTGCAGAACGCCTTCGGTACCTCTCTCACGCCATAGACAGCAGGGATGTAGCGGACGGTGAGGAATGGATCTATCGGCTCATCGGCCCAGGCCTCCCAGGCCAGGCGATCCAGTTCCAGTTGCCGCTGGGCGTCCGCCTGGTCCAGTGCGAGGCAACGGCGCAGCTCAGCGGGATCTGGCTGCAGTTCTCTGATCAGGGCCTGCAGCCAGTGATCACTGAGCGACTCACCGAGCTCAAAGCTCCGGATCAGGCTGCCCACCTTGGAGGGATTGTTGGCGCCGAGTTCAACAGCGAGCTGGCCGGGGCGCAGGCCACGCTGTTCGCGCAGCGACTGAAGATGGCGCGAGAGATGGGTACTCCGCCGAACATTGGTCGACATGGTGCATCGGGATGGCGTTCCTGCTCATCAACCCCTCGGGGTTCCAGGATTGACCACCTTGCCCAGCAGGAACGGACGGCAGGTTGGTGACCGGCAATCCCCTGGAGGATGAGCGCCGGTGCTCGGGATGAACGGAGCGAACTCCAATGAAGACTCTATAGGCTTCCGCACTGTATAAGCCTCCCTCAGGTGCGAACAACCAGCTTAGGTAGTGCCACCTCCAGCGATGAAGAAGTACATTTCCTTCTCTGATCCTGCAGGGTTGTCATTGATTCGATCACCAGCTCTTGGATGTAGCGTAGGTTTGTGATTCCATCGCCAAGGAAATCCCAGAATGAATCCGCATCTGCGCGTATTTCTGAGCTCAACTTTCAGCGATTTTGATCGTGAGAGGCGAGCGATTCAGGGTGTCGCTCTGCCAAGACTTCGGCATCGCTTCGCGTCAATGGGAATTCAATACGACCTGATTGATCTTCGTTGGGGCATTACTGAACAAGCTCAGCATCGTAGCGATACGATGCGCATCTGCCTCGAGGAAATCCGTCGCTGCCAGAGGCTTTCGCCGCGCCCTAATTTCGCCTTGCTGCTGGGCGACCGATATGGATGGCAGCCGCTCCCATCGCTGATCCCTGTATCGCATTGGAAATGGCTGATGGCTTTTTCTGGGCGCTCTGAGCGAAAACTGATCCAATCACGCTATCGCGGACCCGACCGCAATGTTGTTCCTGCTGTTTACCGTCTCGATGCCTACGACGACAACAGGGCTCCTCAGGATCAAGAGAACATCTCTCTGCTGAATGCACTGCGCGCAGCAGCCGACAGTGCTGGTTTTTCGAGCTGGGATCGTTTGCCTTACTTTGCTTCAGCGACTCATCAGGAAATTGCCCTTGGAGCTCTTGATCCGGCCTTGGTGCCTGATCCGGAAGAGCATGTCCGGGTGTATGTGAGGAGCCTAAGTGGAGATTTAACGAGGTCCGACTTGCGTCATTTTGTTGATTGGGATAAGGATCGCGGAGAAAGAGATCATGATGCGGCCCAGGCTTTACAGGTGCTGCGCAGTGAAATCTTAAATCGACTGGGCACTGCTGTTCGTGTTTACGTCGACAATCCTGAAGATGGTTGCGTTACGGATTCTTATCTTGACTCATTTATTGAAGACTTTGTTTGCGACCAGCTGGCGATCGGTGAGAGGCAGATTGATCTCTTGAAGCGTCAGTCTTCGCTGGAGATCAGGGCATCAGATGCATTGATATTAGAGAATCAGTTGTGCAGGAACTTTCAAGGGCGGCAGGACGTTCTGCAAGCACTAGAGCGATATCTCAGCATTCCATGCCCCTCGAAACCAGGGTTTTTGACTGGCCCAGGTGGATGTGGAAAGTCGTCCTTGATCGCCATGGCAGTGCGTCGCTGCCGTGAGCGAGGTTCTGTGAATGGCGTCATGCCAAGGGTGTTGACCTACTACATCGGAGGTGTTGCAGGATCTGAATCAATCGAGTCGATGATCACCACCATTGAGGCTGAGCTCAGCCGTCATGAGAGCGGTGAAGAACTAACAGCTCAGTACATCTCTCCACAGTCTCTTGCCGAAAGGTTTAAGGCTTGTCTACAGCAGGCTAGCGCTCAAAAGCCTTTGGTAATTGTGCTGGATGGCCTTGATCAACTGGAGCCCAAGGCCCAATCCCATGATCTCGACTGGCTGCCAACGGAATTACCTCAGCATGTGTGGTTACTCGCCAGCTGTCGCAGCGATAGTCGACTTCATCAGTCTCTGACTAAACGTTTTCAGGCCAATTTGATCTCAGTTCCACCGATCCAGCATTCAGAAGCTCGCGCGATTCTCCATGCCTGGCTTGATGATCCCCATGAAGTGTATTCAAGCGCTGGGATCATGCCAGTTCAGCGCCGCCGCTTGACCCAACAGCAGGAGAGCAGCATTCTCAGCGCCTTTCACGCCTGTGGCAGGGTGCTATGGCTACGGGTTGCAGCAGAACAGGCTCGAACCTGGCCTTCATGGCAGCGCAGCGCTGATCTTCCTCAAACGCTGGAAGGGATCATTCAGGATCTTTTCCAGCAACACTTCATCAAGGCGGGCCGGCATCCCACAATTTTTGCTCAGACCGCGGTCGATTTTCTGACAGCATCCCGGCATGGTCTTTCTGAACAAGAGTTGAATGCCGCAATGGCAGCCCACAAAGGTGTCCGTGATGAGCTTTACCAAGAGAACAAGCGCACAGGGCAGATCTGGAGTGATCCGACATCATTGCCACCGATTCTCTGGTCGCGCCTGTACTTCGATCTACAACCATTTCTGACTCGGGTCTCAAGGGATGGGGCTTACGTCTATCGATGGTTCCATAGGGAGTTCACTAATGTCCTGACAGAACATCTTCTCGGCAATGCTGATCGATCGCATCTGATTCATGCAGATCTTGCCTCGATGTTTGAACGGTTGGCTTCTTCAGACCAGGCTCTTCTTGATCAAGTCACAGCCCAGTCGGCTGAGGCGATTTCTGCTCTGCGCAGGCTGATGGAGCAGCCTTTTCATCTTGGACAAGCTCGTCTTACAGATTCACTGGTGAACCTGCTCTTCAGCATGCCCTTCTGCATGGCGAAGTGCGCCGCGAATCGTTCCCGCGAATTGCTGGAAGATCTGTTGCTTGTTCCAGATGGCTATGTGCTCAATCAAGCGCAGCTGCTCTGGTTCGCCTGTCTGAGGCGCTGGTCCCAGCGACTCGCCTTCGGTGACTCGAGTTGGCCCGCTCATCGCATTCTGATTCAGCTTTGCCTGGAGACCAGTTCCATGCAATCACGCTGCCATCGTCCCGAGTACAGGGATCTAGTGGCTTCCAGCATCCATGCGATGGCGGCCACTACCTATGTGCCCCCATTCAGTTTGCCACTGGCCATCAGTGAAGAGCTAGAGAGCCTCCTCAGACGATGCGATCCGTGCCTGGAGGATGGGTTCCTGCAATGGATCAATCAGCGCTGGCTTGGGCACTCTCTTGCAGCTGGAGGTTTTGACCTGTATGACACGCACCTTGGATTTCGAGTTGACACCTTTAACGACTTCTCTGAGGCAAGCGAGTACATCATCGCTTCGACATTTGGTGAGGGCACGCCACTCAGTTGCGAGACCTTGGCTTCGGCCGATGATCGTGCCCTGCGGCTGATCACCCCCTATGGCAGTGCCCTTCAGCTCAATGAGCTGGAATTGGTTCTGGGTTCCTCCGAGGTGATCTGTTGCGGAATGGTGGGCTCTTACTCTCTCTATCTTTGTGATCATTCACTTCATTTGATCAATATTGGTGACCTTGTGGATCGAGCGGTAACGGGATGCTACTTGGCGGATGGTTCTCATTTGTCTGTATTTGGAGCGGCCCAGCGGAATTACCAGAGGTTTGATGTCGTCGCTTTTTGTAATGCAAGTCGTTTCGTCAGCTTGGGCTGGGAGCAAACGACGCTTCGCGACGAGGTGAAGGTTGAGGTGTTTGCGATTGAAGATGATCGGGTGAGCCTGCAGGCGGAATTGATTTGCAACGACGGCCTCGATCTTCCACTTGGAGCTATTGGAGTACTTGAAGATGGCCGGATGGTTTTTGCAGGTGAGGATTTGAGACGGTCTTACTGCTTTCGGCCGTGTGACTATTCTGGTGTAGACGAGCTGTTGCTCTGGCCAGGCGTGCGCTGGAGCGTCTCTGCTTGTGGTGTCAATGAAGAGAACCAAAATTTCTATGATTCCTGCTTGGAGCAGGTGGTGGCTGTGTCGATGACTGTCGATCAGTGGTCATCAACTTCGCCTCGTCATGACTATCCCGTTCCTCATGTATCCCTGGATTGTGATGAAGGCTCATTACTTCTTTGGGAGCAACAGTATGAGAATGCCGATCACGATGGGCAGCTCCTGATTCATGGTCCAGAACGTTCTGATGGGACTGACGGCCTGGCCAAATGGGTGGCTGACGTACCGATCCGATTCGTGGTGCGTTTACCGAATGATCGCTATCTGGTGATCAAGGATTCTGGCCCCTTACTTCTGAAGATTCCGTCAGTCTCGATCCACGATGCTCATTTCACTTAACTGAGCTTTATTAGCTGTGCTCAGAGCCCCTCCATCCGCTTCGCGACCAGCACACCGCGCTCAAAAGTGAGGAAGAGTTGGTTGTCGCAGAGAGCGCAGCGGGACCAGGAGCAGGTGTCACTTCCCTTGCGGCAGAACGTGTCTTGATCCTCACCATCAAACGTTGGCGGGGCTGGATCGCCCACGATCTGTACCACCTGCTCATAGGTCATCCCTGCGTTCAACTTGGCGACATTGGCCTCTGTCACAGGGCTGTTCGGATTAGGAATCGCAGCCAACAACAGCAGTCCGCCGGCTAGCGCCGCAAAGCCCACGGAAACCATCAGCAGGGGCAAGAGGCAACCCATCACTCGCCGCCCTTCGCTCTGCCGCCTAGGGCAAGACCTCCCACGGCGATCAGGTTGGCCAGAAGGAACCAGGTGCCTTCGGCGAACACGTTGATGCGGTGCCTGAGCTCGGCTTGCTCCTGCCGTTGCTCCACCGCCTGGATCAAAGCGGCGTAGTCGGGAATGAGTGCAACGCCGAACATTACAGAGAGGGAGACCCCATAGACCACAAGCAGGCGGGGAACAAAGCGTTTCATCGGGGTGTCTCCAGGTGTGTGCAATCAGCCTGGACCTGCTGGTTCAGCTGAGCCACAAGCGCTGTGGCATCAGGGCTGCTCTGGCGGGCATAGGCCAGGTGTGCGCGGCTCAGATTGCAGGTGGTGGCTGCAGCCGTGGGCGCCAGCTGTTCTGTGAAGAAGTCGAGGTGGGCCTGGGCGTACTCACTGCATTGGCTCGTATCCGGGATCTCTCCATCACGGATCTGTCGCCAACAGGAGGTCACGGCCCATTGCTCCTGATGGTCCTGGCCAAAACCATCCTGCTCGGATGGGGAGGTCACGAGCAGCCATAGAAACCACAGCACCCCTGCTCCGGCCGTGATGCCAGCTGCCGCGGGCAGCGCAAGGGTGAGCTTCTGCCAGATCTTCATCAGCTGTTCTGGTGTTTGACCACGCAGAGGCGCTCATCCAAGCGCTGCATGGTGGCGCGAGCTTGGGCCACAAGGCACGACATGGCTCCGCTCCGGATGAGGGTCACCAGAACAATGAAAGGCATCTTCGGCGCTTCTTTTGCTATCCACACTGCTGATGGTTCGCTCCCGATCGGACTTTTTCGTGCGAAGGACGCCATTGCGTCACTAGGGGAATGCTCTGATGAGAGCGGCTCACGGCTATGCCCAGCGATGGCTCCAGCCTGATCACGGTGTATCGCGAAGCCTTGGCGTCACGTCATTACGCCCGGAGAACGATCGGCACCTATGAGCGCTGGCTACGGCGCTATCTGCGATTCCATCAGTTGCGCCATCCGCGTGAGATGGGCGGGCCAGAGATCAATGCCTTCCTCACTCACCTGGCCGTTGTGGAACACGTGAGCGCATCCACTCAGAACCAGGCCTTAGCTGCTCTGCTGTTCCTCTACAGGCGAGTCCTGGAGATCGACCCGGGGGATCTCGATGGGGTTGTTCGGGCAAGGCGACCGAAACGGCTCCCAGTCGTGCTGAGTGTGGTGGAGGTCCGCGCGGTGCTCCAACAGTTGGAAGGAGCCCCTGCCTTGATCAGCGGCCTGCTCTATGGCGGCGGGCTAAGGCTGATGGAAGCCTTAAGGCTGCGCGTTCAGGATCTCGACTTTGCCGGGCATCAATTGGTCATTCGTGGGGGCAAGGGCAATAAAGACCGTGTGACGTTGCTTCCTCAAAACCTGATGCAGCCTTTGCAGATCCATCTCCAGGACGTACGACGGCTTCATCGACTGGATCTCGCAGCAGGGTGGGGGCAAGTCCCACTCCCGAATGCATTGGAACGGAAATACACCTCAGCCTCGCGCGAATGGGTTTGGCAATGGGTGTTCCCGCAGGTCACGCGTTGGCGTAATCGAGAGACGGGTGAACAGGGACGCCATCATCTCGACCCCTCTGTCATTCAGAGGGCGGTTCGCGCCGCGGTCAGAGCTGCAGGGATCAGCAAACCTGCCAGTTGCCACACCTTTCGCCATTGCTTCGCCACCCACCTGCTGGAGCGCGGATCCGACATCCGAACGATCCAGGAGCTTCTTGGTCATAGCGATGTGAAGACCACGATGATCTACACCCATGTGCTCAATCGTGGCCCTGCCGGCGTGACGAGCCCTGCCGATCTGCTCTGAATCAGATTCTGCGGGTCCGCAGAACATTTGGCTTTTCACCTAAAAGCCTCTCGCTCCAAGAGGACACGAGAGGCCGATGGGCTGCTATCAGGGCACATAAAGGCGGTCTAGTGGGCTACGAGGACGTTCTAAATGACGTTAGGCAAAGCCACAATATAACTGGATAACTGGTTGCAAAAGTAAGAGGAAAGGAGCGATATTGATGTGCAAAGGAGCATTTAATTGTTTGAAACCGACTCTATCTTGTCGCTAGAGATCCTCACCCCAAAAGCTCATGCTGTTTTCCTGAAATACAACTTTAACCTTAGGAGCATGCTCGCAAGGATCGACATAAGGGCTTTCGTAGATTTCCCATGTGGTCTGATATGGTGTATCAATTATGTCATGGTCAGAATCGCTCGCGAAATGCCATTTCATCTCTCCTAAAATAGTCTTTGCTACGTCTGCAGTAAACTCCGCCAACTGGTAATTCGTATAGTCAAAGTCAACATCCACATAAAAGCTGACACTCAAGCCTACGGTCTCTGTGTTGCATTCTTGATCCAGAACACTTTTGACATAAGGATGCGCATCAAGGCCACGCACACTCCATTCAACAGATCGCTGTAAATAGCTTTCTAGATCTCCCCAATCTTCAAAGTCATCAAATGAAACTACTCGAGCAATCCGCGTAACGATTGTTTTCATGATAGGGGCAAACTTTTGTTGAGGGGTAAGGAGCGCCCTGGGTCAGCCGAGCAAGAGCTTACAGGACTTTCTTAAAGTTCCTGGCCTTCAAGGCGGTAGAGATTCTCCTCGGAAATGTCCATAAAGATGAACAATACAACATATCTACATGCAAGCGCCTAACGACGCAATACACCTGCCCCGACCCGAGGGCTATGCACCAAATGAATAATTTGTGGCATTGGATCCTGCGGGCAGGTGATCGCTGGCATTAGTTCTTGTGATATCTAAACTTATGCCCCTCTCGCTCACTCTGGAATCTCTGAAGGCGGTGAGTCAGGGCCCGTAGCCTCTTCATATCGCGGGAGTTCACCGGATCGAATAGATCTCCCCGAGCGGTCTCGATGAACATCAGCACATCCTTTGGCCTGCAGCTGCCGCTCTTCCAGCTATGGAACTCTCTGTGCAGATCAGGCATCAGTACCAGGATATTCTCCGGTAGATCAGCCAGATCCGGGCGGCTGAGCCGATCGAACAGATGGTGCCCATCCAGGTCGATCTTCTTGTGAACCGCAGCCTTCTTCCCCGTAATCTCGCATCGATGGCCGGCTGCCGCTTTAGCGCGCTTGATTGCTCGATCGGAGCCTTCTGTCAGGTAACGGATTTCGGAGTTGAAGCAGGCCTCCACGACCTCGCCTACTGCTTCGATCCAGGCTTGGCGCGTTCTCGTGATGCGGCTGTTGACCCGCATATCTCGGGCCACGCGGGCGATGCCTCGCTGGCTGATCAGCACTTCACGCTCCTCGTTCTCTAAAAAGTCCTTGTTGAGCTCTAGGGCTTCCTCTCCTTCTTCGGTTCCAGCGGTGCGCAGGCGCTCCCAGGAGTTGTGCAACCCTTTGTAGTTGGTTTGCAATATTCCTAGTGTCGTCTTGCGGCTCACGAATGCCAGATCGCCTCTGATCTCCAGGGTCGATCCTGCCTCGATGAACTCCTGTGTAATCCGCCTCGATACCAGAAGCTGCTTTCGCTTTTGTTTGATGTTGAACAGTCGCTCTCGGAACCATCCCAGCACGCCTGTTTTCTCGGAGTCCTCAATGAAGCGGGCCAAGGCCTCCACGCCTTCCTCGGTGAAGCGCCTTGGTCTCCGCCCATTGGAGCCAGCCACTGCTGGCCCGGCGTACTCGAAATGCTCGCCCTCCACGAGCAACCATTCGTCGTCAGCCTTTGCATCGAACGCGTCGATGACGTTGTAGAGGCTATCGATGCGTTTGCCGAGAATCCTGGCTGTTTCCTGGGCTGTCAGAAGGTCTCGCATCGTCTTACGGCATCAGGGCAAGGATGGAGTCCTTCATCGTCTGCAGGCGTTCCGCCACGCGAGGATCGCCGCCGTGGTCCGGATGGTGCTGCTGGATCAGCCGCCGAAAAACCTCGCGCACTTCATCAGCGGTGGCAGTCTTCGGATTTAGGCCGAACACCACCCAGGGACGAAAGTGCTGAAGTACGTCGATGCCATTGATCACGGTGGGACCGTCCTCCAGGTTCCGCTCGTTGGCCGGAATGCCGACGAATCGCCGATAGAGCGCTAGCCAATCATCTTTCGATTTCAAGGTCACGTTTTCCCCCGTCATCGACAGCTGAAAGTTCTTGTCTTTTCGTAGTTGGGTGACGGTTTTGCAGTGAAAGTTGGCAAGTACCTTGCTCTTGAGTTCGGCGGTGGTGGGCGCCTTTGGTTTCGGTAGCGGAGGATCCTTGAACACCCCCCCGTTCACCGTCTGCGCGAAGGCCAGCAGATCTGCTTCTGCCAGCTTCGCTTTGCCTAGGAGTGTCTGGATCAATGCCTTGACCTCGGACAGTGTCAGCTTCTTGGTTCGTGCGGCCACAAGCCAGTGCTAGTAGGCGTCTTCATGCTGGCCCGCGTGGGGTGTCGCTTACCTGGAGTCTTAGGGAACTGTCTTGATCCTTGGCCTGGTTATTCGCGGCTTTCCAGGCCTGGAGCGGCACTGCCGCGTTCTCATTTCTCAACTTCGCAGGGAGCAGTTGACGCAGAACGCACCTTGGTCAAGGCAGAAGTCCAGCTTCCCTGAGAAACGGCCGGCAGAATTCTCGCGGGTGCCCTTTCGTGGCATCCAGTCGGCCATGAGCGCCAAGGCAGGTCATCCGAAGGCGCTGGACATCGCTGAGGTGGGCATAGCGCAATCGCTCGATGGACAACCCGGTGTAGAGGTTCTCGGTGCGTAGCCGCGCCCAGGTGCTGTAGCAGAGCCCGGCTCCCACCAGGGTCACCGTTATCGCGAATCTTCGCTTCATGGCATCCATCTGCGGATCCAAACACCCAGCCTTTGCCGCTTGGTTGGGCGTGCACATTGCACATCCATACCACTGCTGATTTCGGCTAGCAATTCCAGGGCCGCCTTACTTAGATCTTTGTCGGCCTGATCAGGTTCGTCGATCGTGCTCATGCTCTCCTGTAGCTGAACCAGTAACCCTTGGGCTTCCGCTGAGAGGTGCAGCTTGTGCATCACACGGGCCAGGTCCAAGCGGTTGCTGTTCGCCCACCAGGTATCGGAGCCTTCGTGCGTGACGCGGTGATCGAGGCTCTTCTGCCGACAGGCAGCCGCCTCCTCAAGTTTTCCGGCATTTTCAAGGGTTTTGGCAAGGCCGCCGAGGGCTCGGCCGATTCCGAAATCTTTTGGCTCAAGAACTTCCTGGCGGCCAGCCAGCAGCTCTCGAAACAAGGCCTCGGCTTCTTCCAGGTCTCCTGATTCCCGCAGGTCGATCGCTAGTTCGTTGATCGATTCGAGAGTGCCGGTATCCGTATCACCGTGGGTTTCGCGACACCAGGCCAGTTCTTGTCGCCGCAGAGGGATGGCTTCAGTGTGGCGCTTCTGAGCACTTAGGCAGCGGGCCAAGCCATAGCGGCTGGCCATGGTGGCGCCGTCTTCATCGCCCAGGTACTCGATCCGCCCTGCAAGGGCCTCCCGGTAGAGCTGCTCCGACTCTTTCAGTTCATCGGCCCAGTAGAGGTCCTCAGCCAGCCGATGAATCGAGGTGAGGGTGCCTGGCGTCTCCCGTCCATCCCGTTTGACGGCCACAACAAGCTCCAGCCTGCGCAGAGGGATGGATTCCGCGTACCGCTCCTGATCGGAGAGCAGGCTGGCCAGGCTGAATCGACTCCCGTTGGTGGATGGGTGCTCAGGCCCCAGCCGCCGCTCCTGGGCCTCCAGGCAGCGCTGGTAGTA
>Ga0194133_10005139_pt1 | contig 16870 bp, 4 predicted proteins | sample TA2KigOf40mmetaG_FD_155448 | JGI IMG/M metagenome (GOLD analysis project Ga0194133, IMG submission 155448) | Freshwater microbial communities from Lake Tanganyika, Tanzania - TA2015055 Kigoma Offshore 40m | ecosystem: Environmental > Aquatic > Freshwater > Lake | place: Tanzania: Lake Tanganyika... | reverse complement strand
TGATCCCTGAGCGCACTTGATCACTGCGCTCCCGCCTCACATGTCCATAAAAAGGCCTGCGTGCCTTATTGTAGTTACCTAGTTACTCTCCGTAAGCTTAGACGTAAGTTTGTAGAAGTATCTAAGGAAGTTATTATAAGGATATTATGTGTGTAAAGTAATGTACTGTACCTATTCCAATAAAGTATTATGAGCAATCTTAAACACCTTGTGTTTCTCTTGTAAGAACGGGGGGACCTAAGAGCTCGTAGACTAGAGATAGGAGTTACGATAGTTTATCACCCCTTACTCAGCTCTTGCAGCATTAGCAATCCTGCTGCTCGACAACCGTAAGTCTACATAAATGATGCAGTAACAGATCAAAAGTGTATTTTTCACTACATCAGCAAATTAAAGCCTTACCCTTGTCACTCTTTTACTCTAGTCTTTGTAAGCTAAGGTCCTAGTTTTATTTATTTATTTATCTAAAAAGACCCGTACAACTACAATCAAAGACCGCAATTTTAACAGGAGTCACACATCATTAATAGTGAAATACACAATAAGCTTAAAAATCAAAAGATACTAAATTATAAGGGTAGAATGTTGTTTTCAGTAATGTTCTAATTCTGTCCTTGCTCATCAAGCTTGTTGTCCACGGCACCTTTATCTGAGAGAGAACCGCACCACACCAATTTTTTGTAATCTGTCTTCCAATCTTGGTATTTGAACTATCAAAGCCATAAATGAGACCGGCATGCCTCTCATTGGTGTAAGTATTTTGGAAAGCCATGTCCTTAAGGGAAACAGGACTACCTGACATCCAAATGTTCATCAAAGAAGACGCGCAAGCGAAATTGCACCAGATGCAGTAGTAAGTCTATTTGTTTTTGATGAGACTAGGTCCCTGCTCATTTTTTGGCGGTAGTCACTAGTTTTAGTTGTAAAGAAGTTATATTTGTCACTGAACCTTATTTAATATTCAAGTACTCATTTTCTGTGATATTAAAGATGATGAAATAAGTCAATAAACAATGTTGAAAACCAATACTTGTTTTATTTCAAACTACAAATGAGGTCCAACACTAATAAGTTTGATGAAAAACCAGATAAATCTTTTTTTTGCATAAGCCTTTAATTGGAATTACAGAAAGGAATATCTTCAACAAACTTTTCAAACTTTGATTTTTTTGTCACTGATTCTTAAAATGGTTTTGATGCTTGCACTCAGAATGAGTTTTGTTTGATATTTTCAATCAATTTGAGCTAAATAAAGCTTTAATTTTCTAGAAAGGTTTTTAAAGAGAAAGCTTGCCTTTGTTACTTCGACATGTGATCTGAGAAGTATGCAATGGTTTGATATGAAATATGTACTTATCATTTTATTTGTTCCCCAAGTATAGACAAATAAAATTTTGCCAAGTACTTACTTTTTTGATATTCCATCCAAAACTTTTAATGCTTGAGCCATTTCCTAAACCCAACCAAGGAAAATAAGGCTTCTTTTTAAGAATAAAACAGACTATATTTGCATTTATTCATATACCTTTAAAGTACAGTGTCTTAAAAATATTTTGAATGATATATGGAAATATGCAATGACTTATTGCTATAAGAAAAATAGCTGTTCAATACATATTTTTGTGTTAAGTGTGGGGAAAAAATGTAAAGCATAATCGTCTGTGTTTGCTGATTTAGTATTGTCATGAAAGGTTGTAATGGAGTTTGGATAAACCAGCTTTTTATTATTATTGTGACTACTCCTGACGGAAGTTTTGCTGCCAACAATTTAATACGGCAACCCCAATATTATTATCAACTTTTAAGAAGTACCTAGTAGTCTTTTTATTATTCCTAGAAGTATCAAGGGTCCAAGATGAAGTCTCTTTACCATTTAAAAATGTATTTACAATTTCCAGATTGTAAATAGAAAAGTTTGTTGGAATAAAAAGCTTTTTTTCTCTATCTTTAGATTTAAAATTCATGTATTTGCCAAAAGGTATATTTTCGGTAATTTTAATCTGGATTTTTAAAAGTTGAATTTAAAATTTACCCCATCTGGAATGGAATAAAAGCGATTGCGTAGTCTCAATTTATAACAAAAAAAGAGACAGTCACCTCTCTTATTACATTGAATGAGCATTGAAATTCTAACGACATAGACCATTCTAAAAAGGAAGTTTGTGACTTTGAATAAACCCTTTTAGACATGACAAAACAAGACAAAATTATTCTTTGACTGGCACTGACTGAAATACCTTATGTGGGAATTTTTCCAACAAAATTGTCCAAGTTCAGAGTTATCTCAAAAATTGCAACATGATGTCAAGCCAAAGACTTTATAATCACCAACTCAATCAAGTTAAGAATAAATACAGAATTGTTTGTGCCGGACTGCAATGCAAACATTGTGGCTGAAGCTCTGGCTCCCTAATTTTTAGTCAACATGTCGTTTCGCCTAATGACGATTCGCCTACGTCGTTTCGCCTAATGACGGTTCGTCTAATGCCGTTTCGACTAATGTCGTTTTGCCTAATGCGCGTACACGCGCTTGCGCGTACGCACGCGCTCGCCCAGCCCCGCAGGGTTAGGTTTACGCCCGCGCGCACAGGTTAGGTTAGGTTAGGTTAGCAATATTTTTTTTTCTTACGCGCATTAGGCGAAACGACAGTAGCCGAAACGGCATTAGGCGAATCGACGTAGTAGGCGAAACGACATTAGACGAAGCAACATAGACTCTATTTTTATTGATAAAGATCTGAAATTTTGTGTGAACCTAGCTCTATAATGTGTTTTCAATTTATGTTTAGACAAATATTTTCTGTGATCAAAGATGTTTGAGCTATTGTCCAAAAATGCCGGAGTGCACTGTCACTGGCTGAAGCTCTAGCTTCCTCATTTTTATAGACAGATACCTGAAATTTTGTATGAAGCTAGTTCAATAATGTATCTTTATTTTATGTTTATACAAGTATTTTCTATGACCACTCCACGGGTTCTTGAGTTGTTAGCTGGCAAGATTTTCACAAAATTGTCCAAAATGTGCCGGACTCCTGCACCAGGAGGCGGAGTCCGGCACGTTTTGGACAAATTTGTAGGACCCTAGATTTAGCATGGTTGCAAAAAAAATCTTTAAAAATCAACATGCGCCATAGTCATAGGGCAAAGAAGAAACCAAGAAGGGAATCTGATTTTTTAGCCACCTTATGAAAATATTCATTCAATGTTTGAGTGAGGAATGTGATGTCTAGGATACAAATTAATTTTTGTCTCATATTCATCAAGCCAAGGCATGTTTGACAATATTGGTGGAGCTAATTATCAAATCATGGTTACTTTTATGGACACAATGTACGAGTTTGTGCAGAGAAACACTGTCACGTCAAAATCTTGTATAACTTCTCCTTAAAAAAGTTAAAATGTAAATTTGCTGGAAGAGATCATAAAAAATGGTCCATCAAAGCTGTCAAGAGATAAGAAAAGCAATTTTTTTGCCAATTATTATTTGATGGTAGCTCATTAAAAACCAAATGATTTTGCTACATTGGTCTGAATTAGACACGTACGTTGCTATGAAGAAAAAAAATTAACCTTGAACTTGTTTTATTGAAAACGTATCCATGGTACAAAATTGATACTAGAATTTGGTAAAGTTGCTTTACATTCCATTGTTTTATCTATCACAAAATAGCTAATAGATAACTAATTAAGAAAAAAAAATCATATCATCTTTTAAATATGCTAATGAATATTCTTTGAACCAATTAGTAACAAAACTTACTAAAATAATTTTGCCAAAAGCCTAGGGAATTTCGACATAGATTCAAAGAATTAACTTTCCATAACAACATAATCATACCAGCCAAATATGATATGTTTTCTTTGAGATTTATTTTTTCAGCTTGAAAAATAAACCAAGTATATTTTTTGTAATAAATGATTATTGTTGCTCTCAAGCAGTGCACGCGAGAAGGGAACATATACAAGTTTTTAATGAGAACTTTTCAAGTTGGGTCATATTTTTTGCAACTGAAATACAAAAATGGTGACTCTAAAATGCCAAAAGAAGCAAGTCACATCTTAACCGACAAACTATATACTTTATATTGCAAAAGAAATATTATAGAAATGGATCAATTGGAATCAAAAAAAACAAACACAATTTAAAATACTAGAATACTTTCAATTAGCAAAAAATACAATTAAGCATTAAAGTTAATTCCTTTTATTTAGGAGACCCTTATGGGATTTTTGGCCAACCCTGGTTCAAAGGTTAAGTTCCGGTGGGGTACAAATTAAGCTAAATCCCCAGATTGAATGATTGACCTAAACTTAACAATTCCAGGTCAAGGGCCTCTTTTTCAAAATTCCATGTTTAAAGCAATGGTAAGATGAAAACTTCATAAAGGTTGCTGCTATCGAGGAGTTACACAAAAAATAACTGGAATAGTTTTAGCCCTTAAGAATAATAGCAGTCCCCGTCAAAATGCAACTACAATCAAAAGTCTTTACTATTACTTGATTCAAGAAGGTTTCATTAAAAAATCTTTTTTTGTGAAAATTAAATATTTATTGAGAGCTGTAAAATATGACTTAAACTGTTTACTCAATGCAAATGCAAAACTTTTGCAAAAATAAAACTTCCTTTTGGAAAATATTGCGTGAAACTATTAATCAAACATTTTCTCAAGAAAAGCTGAGAGATTTGAGAATCTTTTTATCAAAGGCTTAGATAGTGACTAAGAAATTTTAATTGGAAAAAAGGTATGATCGATAAGATTTTTCATCATAATAACTCGTAAGGATGGGTTACAAAAAGGTGAAATTTTCATGTAGTAAACAAGGTACAAATAAGGAGTTGTTGTAACTCATGAGGCAAACCTTTGACCCCTTGGTCTTAACCTTTTTAACTCTGCAAGCTTATTACTTTATGACATCAACTCGCAGGTTTCTGAAAAAAATTGATCTAGTTTCATTTCAAAGTTTAATAACATGACAAATTTGAATGATGCTTTTGATACTTTCATTTTTGTATGTTGAATCTTGTTGAAACTCATAATTTTTCCTCTTCTTGATCCATTTTTTGTTCTACTAGCCATGTATGTTCAAACAAATTAACTCCCATGGGAAGCCCATCTACAAATGTGTACCATAAGAGGGGAGAATTTGTGCAAACATAAATAGAATAACAAGATTGTCTAATTACTGCTGTTATCAAACTGAATGAGAAATTGTGAAATAACTTTAGTCCTATGGTCCTTCTTTTCATTAAACATATCAAAATTTTAAAGGTTTCATTGTATCATCAAAACAGTTATATTTAAATTTTATTATAAACTGAACTGAAAACAGCATATTTTCTGCACTTAATTATGTAAAAGTAAGTATTTACTTGATGCTTGTATTACTCAAGTCAAAACAAATTGCTTAAAAACGTTATTTAAACTTTTTAATCGAAATTAACAACATCAAGAAAAATGAATTTTCGTTTCAAATTACATTTATCAGATCTGAAATTTGAATATAAATACAATGAGAGCAATTTTGAAAATCAGGTTAGCAGATTGCATCAAATTATAATCCTTGCACAAAAAAGTTACTATAAGGTTGAGAATCTATGATTGTTTGAAATAAAAATGCAATAGCTTTGCTCCCAACTTAAGGTGAAAATTTATTGAGTTGATTTTGTGAAAGGCATGATTTATACTTTTGATATCAATACATGAAAAGTTATTTTGATCTGACATTTATGACTGGCTGAAAGAAAAAGTTGCTGATTCAAAGTAAAGTCAGCTCAATTCCAACTTTTCCAGATCAAAAAATAAGATTTTAAATTAGAAGACAAAGTAATTGAATGTCAAGTATAAAATAATGAGCTTAATCAGAAACTGGATTAAATAATGGGATGAAGGCCCAACCTTTATTTATGTCAAAGCTCGTCCACTGATAAAAAGAAAAAGAAATTTAAGTCCCTTTTCAGAATTATTGCCTTCAATCTTAAAAAGACCTTTAAAGACAAAAGTAGTGTATTTCTGTTATTTCATCTCATTCAAAAGTAAGCATTCTCTTAAAATTAGCCTTCACCAAGGTGAGATATGCAACAAGTCTGAAATTATCGAATACATGCTCAAAGTAAAAGTCTTACATTAGAAAAGTTTTAAGTCATGGCATTAGCTGAAAGTAAGACAAAAAAAGTTGTGAAACCACTGGAAAAGCAAAAAAAGTTTTTTCAACTTTAATTTTAAAAAGAACATTTTTGTAAGTTAGGAGAGGGAAAGGGTCACTCAAAATGTCAGTATTCTAAACTTATGTCTTCAATTTTTCAATTTATACGCATTGAATTGTTTTTAAGGCATTTTGAAAGAATTTACCATCGAGATGGATTAATTAAAACAGCCTCTTTTTTTTGGCAAAAAATGAGGAACAAACTTGGTAATAACAAAGTTTTTCTTGGTTATCTACTTTCTTAAGTAAGATTAAATGTTACATTTATAAATGTGTGTTGCTCAACAAATTCACACAGGGACTTTATTTTTGTCTTTGCTTTCCATTGAGCTCTTTTCTCTCAGCTCCTCTATTTTCTCGCCTCTCATCAAATTGGTTGCTGTAATCCATGTGAGAAATTGAGAATCAGTAGAAATTTAAGTTCAACCTATCTAACACCATCAAAAGATATAAATTCAAGGTAGGTGATATATGTTTAATTTTCATTCGTCCCTCTCTCGCTTAGTAAGCAACTAATAAAATTTTTGTTCCATTGTTTTAAATTTTGCATTTTTACAGTACGTCCTTTTTGTCATCCTCATGTACATTTTGTCTTTTTGATAGCAATTGAAAACTGCAAAAATTTATAAGATGAGACCTTGTAATAAATACAAATTAAAATTAAAATTAGCTCATACAAATACCTAGTTTACTCAAAACCCAGAAAACAGTGCATTGTGAAACACAATTTGAGGCTTTTTGGACCAATTTTAATACTGGTTCAAGACAACTTGTTTTCTTTCAAAAAAAATACTTTTAGAGAGTCCATGAATAATTAAAAATTTAAAAACTTTGCTAGAAAAGGTTATTGCAGATGGTTGACGTTGACAGCAAAAAAGAAAATAATTTTTAGGGACCTTTTCAAAATGTAGAGAAATTTAATGTTTCAATGACACACCAAATCAAATCTGATATCCCTTTAATGACAAAAGTTTTAAGCAACTTTTTTACACCGAAGACAAAATGTTTAAATTTTCACAGATGAATAACTTGGTTGTAAGTTTTTTTCATGAATAACTCACTGTGGGGAACATAGTTTAAAAGCTTTTATTCTGTACTGAACTCTTGATGTTGTGGTTGTTATGGTTTTGGTGCAAAGAATTGATAAGACAATGATTGATCATTTTCTTCATAACTCATTCAAAGCAAGCTTAAATTTGTTTAAGCATTCATGATGAAATGACATCATCAGCTCCATGGAATTCTGGAAGATTAAAAGTATTATAATTTGACTTTTAAAAGGAGAGGAAATGAAAAAAGGGATTTAACACATCATCACAAAACAGAAAAACATTCTCTTTAAATAAGAAAAAGGTTTTACACCTAGGATATTAAAATGCTGTCAGCATATAATTATTAGGTACTGCATCTAGGTTAAAAAATATGAAAAGACATTTCTTAATTTCAAAATGAAATCTTGTGCGAACTAATACAGTAAAAATTCTTTTTATTAAGCTTAAAAAGAAACGAAAAAAATACGAAAGAGCTCTGCAAGGTTGAATAAAAACAGGGCCAAAAGTTTTTTACCTAGGTCAAGTACTATTTTGGTTGCTCATCTCAGGATGAGTTGAGTCAGCCTTCTGGGGGTCAGGAAAATTTTCTTCAAAAAGTCCCATTTTTATCTTGCCTTGCAAAAAATCTCTTTGTGTTGGGTCAAAAGACACCTGGGTCAGAGTCGAGTCAAGCCCTTATCTACTGAGGGTCAGAAGAATACAAGGGTCGGGACGGATACCAGCCCATCTTTAATTAAAACTACTAGGTGCTGTTACTAACTTTTTATTTTGCTCATACATTGCATTTTTAGATAATAACAATCTTGTGCAGTATGGACTCATCCGATGTTGATAAGTGATCAACACCTTTATATGAGTCCCGCCATAATATCTACGGTCAATGAAGATCAGTATTACCCTGACAGAGGATGCCACGTTAATTTTTTTTGCAATCTGGATTTAAAAAATTGATGGCAGGGCCAGGGATTGAACCCACAACCCAAGATCTTAGTTTTCAGTCAAGGCCTTTGACCTCTCAGCCACAGCGACCACTTTATATAAATTCTTGGTGTATTGAAAAGTAAACCCTGAAATTTATTTGTCCAGCTTGAAGGGAGGAGAACAATCTATTTGTATCATCTCTTTGGGTTGGCCTTCCTTCAGAATCTTCACTTTTTGACTACTTTGTTTAGTACTAGAAGATTCACTAACATATCTAAGGATTAAAATTGATAACTGATTTCAACTTTAGAAGATTTAGTAACCTCCTTAGCTTTGCGAACCAGCTGTGTTTGTCATCAATGGGGCTCCGAAAAATATAAATTGATCAACTTTTGATAAAATAATCTCCTCCCTTTTTTTTCACTTTGAATTTCCCACCTGCCAAAACAAAATCAGATTCACAAACATATAACATTTATTAAAACCACTACCGGGCTATTTTTTAAGAAGCCATGTTTATAGCCTCTTTCAAATACAATTTTTCTTTCCTGGCAAAACTAAGAAGTAAAAATAGTGTTGAGCTGCTTAAGTATATCCACAAACTTCAAGAAGGTTGTCTTTAAATTAATCTTTGAGTTGATCTTTTTCTTTAGTAATCATCCAATCCAATGATTTTCTTCATATATTTTACAATAACATTTTGAATTAATGGAAGAAGAGTAACAACTTTATACTGAGTTACTTGGAACACAAGGATTTAGCTCTTCATTTCCTTTGGTAGTTTTCACTTAATTATTTTAGAAGAATAAAAAGCAAATCTTTTGAAGTTTAAGTTTATATAAGTGACTGTAAAGGTTATAGTTGCTTTAGGGCTAACTTAAGTTTAAAATAAAATTCTTCTCCTTCGGCCCTAAAAAATCTTGCATATAACCTAAAGGCTTTAGTTCAATGTCTTTTGATAAGTAAAAAGGATGAAGAACATTTTGGGTAGGGACGGTTTCATAATTCTAACATCCCAATGTGATGCTGAAAAATCTTGATCACAAAAACTTAAGGTTTATGGTAATCAATTTCCAAAAAGAAACACTTTCTATAAATTCAATTAGATTCAACAAACTCCCAAACTAAACTAAAGCCACTTAAAAAGTGGTTTAGTGTCAACTTGGACTAATAGCAATTAATTGTTTGAGATAGTTTACTAATTATGAAAGTGAATCCATATTGTACTGCTTTTCGTTGGTGAAAGCAAAACAGTATCAAGTTAAAAGATTTCCTATTATGTCATAAAGTCTCATGGGTTTTCAATGCTGTGAAGGTAATTGAAAAAAAGAAAGGAGGAAAATAAAATAAATTTAAACAAATTGAGATGAAAGTGTTTTGGTAAATAAATTCAAAATTTTGAGGTTAAGCCTTAAATATTTTTGTAAAATTAAAAAGGTCCCAAACTAAAAAAAAGCAGATTTCAATTATAAAACAAGGCTCTACTTGTCTCATGGGAATGTCAATTGAAAAGTAAAGTGCCAATCTATAGCTTTTTGTTGAGCCAATTATTTCTTAACAGATGGTAAGTATTGTAGTTTTGTTGTTACCAAATCTGCAAATTGTATTCTTTGTAGGTTTAGATTCTAAAAAATATGATCAATAAATTTGTGATTTGTTGTGACAGTTATGCAAATGGCAATGGCAGTTCAGTTCCTCGGCATCTGAATCATTTAAAATTGGGCTGTTAAAGTCAGTTGCATAAATTGTGATACTAAAAGCAGAAAAGATTCTCACGTCTTAAAGATTTGACTAAACCATATCATGCAATTTCTGATAAATATATATTTAGGATTTATATATAAATATTTATTTGTGTTTGAGATGAAAAATGTAGCTAAAAAATAAAGTCAAAGCAATTCTTTTTTTGCGATGAAATTTTTAATAACATGTGTTAAATTGTAACAAATAGAAAGTGGGAATTGACCTTTAGGCAAAAAAGTTTTTGTGTTCAAGCTACAAAGAGGTTGGTAACAATCGAACGAAAAGTTTTTTTAAAAAATGTTGTCAAAAAAAAATTCTTTTTGGATAGCAAAGATGAAATTGCATCTGAAAGATTTTAAATAGATATTTTATTCGATAATGGGTTTATGACATGTGGAGCCTTTTTCAATGTGTTGCAAATAAAATCTTTCATCAACGTAAAACAATGTTAGTTTTAGGTAAGACCCTGAATCCGTTCCATCCAACGTAAAACAAAGCTGGTTTTAGGCAAGACCCTGAATCCATTTTGGTTCTTTACTTGAATAAACCAATTGGGGCCATTGCAGCTCTTGGCTATGACAAATGTCTGAGGACTGGGAGACTGTGGTTCAAACCCCGGTCAGGCCAAATCATTGACCCCTGGATTTATCTTCAAATAATCGTCTAATATGATGGTTACCACAGTCAGGATTGATGGTTGTGCAGATCACTTGAACTAAAAACCTGCTTTAATTATTTAAAAAAATACAATAATTACACCAGAAAATACCATTTTCAAAATTTAACCAGGGAAAGTTCAGATGACTTCAAGGCACAATAATAGTGTAGGGAATTGTTGTAAAGTAATGCTTCGGAATAAGAAGAATCAGTTCCTCAGGCACTGGCAATTTAAAAAAGGGATGTTTTCTCCCCCACAAGTGCAATCCTGATAAATTCTTCAAGTCCCCTGCCAAATGTCACTAATAAATTATTGAAAACATTAACAATTTTGTTCTTTTACTAGACAAAGCATTATGCATTTAAGGACCTATTTTTTTTAAAATCTATTTTCTTAACTCTTGCGCATTCTAATTGTAAGTTCCTTCTACAATAGGTTGCTTTTTAAGAGTGCAGAGTGAATGCCATGTTGACAGTTGACAGAATGAATAATTGGTGGTCATCTTTTTCATTGATATTTTGACCAGGGCGGGAGTCAAACCCGGGCCTCCTTGACAGATGGTCGCACCGATACCACTTTGCCGTTGTGATTCCCTAATTGTTTTGGAAATTGTTTGTATATCAAGATACTTAATTATTTTCCACAAATTCATATAAGAAAATGAGTACTATCAATTAATGACAGCTGGTTTGTCAGTTAAAATAATTAAAAAAGGATTTTTTGAGTTCCACTCCATGAAGAGTATTGTTCAAAGGGTTAATTTTGATTGAACGTTGTCTGAGCAACACAGCTCCTTTAAGATAAGCTATTATTCAATCAATCAAAGTTAAAAAGTTTTGATTGAATCTTGTCTGGAAGGCATGAAATTAAAATTTCTTTTCTCTTAGTACAGAAAATTAAAAAAAAATCTTCTAATTTTCAGCAGCTCAAAATGCCCTGTCGTAGCGGTACCTCAGCTCCACGACAACCACCACCTCTAAACCCATCATCATCTAACCTGAAGTGCTTCGTAACCCACAGATGGAGGATTCGACTAAGTGCTCTTCTCTTCCTGATACTTGTTGGAGTGCCTGGAAACATAGTTGCCATGATTTTTTATTATACTAAAAGTGGTAAATATTTTTTTCAAGCCATCTTTTTACACGACTTCAGAGATGTTTCTTCCTTATATCACAACAAACAAGATTAGTCTAAGCAAGATTGGTCTATTAAGATATCGAATAACAAACTAATTTATACATGAACGCCTTCACCTAAATTAGTCAAAATCACCATTAACCAAAGGCATCTATCTATAACGAGACGAAAATTAAGATAAAGATGTAGAATAATAATACAAATATCTTTGTTTTTCTGACTGAGAAACCTAAACTTTTGTTTGGTTAAATTAAAAACATGAAGCAGCGTTAGTAAGTTAGTTTGAAAAAGTCTTTATCTAAAAAATATTGAAAGTGAGTAAACAAAATGCAAACTTCTAATGGTTAAACCATTTATTCAAAGATTTTAAAAAAAAATTTAGAAGATCAAAATTTTATAAATTGTTTCAAAAGTAATACCAACAGAAACGCTATAAAAAGCGGAAGAGTCTTCATTATAACTATAATTTTAGCCATAAATTTAACTTTTTCCCTAAATTTTGCATATAAGGGATTCTTGTACACAGTGTTCTACTAGACAATAATTTTTTATCTTTATAGGACTCAATTTAAATAGCATTAACCTTATGTGAAAATAGAGTTGTGGGGGTCTTGTTGGTTCCACTTGAGAATCGAACCAGGACCACTGAATGATGATTACTCCATTGTGACCCCATCGGGTCAGCGAGAGTTAACCCACCTATGAGTTTGCCCTTTGTGTCAGTTCACCTACTTATTAGTGATGGGTCTGGGTTAAAAATTTTTGACCCGGATGGGTGGGGTCAATTTTTTGTGGCTCAAGTCGGGTCGGGTTGGGTCAACCATTCATGGTTTGGGTTTGAATTTCAAAAATTTCCCATAAAAACATCAAATTTTTCAGTTTTTTTGCTTCGTGTCAAAAAAATTTCTTCGGGTTGGGTCTAAAAGTACCCGGGTCAAAGGCAGGTCAGCCTCTTATTTACTGTGGGTCAAAAGTAAGCTCGGGTCAGGGCCCATCTCTAACTTACTTTCAGTTGGCCTACCTGACCAGTTCGCTTACCCAGTACATAAGATTACCAGTTCGCCAACCTAGTACATAAGGTTACAATATTGATAGTATTCATGTGGGCGGGAGTCGAACCTGGGTCAGCGCAGTAAAGGTCCTAAAAAGTACCACTTTCCGATCGTGAAAGAATAATAAGGTCCTTCAACTGACTATAATTTATCAATCATTTGTCAAGGGATGCAATGACATTTCCAACCAGGATCAATCTTTAATCAGATTACATCTGCCAATAAAAATCCTTTTTTATCCAAAGCAAGAAAACACATTCAAATTTTATTGCCCCAACCAAAAATAAGACGTTGTATCCACCCTTATTTTTACTTCGAAGGAATAATGGTGTATCCAGGCTACATTTGGCGGTAATCAATGAAAATTTACACCCTGTTGCCTATACACAACTTTTAAAAAAGTTTAGGTTGTAACGTGCGGTCCACATTTTTGAGCCACCCATACAGTCAAAACACATGTGGAGCCACCCTACACATTTCCCTAAAATTTCCCACAAAATGTGTCACAACTTTACACCCTTGGAACAAGCCGATTAAATGTGGATGCACAATTAAGACCCTAAATGATGTTCCTTATGTAATAAGATATTAGTAGAGACATTTTTAGAGGAAAAAACTCTCTTATCCTGAGAATCAATCATTGGAACTTCTCTCTTTGTTTACCATCTCACCTTTTGGTTATAATGAAACAAAAGAGTAACATAAAAATATTTTCATTTACGTTTTGACAAATGTGAACAAACAGAGGAGCAAGGGATGATGTAAAATTCCTGATTATAAAGATCAAGAGGTGGCCTTTTATACTTTTCGTGTTAAGGTTGGCTAGCTTTGGGTTAACGTTATTGCTTAAGGAAATTGATTTGATTGGAAAGAGGCATAGTTTGCTTGAAAATTCAGAAGAGTTGTTCTAATGGGTTACTGGTCAGGTTTGAAGGTACTGAAAGGGAGGGTCGGGACAAATTGTCGAAAAAAAATGAATGAAAAAAACCGAAGTTACGCCAAAAAAACTGAAAATACGCCAAAAAAAACCGAAGTTACGCCAATAAAACCGAACTTACGCAAAAAACCAAACTTACTCCAAAAAACCGAACTTAAGCCAAAAAAACCGAAGTCAATCTTGACTAAATTAAAAATTGAAAAAAATCACTTTAAATTAAAGAAGTGTTAAACCTGGTTAAAATATCTTCCTTTTTGTTTTCATTGTGATTGAATCTGAGTTTAATTTTTTATTTTGGTGGGGTTAGAAAAAAGAGGAGATTACTTCATCAAACAATTCTATTGATGGACTAGGTAAAAAATTCCATTTATTTGAGATGTCTGTATGAATCTTTTGAAGTTGAAATCAGTCAAAATCAATTTAGTTTTTGTTAGAAAAAGGAAACATTATTAGGTAATTTATTTTTTGGTTCCACCTTCTTGTATGTGAAAGGAGGGAGCTAGGTCACTCTTTAAAAACTTTAAGTGTTGCCTACTGGAATTTCACACAATTAAGTTCATCAAGAGATATTTTTCATCTTAAACCAAACTTAAGCCAAAAATACTGAACAATCCAAAATTTCCGAACTTATTTATTTATAATTGACAATCACTTGTTTCAATTATCATCTTTAGAAGATTAGATCAAAAAATATTATTTGAAAAAGTGATTTTTTTTATTTGAAGGAGGTCAAGTTTTGAAACTCTTTATGAACCACCCATTTTATTCAATTCTTGGCGTGGTTAAAAAAACCATTTCATTTTTATTTTGTTGAAAAAAAACTTTTTTAACACTGTAAAAAATTTTAGTTAACAATATTCGGTTTTTTGGCGTAAGTTCAGTTATTTTTGGAAGTTCAGTTTTTTTGCCCTAAGTTTAGTTTTTTTGACGTTAGTTCGGTTTTTTTCGTTCGAATTTTTTTTTCGAAAATTTGTCACGACCCCTGAAGGGAATAACGTGGTTTGTACTTCCATTGAAAGAAACAGTTGGAAACTTCATGTTATTTCGATTGTCTTCAATTTTACATTGTTTGAGCTGCTTACATATATCAAAATAAATAAAAATGGGAAAGTCACAAATAGTGGCAGATGCAGATAATTGGATTAAAAGCTTGACTTTATCAGCACTATTCATGTTTCTTGTGAGCTGCCAATTAAGTCACAGGGTTCAAACCACAAAATTATGCTTCTCGAGAAGAAAAGAAATGAATGAAAGCTATTAATCCTATTCCAATGACCTACTTGGAATTTGTCTACGTCTTTGTCAATTAGATTGAATCTTCTACAAGATCCTGTGGATATTTTTGTATAGCTCTTACCTTTTACGTCTTGGAATCGAATAGTAAAAATCTTTCCTGCGATTTATTAGAAAGAGGATGACAATCTTAGAGTATTGGTCACTCAACAAAGACAAAAAAGCTTTTTTAGGCTTGAGGGAAGAGCTTAATTGCACATCCTGAAGCTAAGTCAAAGAAGTTCATTGCCTCCTCAACATATTTTGTACAAAGCTGAAATGTTTATTTTTGTGGTTAATTGATTTAGAGTGCATTTTTGTGAACGTAGTTAGATAACTATTCTCTCAAAACCAGGTATTTTTCTATTCTGATTAGAGATGGGCCCTGACCCGACCCGAGCTTACTTTTGACCCGCAGAAAATAAGAGGCCAACCCGGCTTTGACCCAGGTACTTTCCGACTCGACCCGAAGCAATTTTATTTTGAAAAAAATTGAAAAATTTGACGTTTTTAGGGGAAATGTTTGAAATTCAAACCCAAACTATAAATGGCTGTCCCTAACCGCCGAGCAACAAAAAATTGACCCCACCTGACCCGGGAAAAAAATTTTTGACCCGGACCCATCACTAATTCTGATCAAGTTTTTTTGGTCGGATAGACTTGCTGTACGTTGACAATCCCAATTGACAAAATGTTCAAAGAGCTTCGATTTAATTGAAAATTAATTGAAATATTTTATTTCAATAAAAAATGTTCAGATATTTATTGACTGATGAAAAATGTAATTGCCTTTTAAATATATTTTTTCAATGGTTGAGGGAAAATTTTTGAAAGACTTGCTCTTTGCTAAAAATCGTTTAAAGAAAAATAAGAGCAAGAGTTTCAAATTTTTTCATAGTTGGATGAGCTTCTAAGAACATCAAAATATTTGAAAACTTTCTCCAAATGGAGAACTTTAAAATAGGAATTTTCAACAAATAGTTTTATTGAAAGTGCAATTTCAGAGGTTTTTTTTCATAGTTGGATGAGCTTCTAAGAACATCAAAATATTTGAAAACTTTCTCCAAATGGGGAACTTTAAAATAGGAATTTTCAACAAATAGTTTTATTGAAAGTGCAATTTCAGAGGTTTTTTTCCCAATTACTTTGTGATGTTAATATTTGTCCGTAATTTACAAACTCATTTACATTGCACACAAAGTTATATTTACTTTCTCAGGGATGTATCACAAAAATTGGTTCAATGTAGTTGAAAACCTATACAAAAAGAGTTGCCCTAGTGAAAAAGTTCTGCAGAATTCGTAACAAGTACTTAGTAATTTTAAAAACAGTGGGAATTATTCTGCAGAATTCATGCCAAACAATACGAATTTCACTCTGCAGAAAAAAAAGGAACCATGTATTTATCACAGATTAAGGTGAATTTCGCTCTGCAGAAAAAAAAGAACCATATATTTTTCACCCATAAGGTGAATTTCGCTCTGCAGAAAAAAAAGAACCATATATTTTTCACCCATAAGGCGAATTTCACTCTGCAGAAAAAAAAGAACCATATATTTTTCACCAGCAAGGCGAATTTCACTCTGCAGAAAAGAAATAACCATAAAAAACCCTACTAGGATTATATCCATTGCAAAGTTGACGAAAAGAAGGTGAATAAAAGACAATAGTATTAAATACAGTGCAGAGACTATGCAAAGCAGCCAAAAAAAGGCACTAAAATTAAAATACTTCAGAAACTACAATCTGTAACTGAAGGAAAGACACCATGGTGAAACCCTGAAGCTAGCTTTCCCACAAGCAAAATCAAAGTCTCAGGAAACTACAGATTTTTCAATAAGACTGACATCTTTTCAGATCTGTAACTGTAGCTGAAATGTAATTCCTCTACAGA
>Ga0194133_10005138_pt1 | contig 16873 bp, 8 predicted proteins | sample TA2KigOf40mmetaG_FD_155448 | JGI IMG/M metagenome (GOLD analysis project Ga0194133, IMG submission 155448) | Freshwater microbial communities from Lake Tanganyika, Tanzania - TA2015055 Kigoma Offshore 40m | ecosystem: Environmental > Aquatic > Freshwater > Lake | place: Tanzania: Lake Tanganyika... | reverse complement strand
CTCCCAAAACGAAGCAAAGGGGGAGTTTAGAAATTTTTTAACAGGATCTGGCGTGAAGTCATGCGTGCGTTCATCACTTCAAGTTCCTCCCACACCAGTAAAGCTTGAGGCCTGAAATTTGTTATGTATGGCTCCAAAGTTACTGATCAGATTTGATTTTTGATATTTTGCCTAGAAGCTGAGATATTTAAGTTTGAAGCTATATTGTGAACCAGGTGGGCTGGCCCCTTAAAAAATGTTGTTAATTAGTATAAGAGGGGTTAAGGGTTGCTCAGGAGGGTTTGGCATTTTCTCCGCATAAAACATGCATGTCTACTTAATTTATTCCCTGATCTCATTCTGTTGCTGTTTCCTAGATGGCTGTCTATGAAGGTGTTAATTGTGTGTTGCTCTATGATACTTTTCTTGTTCTCCTATATTTTGAAGTCATATAACTTAGTGATTTTTTAGCTTACCATTAGCCATGTTGATGTCTCATGGATATAAAAACTTGAAACAGCTCCAATATTTACTCTCTTTAGACTTAAAATGTAATTTTTAGATCGAACAGTTAATTTTACTTCATAATCCTTGATAAACCTTTGAATGTAAAGTGATTTTTTCCTTTAAAGCGTTGTATCTTTTTTTTCAAAGTACGCCTTTGCCAGTTTATCTCATTGTAAAGGCACACTGGTAGTCTTTTTTATTCTATGGTTTTTACCCAGGCAGGAGTCGAACCCGGGTCGCCAGAATAGAATTCCGGCTTTAAACCATATGACCATACCCTGACTCCCTTTCACTTCATGTAATTCTTAAACTTTTAAGTAAAAGATATCATTTGCAGATGTACTTTGCCATGCAATCGGGGACTATCGGATGACGTAGTTAGAACAAATCTGAAAAAACATTACAACATGAATAATAAGACGAAGTGATTATTTACATGTGATTATTAACCTTTTTATCATTTGACAATTTTATTATTTTGATTATTCGCATGTAAATACCGTACAACTCTTGTAAAGTTATTCTTTGTGTCGAATTGTACACATGTAATGACGAATGAGTGAAATAAAACATTAAACATTAAACATTAATCTTAGCTTATAGACGGTTGAGGAATTGATTCTTCTAATACCGAAGTATTAGACTGAACAATAATACCCTACATAGTTTTTGTGTCTCATTGACATCTGAACTATCCCTTGTTAATTTTTGAGAATGGCATTTTCTGATATAATTATTTTGTGATTTTAATAATTGATCAAGAAATCTGCACAACCATCAATCCTGACTGGGGTAACCATCATGTTAGATGATTACTAAATCCAGGGGTCATAGATTTTCCCAGACTTGGGGTTGAATCCTTGTCTCCCGATCTTCAGCGAGTTGTCATAGCCATGAGTTTTGTTGTCCCCATAATCATTCGAACAAGTTTGAGAAGGATTGATTACATCCACCCTTAGGGATATTTTGCATAGCTTTGGTCCAAATAATAATTTAAAACTAACCTGTGAAACTACAACACTCTACTCTTTTAAGATTTCAGGATCTGCAATTGGAATTGAGTCAAGAATAAATAATCTACACCATGAATTTAGTGTGTGAAAAAGCTTTATAAAAATGCCCAATCTCTTTCTTGTTCAATTTAGAGTAGTCTGCAAAGGATGATAGATGTAAGAATATATATTCCTCCTTTTCAGGCAAAAGGAAAAAAAGGTTCAGCCTTCCTGGCCGTGAAAAATAACAATAAAATGAAAGAGGCGTTGGCACCACTATCAAGATCACCTTTTGAGAAGATGAAATGACTTTTCTTCCTTCGAATACCATCTAATCCATTCCGAATTTTTTCTCTAAACATGCAATTCAGCTTTGCAATCAATATTCACTATCAAAGAAAACAAATTGTATTTTGTCCAAAAATAAAAAGCTATTTTCATCCAGACAGACGAAAGATTCTTTGTAATAATATTGTCATAATAGAACAAGTTAGGAGTTTTCAATTAAGTTTATTTGACACGAATGTGTCAAAGCAAGGTATTAGAAACAAAAAAAAAGTTTTATTCATTTCTTGGCAACAAACCAACATTTCCTTAACAAAGGACCACGAGGAAAACGAAAAAACTAAGAAAAGATTCGTCCAGCCTTCCAATTCTTTTGAAAAGCAGTTTCTGGTAGTTTGACAATTAATTTTCAGTTTCCTCTGGTGTAAAAACAGAGCTTTATTGATTTTTTGCTTTTGTTTTTTTGTGGTTATGAAATTTTGCTGGGGAAAAGGACATCTTTCACTCAAGGAGTAAGATAAAAGCTAGTACTTTTCCTGAGCAAAAGAGGATTTCATGATTTTAAGCATCTCTTATACATTTTTGTCTTTGAGGGTAATTTATCAAGTCAAAGAGATAATAGACATGTTTGAAAAGGTCTTTGATCCATTTATCACCTATTTTTGTTTCTCTCACAAGGCAAGAGAATTAAGATTAAAAATGATGTGAGGCTAAAAGCACTTAGCATCTGATGCCTGCAGTATATCCATATGTTATAGGAAAGCACTTTTTGCAAGAATGAAATGTGAGGCAACTGTCAAAGCCAGCCATGCGTTGACGCCTGCCTGTTCCAGGGAATGGGAACTTTGATGAAAACTCATTCAAACACACCTTCATTTTATGTCTTTTATAAAGAATTTTTTTTCATTTTTTTGTGACTGGAAAGTTAAAAGTTTCCACCACAAAGAAAAGAAATAAATGAATGACCCAGTCGAGATTTACCTCAGCTTTTATGGTCTCAAGCATTAAATAGCCACTTAGGAGCTTTTTTCTGACTGTGGATAATTTTTCTGCATCTTTGCATCAACCCTAAGTCAAGGTTTGCCATTATGGATGCTTTCTTTTTACCCTCCAGCTTTCTCTATTTCATGGATAAAAGTGTGTGGTTGCCTGTCAGAAGGGTCGGGTGGGTCAAGCGCAGGGCGTCGATCCTTATCAATCCCCATGCTTGCTTTGTTGAATCTGCCCTTTGATTCATCGAATCTGTCCCCCTTCTCCTCCCTAGGTGACGTACCCTGCTTTGGGACACCAACTTGATTTTTGGCCTTTTCAACTGTTGGGCTAAGCGAATCAAAAAAATGCTTCTACGCTATTTGCTGAGACTCTGGCTCCTTTATTTGGTGATGGACCTGCTCTACTGCTACTGTGTGAGATGCCTTCTGTTAGGCTACGAAGTTGTGTATATCTACGCCCCATATTTGGTACAGTATGGCTTGTTCCCTGGCCCCGAGTGCAATCTGGAGCTCTGTGAAGAGATTTTAGATATTGACTGTTGCGCAAACTGTCTCAAGCGCAAGCTGTCCAAGCTTCCTGCTTCTGAGCCTGAAAGTGATTCGGCTCCCAAGCCTGACAGTGGCTCTGACGTCATTTGACATGTTTCAAAATTTGCAAACTTTTGCCTTGGAATTCAACCTGGAAATAAATCATTAGAATCATATCATGACTTTTCCTTTAACAGGTGGGCGGGTGGGTCAACACTTCAACAGTGAACTTTTTGGTTTGAAAATTCAATCATGAGTACCTCTTTGGGCTTTCAGCCTGAGGTCTGGGCCTGCCTTCCCATGCAGGTCACACTGGCCCCAGCCATGCTCCCTTGGAGCCTGGCTGAGTCCAGTGCACCCCTTTATCCACCAGACATTTTCCATCAAATTTAAGATAAATCACCTACATCTGTAATTACAAGCAGTTAACTGAAACTCCCCTTTTCATTTCTTAAGCTCTTTTTTTGAAATAAATATTTTATCTCTTTAGATCTTATTGCTTATAGTTTGATCCAATGTTGCTTATGTTTTGGGTCAAACACCATTTTTAGTAAATAAGAGTTAGGTATGTTTCCATTCTTTACTTTTAAGGGTTCTGTCGAACATTAAATGGTTTCTTCAATTGTGAGAACCATGGGATTTAAGTAATGAAATACATTTATTTAAGGAGTCAAGTGGCTTTAATTTGGGTTCAAAGTAGATCTGATCATATCCTTGCCCAAGTGCTAAAATCATTTGATATTAGATTCGCAACAAAAGCTTTGAATAATGCAAAAAAAATCTCTTAGTTTTTTGAGCAAACATTTTTTTTCCTCAATGTGCTTTCGATGAAAATAATCTGATTTATGTTCCAACGTTTCCCTAAGCACTTGACAAACTTCTCTCATAAATCTTTCGAATTATTGACGAATTTTTCCATGCAGACTGAATTTGACAAAAACATTATTGTTGGTTATACATTCTTATCTGTAAGCAAGATAAAATGGTTTTAAAAAATATTTTTGGAAAAATTGGAGTAGCAGTTTAAGCAAGATGCTCTCCACCCACCAACTGGTTCTGTATGTTCTTTATTTACCTGCTCCAGTCTTGTTGACACCCCACTTGTTGGGATCTGGTCTTAGGAATTCAGAATCCATGCATTTCCGTCCCAACTGAAAAAAAATAAAAAAACTCACTTAGTGGGCCAATCGCCGAGTCTTTTAGTGTGACTTTTGGGGGAATTAGTGTGAAAATTGTTTTAGACAAATCTCATTTTTGATATTCACACAAACCCTGGTATAAATAAAAAACACCAGAATTCACCTGAAAGTGGGCAATTCGCCACCAGGAAAACAGGCTTCTCACCAGAGAATCTTATTAAGTAAAATCCAAAGTGAGTTTTATTCATTTTTTTCAGTCGGGGTGGTCTTTGGCTGATACTATAAAAGGCTATCAACAATGATTAAATAGAGATTGAGTAACTGGAAACCATGGAAAAATTTACTGCGCCACTCCCGTATGGATGACGAACACAATGGGTAATCAACTAAATAGCCAACACTTTAGAGTCCTGAGAGCAGCTTTCAAAGACAGGAAGTGAAAAATATCAAGAGAAACACTGGACAGACTCTCTGGAAGGGTCACCTCAACCAGATGGGCAAAGTACATTGTTTCAAGCACTACAGTAAAAATGATGCAATTTGCCACACCTATGGAAGAGAAGCTCAGGCAAAGGATCTTGTCAACAACAGATGCCCCAGAAGGGGAACATTCATCGAGAGATCAAAGCTACAGATTGGAAAACAATCTCTTCCAAATAGGCTCAACCTCTTTAGAAAGATAAAATTTGGCTGGTGTGAACTAGAAGAAATTAGTAAAGATATTAAGAACTGAACTCAAGAGAGCATTTATTACAACAAACACCTAACTAGTTAGCAATGGTACGTAAACTTCAACAATAATTTCCATTCCAAATTTTAACCTTAACAAGTATAAATAGATTTTGTTTGTGTAAATCAGGATACCTGTATTTCAATCCAAGGTATCCTGACACGGCTTTTAAAATTTTTAATGACATTTTATATTGTTATGAGATGAAGCCATATTGTTACATATAACCATAATTGTTTCATTATTGTACGTGGGTGTGACTCTGTTATGGTCAACTGTTATCCACATTGAATGTTTGAGTCAGATATCAGATAAATAAATGAATATTATTTCATCAATCACTCACTTTGAGAGAGATTTTAAAAATTCAGAAATTCAGAATGAAATTGAATGAGACTGTTTTAAGAGAAGCACGATAAAAAAAGTAAACTATATCTAAAATTTTGGTAAAAAACATTTTTGTATCCAGTTAGTTTCTTTTATTCCGGAAAAAAGATTCCACTTTGAAGCTGCTTTATTTTTACTATACACCAATTTAAAAGAAAGTGGAAATGTTAATGTCCTTGTTAAAATTCAACCGGGTAAGATAAAAAGATTTACTTTTTGGGTTATCCAAATCTGTAGGCAAGCTTCAGGAGAAAATCTCAATAAATAACGTTATAGTGGATTGTAAATTTCTAAAAAAAAATTTAAAACAAAGTCTCTGAAAACTATATCCAATCCAAAATTATTCCCATGAAAAAGTTTGCATTAACCACCAAGAGACCATTCGACCCATTTGCCAAAGTCTTCAGCTAATCATCTCAGTTGCATTAATTAGGTCTTATTCCCCATCTTTTGTTACATTTTTAGTGTTGCTTCATTGCTCAGATGATATATATGCATAAACATGCGCCATTTTTTGCTGTAAAACTTTTATACTCTGCAAAAATTGAGACTAAAAGTTGGAAGAACTTGCAAAGCTTTTATTGATTGATTGTTTATCAAAGCCTTAAAATGTGCACAAGAGTAAAAATTTAGAGATATCCATCACAGCAAAATGTACTATTGAGAAAAAGGATCCATTTTGACATTGCTTTTGGAAAAAAGGCATAATTTGATGAAGTTAGGAAGAAACCAAAGTTGTAGAAAAAAATTTGTCAGCCCATTTCAAGTAGATTTATGCATTTCTAAGAGAGAAAATCAACACAAAACTTTGGATAACAGCATACAACTATATGAATTCAAATGTTGTAGGTTTGTACCCTGTCCTTGCCAAACTTCTAACCCTATGTGCAACCACAAAAACGTTAAGAATAGATATTTTGATTGCCATATAGCTTTAGAATTACATCCAGATGTACAGTTGCCCGCCTGCAAAAGACAGGTTTTTAGGCATCCTTTTTGACTTCAATCAGAGATATTTTTCTGCCAATTTACAGTTGGTTTTATATCTCAATCTGCAACAGTGTATTAAGTCAGCAACCCATTTTACCCTTTCTGTAGTCAAGGTCAGGGTAGGGGTTAAACTTATTAGTCATAAAACAGTCTGAAACCTGCCAAGCTAACATTTTGGCACTGACCCTGAACCACAACCTAACCTTAGCTAACCTAGCTGAACCTATCCTAACCTAACCTTACCTTTTTTAACCTTATTAAACCTAACCCTAAAAGTTAATTATTACTCAACCTTTCCTATACATATCTAACTTATTTCTTGGGCTAGCCTGGGGTCCAACATGTATCAAATCTCTGGTTAAAACCTACACTCCCTGAGCAATCTCAGAATACTTAACTAAACAGAACTCAATGATCCACAGTGAAAAAAAACGAAAAAATTCTTAGTTTTAAAAAATCAAATTTCTTTTTTTCTCAAGAAGAAATTGTCACAATGAAAAAAATTTGATCCTAAAGAAAAAAATTCCCTTGAGTTCTTGTTTGAAAAAAGCATTACATTTTGGGTGAAACATAGGGTAAAACTTTCGTGAAACCTCATTTCATACTGTGCAAAGCTGTTTCAATCTTACCAACAAAAAAATGTGGAAAAACTTTAATTCAGAATTAAGGGAGTGCCATTTAACTTTGAATACTTTTTTTCTAAACATTTCTCAAGGGAGGAGAATTTTCTTCTTTCACTGCGTGGATGTCGATTTGCTGTTACTTTCAAATAGATTGACTTTCAAAATAGAGAACGTTGATCCATATATTTTACACCCAAAATTCTGAGATGTTGGAGAAATTTTTAAAAGCAATTACTTTGTAGTTTCAACTCACAATAAACTTTCATAAAAAGTCCAGATTCTGGTTTGAAAACATTATTTGATCCTTATTTTGAAAACTCAAGTTCAAATGTTGTCAAAGAATTGTGAGTTGCTCAAAAAAATCACAGCCTTTCATATCCTACTCCAGATGTCGTGACCGATTAGCCAAGGAAACCACTAAAACACAAAAATATGCAGCAACCTTGTTAAAGGCAAGAGTGAATTCTATAATGATTTTTAATGCCATCCTGCGATGCAAGATATACAAAAATAGGTTTAGTATAATTAAAGTCTGAGGGTGACTTTTAGAATTTCATTAGTATAAGAAATGGTTATTGCTAGGATAACTGGCTGAGAACTGGGAGACTGGGATACAATCCCTGGTCTGGGCAAAATCTTTGCCCCTTGGATTTGACTTTATAAATCATTTCTGTGAGATGATTATCTCAGTAAGGATTGATTGTTGTGAAGATACTTGATAAGAATCATCTCTTATATGCTGATTTATTCACATTTATCAATTGAAAAATCAAGTTATATATAAGACACAACTTTCAATCAAAAATGAACTGCTGTAAAGTTAACATTTTTCTTATTCACTTAATTTGGCATTAGAATAATCAGCTCTTAACACATGCTCACTTCTTCTTCTTCTTCTTCTTCTCTTTGTAATCTGGTTTAAAATAAACTTTTTTGGGATAAAATGCTCAAAACAATTGTAGTTACATTCAAAGGACTGAAATATTGCTTTACATAAAAGGTTAAATTTTTTTAGAGATGAGCCGTGGCATTGGTCAATTTTGGTCAATGTCAGGTCTGGGTATGGAGCCCAGGTGGCCAGGCATTCGTGACTCGTGTGAAGTTGATCAATAGTAAAAAACTTTTCCTTGCCATTAAAGAAATACTTCTGCCAAAAAATGTCAATATTGATTGCTTGACATCTTAAAGTCTGTTGAGGAACATATTCTTCTAACACTGAAGTATTAGACTTAATAGCTATGCCCAACACTGTTATTGTGTCTTTCAGTCATCTGAACTATCCCTTGTTAAATTTTGAGACTGTAATTATTTTGTGTGTTTTTTAATAATTAAATCAGGTTTTTGTTAAAGTGATCTGTTCAACCAGCAATCCTGACATGTTAGATGATTATTTTATGACACATCCTGGAATCAAAGATTTGCCCTGGCCAGGGATTGAACCCCAGTCTCCCAGTCCTCAGCCAGCTGTCATAGCCATGAGCTACAGCGACCCCGACGACAAAGGTATGCTGAATTAAAATGTCAAGTTTTCGAACCATGGCAAAAGAAGCCTTAGAACCTAGAAACTAAGGAAAATTTGTTTTCCATTTAGAAAAATCAAAGGGCACATGTATTTCTTAACATTGTTAAATCATTGTAAAATTGTTGCAGCCGATATTGAAATCCAAATACATTACAAAAATGACGATAAAACTCAAAAGATTCAATAATTAAGCAAGTTTTTTAGCCTTATGGAAATTTTTATTTTGAAACTTTTTGATTGGTTTCCTTTCGAAATCTCGGATAAAAACTTTGATAGTTTTTGAAATCTTTCGAATTTTAAACAGCCTTCCGGAGGAAATTCTTATTGACGACTTTCTATTATAATCAAATCAACTTTTGCAGTGGAAATTTTTTGAAAAAAATTGTGACCCCTTCAGTGATGCATGTAGCCAGATGGGCAAATCAAATCTTTTTCAATTTGTGCAGCTTTCGAAAACAGTTTGATGAATCTTCAGGTGCAATGCAGTGTCCCAGTATTGATCTGGATTTCTTTCTGTATCCCATTGTGTCTCCAATACAACCACTGCCACCTTTTGCACCAAGTCTTCATTTACCCTTGAATGTTCTAAATAATGAATTTATTTTGCCATTCTTTCTAAACTATTTTAAGGTTTTGGCAAATCTAATAAGTCTTGAAAAAAAAGTCTTCTGAAAACCTTGAGGCCCTTTTCGACGAACAAAGCTTAAGTATGTTTAGGTAGACCAAGGTTGATGGAGTTTAGGCCACAGTAGAGAAAATTATTTGTGTTGTTTATCGGAACCTTGCTCTGGCCATTTCTGGTCACAAAACCAACGAAAATAAGATCATTCAAATTGTTAATATTTGTATAAACCAAAAATTAAAGAAAAGGTAGAGAAAGTTTAATAAAAAGTTTTCTGTTGCATCTGGAATGAAAGGTCAAGGCTTAGAAACTTTTGCTTCAACTTCTGCAAAAAAAGACATTGAATGAAAACTAATCACTCTTTGTACAAACCAAGATCCTTTTTGTCGATGAAACAAGAATTTTTATGAGAGAAAATAACAAAATATCCAACTTATATACTTTAAGAGTAAATATTATATGGTTTTCTTTTTTCTTTATTATCAGACTTATACTTTAAGAGTAAATGTTAGTTTTCTTTTTTCTTTATTCAACTTACTCCATCAGTGCTCCATCTATTTTTTAATCCTTCAACAGGAGGATTAATTGGTGAAGATGAATAGAGTACACGTAAGCAAGATTAATATCTGTTTAAATAAGGCAATCTTGAATTTTACAGTTAAGATGTGATTTTACTTTTTTTCCGTAAATGAATATAAATCGATCTAAAAAATGTCACGATGGTCCATTCCGAGCACTTGACAAAGCAGTCTTCTTAGGATTTATTGGTTATTCAATCAATATAAGGAAAGTATTTTCTCAAAAAAGTACTTCATTAATATGTATCAATTTGATTTTATCCAGGTTAAGGTTACCTTCCATCACCAAAAAACTGCTGTACCAATCTGAACCAAACTCAGAGGAGGATCTTTGCAATACCCAAGAACCCTGTCCCTGAAGGCCTAAAAATACTCAAAATATCCTTACAACTATCAAATATTTATAAATAACACCTAAATAAATATTGTGTCTCATTATCACATCTGCAACATCTGCATTGCTAGACCAACCTTTCAAAGCCTCTTTACACTATAATCACTTAGTCTAGAGGCAAAAGTTTCAGATTCTACCTGGCAGCTTATGCCAAGACCTGGTTGTCTTTTGCCAGCCGAGAACTGCACTGTTTGAAGAACTTCAAAACATCAAATTGAAACAAGATAAAATATGACTGGTACAATATTTTTTCCTGCATGTGAAAGGAAGATATTCTTGATTTTTTCATATCTTCTCCATATTTCGTTGATCAATGGGTTTATGGATCACAAATTATTTGGGAATGTTTGGACGCGTGTGAACGTGGCCTAGAAAGGAATTTTATCTCATATCTTTAAACTCGCAGGAATTCCATTTACCTTCATCATAATTCTTGAGACGTAATAGTCACAAATCGTCCATCTAAAATGATGAAAAAAGACCTTGAACATTTATGGATTGTTCTTAATATGAAAGGAAGTTTACTTTCTAATAAATCTGACTATGCTCAATCATCTATATTAATTCTATAAATGTCAAGTCCTTATCTTGAACTACTTCATTTTTATTACCCACTTTCCAAGAATAAAAATTGAGCTTTCATCTTGTGTGTCGTTCAATCAAAACAATAAAGCTCATGAGTGATTTTTATCACGAAATATCATAACCTCAAATGATTTCTCACCAAGTAGGTCAACAGTTTTGTTGGGGGTCCGTTAGAGAAATTTATGGTCTCGAGGATATTGCCAATAACAGAAGATTATTAAATATCGTGACAGATAATTTTATAGAGAAAATTTTCGTTTGGACTTTTTAAAAAAGGAGGTTGCCTGTAGCCTAACATACTACATACTCAGCTAGGAATTTGATCTCAAGGATTGAATTGTCAGAGGTTGAATCCTTTGACCTCGTGTTGGTAAAAAATATCAAAAAGCCCCCAAACTCCAGCCAGATAAGGCCTGTAATGCAACTAATGAAAAAGATTTTCCGGGCCTTCACTTGCATCCTCTTGGTAGTTTTCTTACATTTGAGCAGTTATCTTTATCTGCTTATAAGATTTTTTGTTGATTATCAGTCTTGCTCTCATCAGAATCTTGCTTAGTTTTGAATCAAAAATGATTTTTAAGGTATTATATTTTTGAAGTCTTAGAGCCATCTTAAACTCCATTTTTGACATTAATTCTCAAATATCCTCTGACGGGGAGGCTGCTGATAATTTTAGTATACTGGGGTGATGGAATTAGTAAAGTGTTCAGAAGAATCTTTTGACTCTGAGAATGGCACCAGCTTTGACAAATTTTCATGTAAAGCTTTAGCCTAGAACGGGCCAAAATTTTTGGGAAAGCAACTCAAGCTATCCTTTCCTCTTTTAAAGGTCTGGATGAATGGTGGACAAAAAACTAAAAAAATGAAACAGACCACGTGCGTCAATAATGAGATGACAGGAAAATGAAGAATTGAACAGAATATACAGGCGCCCTTCAATATTATGAAACTTCGGAACAAAACTTTTTATTTTCTATACAGAAGTGACTCACATTTAATACACTTACCAACAACAATTTACACTGTCTTCAAGCACTTTGGTACTGAACCACTGAATGATCCTCAAAAAGATCCTACTTTGAAATTGATCTTTGTGCTTTCTAGATAAAACCTCTAGGTTACTTACATTTTCAAGAATGTCACTGTTAGGTCTCCCATCTTTAGGGTCTTTTAAAAAGGGTCACCCTATGTTAGGTTTTTGAACACAAAATACCTAACCTTGAACCTCTCCTCTAATTGAGGAAAGTTCAATGTACAGTACATCATATTATAATTATTTCTTCTTCTTTCCAAGAGAGAAAGTTGATAAGAGGTCATGGTCTTGCCGTTGAGAGCTGGTGATTGTAAAATTACTTGTAGGAAATTTAATTGATTGAATTGTGAATCTTGAATCCAGCTAATTAAATGTTACTTTGATTACCAGCATGTGTGAGACTTCAAAAGTTTTCAGTTCATTCTGCTTATTAAAACTTTGCTTCAGGTCTCTTCACTCATTCATTTGTCAAAGGAATAGCAACAAACTCAAGCTTTGGAAACTAAATGGTTTTCTTTCCATCCTTTCTTTTATAAGGCCCAGGAACAAACAGTTTGAGTATATAGGATTTTAGCATATGCTTTCAAGATTAGATCATTTTCCAAGATGAGAAAAAGTTTGGCAGAGCAAAAACTCTGAAGATTTAGTGTTCAAGATCCCAAATTTCTATCTAAATGGGTAATAATTTTCCCTTAGTATAAAAATAGTGTGGATTTAAGCTTATTTAAAAATCTATTCATTTATTTTTAAGCAAAAAAGCTTGAGTTGATTCCTGCCATTTTTAATAGTAAACTTATGGACAGGTAATTTGTATCATACATCCAAAAGAAATTCAGTAACAATTACTGTGTCAGACTTTTACTTAAAAAATAACTAACATTAATTTCTTTGAATCTCTTTCCAACTAACTCTCATCAGTCAAACTCAAACTTTTGTGTAAATTTCAAAAAAGATAAAACTACAGTGATAAAAATTTGAGCTTTTCTAATGTTCAATAAAAAATGAAACTGGATGATATCAAAAGTTTAAGTTCCTCACAATCCAACATCAAAAAATACTTCAAAGATGCTTTTTTGTAACTGCATTTAAAATATTTTTTGAATTGCCTAAAGATGGGCTTACAAACTCACTCAGAAATTCCTCAATCATATTACTACAAATAGATAAAGACAATTCAACCGATCATTTCTCTGTCACAATAATTTCTTGCTCACCACTTTAAGTCAATAGTCAACAACAACTTAAAATAGGGTCTATTATTTAACCTTCGATTACAGTTTGATCTTTTTCATGGCTCTGTTAATGTAAACAAACCAATTAGGTTAAATAAATATTCCATTTAATTTCTTTTCCTGAATGAGCGAATGTCACTCACTATATTCCCATTAAATTTTATCAAAGAGATTTCACCAAATACTAAGTGGAAAAGTTTTTGCAAATTTTGCAACAAACGCATTTTTACTTTCAGTTTTCCGATTCTCTATCACAATTTTTCAATATAACAAATCTGATTTGTTGTTGGCAAATAATAAAGCAAAAATACTTTTTGAGTTAAGAAGTATATTTCAAAATTTTGAAATATATTTGACAGGATTTGTCACACTGCACTATTATCCACAAAAACTTTTTTGAAAAATGCCAATATTGTATTTCCCTTAAAAGCCATTTCAAGCTATTTTTCATTCCCATAACTTGAACCATTCTTCAACAGATCATCAAAATTAGTTGACAAAAATAGTAGAGGGCAACCAACATTCCCATTTCTTTGATCCCTCCCTACATTCCTACCCCTTTTAGTGTTCGCTCAGTTATATTAAAAGGGCTCAATAAGTAGCTCAGCATTCATTCATTCCTGATTGGGTAGGTCAACACTGGGTATTATTGTCTCGCACTTTTTTACACTGCATTAGACATTCATTTCATGGTACCTTTTCCACGAAAAAATGATTCTCCTTTTGAAGAAAAATTACCTCCCAGTATTTTCCAAGAGAGGCCAATCAACAGGAAAAGGTGCCATTTATCGACAAATTTTTTACACAAAATTTCATAAAAATAAGGGAGGACATTGTCAACCGTTAGATTGTTTGTTCAAATAACATAAAAAATTTCCAGTTTCATTTTACACTATAAAACACAGATTTTATTCTTATAAAAAGCAGTGCCCTTTTTTACACAGTATATTAAATGGGCCAATTTTTTTTGGTTGGGCAATTTTGACAAATTTTTAGTCTTCTGTACAAATCGCCATGTACCTTCTTCGCAGTAGTAAATTTTATCTGTCTCTTTCAGTGACACTCTTATAGAGCTCCTAAATCATGAAAATTGTTGAAGTGCAAAAATAACGCTTCCACTCATTTTCTTGCTTCTAGAAAATTTAACTGTACCTGAAAATGCTACTTTAAATTAAGTTTAAAAAAAGTCTTTGTTCATTCAGATATAAAGCTGTTTTCTCAGCAACGCAGAGTATAAATCAATTCAAGTCAGGAAAAGACAGTATTTTTATAATGAGCCCTGCAAGTTCAGCTCAATAAAGACACTTGGTGGGCAATTTTTTCTGTAGTTTAATCCTAGGCAGGAGTCAAACCCGGTTTGCTCGGATAGAATTCTGGCTTGAAGCCACAAGACCATTCTGACTCACTATATAATTTAATTTAAATCAGGTTCAAAGGAACCATTTATTGATGAAGAATACTCTCTGTGCCTATAGTAGAGATGGGCCCTGACCCGACCCGACCTGAGCATACTTTTGACCTGTAGTAAATAAAAGGCCGACCTGTCTTTGACCCAGATACTTTTTGACCCTACACGAAGAGATTTTTTTTGATCCGAAGGGTTAGTCAAGAAAAGCAAAGAGTTTTTAAGATATCATAAGTGATGATTGAATATCGAATGAGAATGAAGCTCAAGCTTCGAGCGCAGCGAGCTGACGAAGTCAGCGAGTGTAGCTGAGAAGCAAACTTCTCAGCAGAGACTATCAACAGCTGTAGCTGTCCTTGGTTCAAGGTTGCAGGTCAAGGTTGACTGTTTGTTGTTGTTTTGATCTTCATTCAGGACAACTGTAGTGCAGAGGCAGCAGCAGATTTTCAGCTCTCCTGATCCTGTTCCTACGAGTAGTACGAGTAGACGATGAGAAGTTAGGCTTGGCGGGAAATAAAATTTTCAAATGTGGATTGGCAAGTCCAAAGTTATTATTAAGTGTCAGAATTGGAATAACTTGCTTGAAAATTTTTAAATAAAGTAGACTGGTATTTTTTGTTGGGGGAAAATACCTAACTCCCACGAGAGCTCAAGCAAATAGGGGGTATTTTGCCAACCAATAGGTTGCTTCCAAAATTCAAAAGATTGTGTGATGTTCCAATCGTATTGATGCTAAACATCAATTTGTCTAACGGACGGTTTGCCTAACGGACGATTCGACAAACGGAGGGTATGCCTAACCCAAAAGATCACCAAACAAGCACTTTTCCTTCAAAAGTAATCTAGTATCATTTTATTGCCCCAAAAGAAGTCCTTGGATTCACCAAATAGTTTCAGGAAGGGGATTTTTTATTACGGAATTTCTTCTTTTGCTTTTACAGTTCCAAGCAAATTTATTTACCAATAAATTTTCTTAGGAGACTGAACTACTTATTGCTCTTCGTGTTGGTATAATTTTGCCAGCAAAACAAAGCCAAAAAAGTGTGGAGCTGCCAACTTTTAAAGTTAAAAGCAAAACAATTTCGCGTGACCTTACAATATCAAGGACATTGGATAAAGGTTTTTAAAGTTATAACACTTTTTTCATTTTTCAAAATGTATTTTCAACTGTTCTTTGTATTTCATTGAATGAAATTCAGTTTTTTGTAAGATGAAAACACTTTTGGTAAATATTTGGGAATGGAAATTCACGTATTTTTCTACTTCAGAGCAACTTAATTTAATATTAAAATTTTCTAAGATTTATAACTTCATAGGAGAAAAATATTTACGATGGTTCCATGCTATTTTACATTACATGTTTTCTAAAACCAAGATTTGATTCTTGAAGCTTTTGAATTTTTTAATTTGGTTCAGATTTTTTGTGACTGTAAAAATGTTTAAAAATATTCCATGTTTTTTCCTCAAGTGAAAATTCTTTGATGTATCTCGATTTCACATTTTCCTATTCTATCCCTATAAATCATTCTTGAAAAATATCTTTGATAAAAAATTTTCCATCTAATGTCTAGGAGTAGGAATAAAAAAATAATTTCTACACTGCTTTGCTCAAAAATGTGGTTCTTAGTTCCACTGAAGATAACATTTTCCTTTTTGGAAAGCAGACAAAACTCAATTGTGAAACATTGTTTTTCTTTTAAAGATGAAGTTTTAATTCTTTCTGATAAAAACCCATTTCAATGATGAAAGAAATAATTTTTTGGCTGTTTAGGGGAAGCATTTTGGAGTCTTGTTGGATGTGCCATGTTACTGTATTATTTAAAGTACAACTTGTTTAATTCCTCAATAGCACACTGGTTCGGAACTGGAAATGATTTGTGACAATGCAGGTTTAAATGGAGTACTTATGACCCTCTGATCTGCAATTATACGCCATGTAAAATTGTTAATGACTAAAAGAAAATAAGAATTTCACGAGCTAAACTTTTTTTAGCAAATAAGCTATGGTTATATTTGTAAATAAATGTACATGAGAAACATTTACACGTTCGTTTGAATTGACCTCAAATTACTTTTTCTCTCATCTGCTGATTGAGGCCAGATCAGAATACTATGCATAATAAACAAAGTAGACAATAGAAGTTGTTAAGAAAGCTTCCTTTTCATGAATTGCTGTCAAGCAAAGAATGCAATTAGGTGAGTTGCCGCTTGGCTTGGGTGCCACCCGGTAACCTTCTTTTTCCTGTTAGTGAAGCCAAAAATGGCCTAATTAATTGTGAAAAGGAATGAGTTTGAGGACCTTAGGAGTGAGTTGAAGGAATAAAAAATAGTACAAAAAATTTTAAAAAGG
>Ga0194133_10005132_pt1 | contig 16893 bp, 3 predicted proteins | sample TA2KigOf40mmetaG_FD_155448 | JGI IMG/M metagenome (GOLD analysis project Ga0194133, IMG submission 155448) | Freshwater microbial communities from Lake Tanganyika, Tanzania - TA2015055 Kigoma Offshore 40m | ecosystem: Environmental > Aquatic > Freshwater > Lake | place: Tanzania: Lake Tanganyika... | reverse complement strand
GAGATGGGCCCTGACCCGACCCGAGCTTACTTTTGACCCGCAGTAAATAAGAGGCTGACCCAGCTTTGACCCGGGTATTTTCTGACCCGAAGGGGAAAAATTGAAAAATTTGACGTTTTTAGGGGAAATTTTCAAAATTCAAACCCAAACCATAAATGGCTGACCCAACCCGACCCGACTCGAGCCACAAAAAATTGACCCGAGCCGACCCGGGTCAAAATTTTTTGACCCGGACCCATCACTAGATTTGACCCGGACCCATCACTAGAATAAGATAATGTCTATAATGATCAAAAATATTTTTGCATTATAAGTGAATTGACCTTGCTTTTCTGATGTCAGGTGATCGAACAAGGAAAAACATTCTTAGACTCTATAATTGAATGTAAACAGAGGAAAAAAGTGGCTCTTTGATTGGTTCTTTATATAGATTTGGTCAGCCAAGGAAGTACAAACTTGTTTACTTAATTTTTCATGTATTTTTAGCACTTTAAAAATGTCTAAAAATTATGATAGATAAATAAAATGTGGGATTTTTAACTTTAAAATGTGGCTTAACTAATTGGATTTCAAGTAATAACTTCATACAAAAGAATTAAACTTCAAGCCTTAATGTGGGATTTTAAACTTTAAAATGTTGCTTCTAATTGGATTTCAAGTAAAATGGAAAAAATGGATGAAACTGAGAGAAAGCTAGGGAGGGATAAAAAGACAAAGTAAATTTATTGTCTGAGTTCAGCAATAAGGATTTTACTGTTGACTAATGAAGAGATTTACTTTGGCATCTATTGGAGCGAGTTCAAGGATTATTTGGAAGGATATATCTTACAGGCTAATGGTTTGAGAAGACAAAAAATTATTTGCCCTGAAGTAAAATAGCTGATGCAGTAAAAAGCAAAAACAGACTTGGTAAACTATGGAAATTCACTTTCAATCCAATTCCTTTTCTGGTTTGTATGTGTTGAAAAAAAGATGAAATAGCTGAAGGGGAAACAGCCAACAAAGAGTTAACAAGCTTTTCTATTCACCCGTGACTTTAATTAAAACTGCTTGTAAAACATTGTATTTATCGATTTTACAAATAAAAGATGTTTCATTATTGACTTTTAGATTTTCTGCACCTCTGGCCTAGCACTCAAATATTGCTGAAAAACTTATTTGAATTTAGGTTGAAAATAATCATAACAGGTTGAAGTGCTAAGGAGCCTCATCCGATGGATGTTGATGTTCGATCAACAGCTTTTAAAGAGTTTCACCATAGATGTAGACAATTAAGTTTATGGGCAATGTAGCTTACTATTACCTTCTGACTCTGGGTGACTTGTTGATTTTTTTGCAATTAAGCTTTGAAAAATTGCTGGCATGGCCGGTGATTGAACCCACAATCTTAGATCTTGGTTCTCGGTCAGGTGCCTGTGACCTCTAAACCATGGCAACTCCATCATAAGCATGTTAAATATCATTAAGAAAGTCCAAGAAATTGTGTTGATTTCATATTTAAAATAATCTGTTGCATATATATACTCAGAAATTGTTGATGTTTGTTCAATACCTTTAAGAGTCCCGCCATAGACAAAGAATATGTCTATGTTCACTACAGATTACTATCACCCTGACTGAGAATGCCTTGTTGACTTTTTTTTGAAGTTTGGGGCTGAAAATTGGTAGCATGGTTGTGGATTGGATCCACAACCTTAGATCTTAGCTCTCAGTCAAGTGCCTTTGACCTCTGGACCACAGCAATGCCTACTATTTGGATTGGTGCTCCACAGACCCATCGTCATCATAGACCAGAATCAATGCCTTATAGTTTTCATCTCCAGAACTACATTCCTTAAGATTTAAAAAGCTTGTGCTTTACTGATCATTTTTATTTTGTTTGCTCATATCTATTATCATATCATTCAGATGAACTGTCTTGAATCATTTTTTTTGCACAAAACCATGTAAGATGTCTTAACTGAGAGGAAAAAGGTTACCTTTTAAATATTTACAGGAAACTTCTATCAGCATCTGTGCGAAAGGGAAAGACTGGACACTTTTATTGGATTGGGTCAGATTCTTGGGGTGCAAAGATTCACCCTGTGAGACACCAAGAATGGGCAGCTGAAGGAGCTATCACCATCTTGCCCAAAAGATCCTCATTGAAAGGTTAGTGAAATATTCAGGTTTTTTGTTAATTGTGACAATAAATTCCAATAAAGTGGATGGAGAAGAAAACTTTTTGAAACAAAAGAAAAGAAATACTTTTTCTAGTTTTATGATCATCTTAATTCTAATCTATAGGAAATATTAATGATAATTTACGTGGGAATTCGAACATACTGACAAAAACCAAAAGATTAGACTTTCTCAAGCGAACTTGGTTCACAAATTGCCTTATTCAAACTTTAGGAAAATCAAAAAGTTTATCCCATTCTTAGGTTTCGACAAGTATTTCACGAATTTGCGACCACCCATGAGGCCTTCCGATTGTGACAATACTTTTCGGAATCGTAAGTCAGGAATCAACTGCAGAAACCCTTGGTTTCGTGAATTTTGGAGTTACCATTTTCGATGTCGGTTCCCCGACGAACCCCATGATCCGGCAAAGTTTGAGGGACAGAAAGTTGATGAATGCACTGGCAGAGAGAGTCTTAACAAATATGAACAGGAGGGCCTTGTCCCATTTGTTGGTAATTTTACTACCTTATTACGAGCTTGCTTATAAATAAGGAATGCACAAAAAAGTCAGGTTTTTTCATTTTGCAGTTCGAATTTCTTTTCAAAAGCTAAATATTTCGCATTTTTGTGCTTAAAAATAAATCAAGTTGGATCTTTACTAGAGAATCGAATAGTTTAATAAAACTTCCAAATGTTAAATTTCTTTTGAAAAAAAAAATTGTGAATATTGAAAAAAAAATTCTTTTCGTCGTGCCTAAGGCAGTTGTTTGATTTAGCCAAAATTGCCTATTTCGATTTTTTTGTTAACAGTATCCTATGAAAGGATTCTCACGCTTCAAAATACATCTTTAGATATATATGGGATTTTTCATAACTGTAAACTCCTGAATGAAAATCTAGAATATCTTATTTTTATGATTTTATGAAGATTTTATTTATTGACTTTATTCAGCACTGTAAAAATGCTATGGGATTTCATTCAAGATTAACTGCTTGGGAAACTGTTCTCTCTCTCTACATTGGAAACTTTAAGGATGATTTTTCCACCTTATGGATTGCAGTTTATGATATTTGAAAATGGCTTTTGAAAAGATGTTTTTATAGGTACTTTTACTAAGAAAACAAGCAAAAACTTCAACTTCCTTCCACAAATTAGGAACATTTTACTTGGACAAAAAGTAAAAAGAAAAAAATAATCAAAATTAGAAACTAATTGAAAGATCTTGGAGATTAAAAAAATTCTTAATGTTATAACAATTTCCTTAGAACTGGTAGACTGCAGTTCAATTCTTGCTTTTTGCAAGACCTTGGATCTCTAGAATTCCAATTGCTGATCATCTCACAAGATGCTTATATCCTAATCAGAATTGAAAGTTGTGTAGATCACTTGATGAGAGCTATTTCTCATTCATTTATTGTTTGTTACCATATAAAAAGACACAATTTTCAGTAAAATGAATTGTTGTAAAGATTAGCAGCTATAATAAACAAGGGATGCAGAAATTAGTCTTTATCTTGTACAGTATTGACTCATCCCTTGTTATTAAATCGTGATCAACACCTTTATTACAGTCCCAACATACCACACAGAATTAAGTCTGTGGACACTCCAGATCAACATTATCCTGACTTGGGATGACTTGCTGATTTTATTGCATTCCAGGTTGAAAAATTACTGAGGATTGTACCCGCACTCTTAGATCTTAGTTCTCAGTCTGGTTCTGTGACCTCTCAGCCATGTCAAATCCCTGTAGAACAGAAAATACTCATAGCTCATTTGGAAAATTGTGCACCTTTTTCATGCAAATTTTGAGGATTCTTTTTTGTGTAAATGAGCAATAGCAGTACCCTGGATGGACATTTTTACACTAAAAGGTTTTGTCTCCTTCTGATCAGGGATGCAAATATTTGCTATTAATTGTTTGTGGTGTCTGAATAATCAGCTAGTAATGGGTTGGCAGCTTTTATAGGCTTAATTAACAAGAATTTCCTATTGCTGGAAATTCCCTTATACAGTCACTTGATTATAGACTAGAAATAAATTTGACTAAATGAGTAAGAGGTTAATTATGAGGTAATTATGTGCAACAATTCATCCTTACTTGACTTACACAATTCACTCGTGAGATAATCAATTAAAAGCAAAGGAATTGAACCCCTGTCTTCCAGTTTGTAGTCAGTTGCCATGACAATTAAGCCATGGATACCACAATTCTTTACCACATTTTTTTTCATGCTCCTTGTTTCACATCACTACTTTTTTCTGTCTCAAAAAGCTTAAAATGCTTTTTGGTTTTTTACTATTTGTCCTTGAGCAGATTTTGTGAAGAAAATTTTGTATAACCTATTACAAACTTTGGATAAATTTTGAGCTCTGTCTTTGATGGTTAAGTGTTTCAAAGTTAATCATATGTTAATATGAATTCTTTAATACTTCCTAAATTGACTCAATCTTGAAAATCTTCTTTTTATTCTCCAGTTGATGCTGTTTATGCCATGGCTCATGCACTTCACAATATGTTACATGATGTTTGTGGATCTGGAAGAGTGGTTTGTCCAGCCATGGATCCTTTGCCATCTGGAGTTGATTTGCTAAAGTACATAAGAAATGTTACCTTCACAAGTAAGTTCAATCAGATAATATTCTGAAAGGGAAATCGTGAAAAAGATTTATGAAGATAATTCAATAAATTTTCTTAATATATATTTATGACATTTTTCTTTGTTATATTTAAAAATTCATTTTGTTTGTTTCCCCCAAAATATCTTTCAAAGACTATCTCCTTCCCTTTGGTCATAATTTATTTATTGTTCATTCCAACTGGAGTCGGAAGTAGATAAAATAAAATTTGAATTGATGTCGTAAATCTTTCCATTTAGGTATTCAAGGAGATCACATTGGTGATGTGAAGTTTAATGCAGGTGAAAGGCAATTTTAGTTCAAATCATGTCAGATTAAATAACTTTTGTGAAATTAAGTTTGATCAAAATTTTCATCTTTTATTGTTTGTACAAATTTCACTCGAAACTGATCATAAATAATACAAAAAATAATTTTATGAAAGGAAAAAAAGTAGAGGAAACAAGATATTGTAAAAGTTAATATGAAAAGTTATTGAACATAAATCAAAGTGTTTTACATTTGATAGATGGAGACCGTATTGGAAGATACTCAATTTTTCAGTATCAAAAAGTGGAAGAAGGTTTCAAATATGTTTGGGTTGGAGAGTTTGGTGAATATCCAGGTAAGAGAAACGATGCTTTTAACATCTGATTGAAATGATCGCATGCAAAATTGAATATTGAAAGTCAATTTTGGGAATGGCTCTAATAAAATCATTCTTCTCAAAAAGTGATTTTATGTTACTGAAGATTTCTCTACTTACATTGAAGTTTTCCAACCAATCGAGTTGGAAGATGACTTTAAATTTGATTCAAAAAGTTTTTGTCCAATGAAAAATGTCTTGTCGTTGACATTTTTTATTTTATCAACCAACCTTCATTTGGACAAAGTTAAAATGTAGAGAAAATGGATTTTCCTCTTTGTGGAAAACTCATTTTATGACTTTGATTATCGGAAAAATGTGTTTTCAATTGAGAAAAGTTACAATTTTCTGTGCAATAAAACCTTATTTCTTATCCCTGAATGTTTAGAGGATCAGATTTGCTTTCTTTTCACTCGAATTTTATGGATTGAAAGTTTCTGATCTGACGTTTATGGGGATCAAATGGCTTTTTTTAGTTTTAGAAGAAAAAGAATGAATTCTTAATAACACATGCAGAGTCCAATTTAAAACAAATTTTCAGATCTTGTGTTCAATGATACAAATCTGGTTGGATTTTCCATGCGTCAAGAATTGTCTCTCAACACCCACATCATGAATTGGCCGAATGTGTCACTCGAAGCTGGACCTCCAAAGTCTGTCTGTTCTGAGCCTTGCCTCCAAGGTCATGTTAAGAGCTTTACAGTAAGTTTTTTCAGAAGCCTTTTTTTATCTCAGCTTCCATCATGATTATGGGTACTTGATACTTTTCTTTTTATATAATGAAGATGAATGGGTATGATTCGTCAGTTTGTAATGGATGACTTAATTTTTACATTGCATGGTTCAAGATGACAAATAAGTGATATATTCCATTTCAGGAAATGTAGGTTTATTTAACCATACATGCCATTAAGGTTAGTACAATCTGAAAACTTCTAAAAGCATGTTTAATTATGCTTTAAGAGAGTATTTGTATTTCATTCGAAAGCTTCATCTTATAATGGTTTTTTTACATCATTACACTTTTCAAAAGCTAAACAGATGAATATCAGGAAATTAAAAAGTTTTTTTGATTGTGGTCAATCCTTGGTTTGCAAATTTGATGGTGATTGAGGGCCTTTTTTTCTTGCTGTGGCTGGGATTTGGACCCGGGCCTCCTGGGTGATATTCTAATGTGCTGACCCCTATCCCATTGCGGCCCTTTGGTTTTCATTGTGTCCAAATCAATATACTCTTCAATTGATTAAAAAACCATTTTTCTTTCCTATTATTATTGGTGGAAAATGCTTTGGGGTGAGAACAAGGAAATCATAGGTCCCTGGTTTGGGCTATCCTTTGAACCCTTTGTTACCTTTAATTATAATCATCTAAGAAGAAGTTGAGCATTGTCACCTGAACAAAGTTACCTCATAATTTTTTATGCACATTCAATAAAAAATCAAGAAACTTACAGACGCAACTTTCAGTCCAAACAAACCTTTGTAAAGTCAATACTTTTCATAACCAAAGCCTTTTTTTCACTAATAATCAAACATTTTTAAACCAAAGACTTTATTTTTCTTACTGATCAAATTCTGAGTAAAGAAACTTTTTTTCCATTCTTTTCCAACCGTGCATCAAATATCAATTTGGTGTTTCGTGATGGAAAGTGAAAGAAGGCGTAAATATAAATTACATTTTTTTTACCTTCAAATAAGATAAAATGAAAAATTGTAGTAATTACTTTTAAGATGTGCCATGAAAACAGAACAAAGCAAAAAATTGGGTTGGTTGTTGGTCATGACTTAAAGTTTTGACAGCTAGTGTAACGTACTATAAAATATTTATATTATTTTCATGACTGATATACGAAAACTTAATGCAACATGGAAAAAATTCAACAGAGAATGATTAGCCAGGATGCTGTTATGAAAATATATACGTGATTTATGTTTAAGATACAAATCCAGCTTCAACTTTAGATACTCATTTAGTTTTAGTATATACAACTATCAACTTTAGATACTTTTTTAGTTTTAAGGCAAATCCAAATCCAAAGTACTGTGTATTTTTAGTAATGGGTTTGGGTCAAGAATTTTTGGCCCGGGTTAGATCCGATAATTTTTTTGCTCGGATTAGGTTGGGATAGCCCCCTCTGGATTTGGAAAATTTCCCCTAAAAATCCCAAATTTTTCCTTTTTTTTCCTTCTGGTAAAAAAATCTCATAGGGTTGGGTCAAAAAATACCGTAGTCAAAGACTGGTCGGCGCCTTATTTACTGCATGTCAAAAGAATGCTCGAGTCAAGTCAGATCGGGTCAGGGCCATCTCTTTACAAAACAGCTGATACTTTAGTCAAGATAAGTCCTAATTTAACAAAAGATTGACTTTTTTATTCTGGTAAAACAAAAAAGATTTCAGCTCTAAATGTCAACCTTGGAGGGATTTCTGAAAAGAAGTCCAATTTTAGATTGTCAATAGTGGTATTACCACATATATATCCTTTTCACCTTGGGCCCTTTTGTTCTCCAAATGAGGGTAAATCAAATCATCAGTAAAAGAGCAATTGAGCTGAAACCTTATTAACTATAAACAAAGGAAATTGATGAAATTTCCAGTCTTTGATTGAAAAAGAAAATTTGAAACAAGTCATAACATTAAATACAACTTAAGAAGTTTAAGTCTTCAAATCACAACAAGGAATCATCACGGTGAATGTCACTCCAGGATATAATTCCAACCCTGTCTTTTCAATCTTATTAGATTGTTATAATTAGGTGATATTAAAATGCTGATGCTTCCCCAAAAAAAATCACTGCTTTCATCCTTCTTAAATTTACCATAACCTTTAGTAGGGATCGTTGCTGAGAGGTCATAGGCACCTGACTGAAACTAAGATCTAAAGTTGTGGGTTCAATCCCCAGCCAGCTGCCCAAGCCAGCAATTTCTTAACCCCGGATTGCAAAAAAAAAATCAATGAGGCACTCTCAGTCAGGGTAATAGTGATCTGCAGTGATCATAAACTTCTATGGAAGGACTCTTAAAAAGGTGTTGGTCCTGCATCAACAATGCCTGAGTCTATGCTGCACAAGATTATTGCTGTTATTATTATTACAATGTTTGGAAACATTAATTACACATCTCAGATTGCCTGATATACCCATCAAAAAATATTGTACCTCAACTAAAAGGCCCTTGGAAACACTCTTAAAAGAGGATTTTGCCTTTCATCACAAAAATAGATTAGCCTCATAAATGAAAAGATAATTAAGTAGAGACACTTGATTCAATTATTAAGGCCATAGGATTATTAATTATTATCGTTATTTTTTCCATAGATCTCATTTTGATAATTTAGGGACCAATTTTCAGATCGAGTTGAGACATTTTCTTATAATTCTTGAAAAACTTCCCTTGAACTCTAAAAGTTCTCAAGTGAATATAAATTTACGATAATGAATTCTCGGAGTTCTATTCAGAATGATAAAATTTATTCAAGGCAATAACCCAAATTACTACAGGTTTTTCTTACAATCTGCCAATCAAGCTGATTGAAAAGAGTTTAAAACAGGTTTATTTTGATTAAAAAATAAAGATCAATCATTCTTAGGATGCTTGCTGTTGGTCTTGTGTTCGTTGCAGAGAAGATTCTGTTGTTGTTGGTGAGGATCAATGTCAAAGGTGTCCAATTGGATACATACCAGGTACAATTATGCTTCTAAATGTTAGAAAAAAATGAATAGGATGTCATCCCACACCAAAACTCTTAAGAATCAAAGAGTTTCGCAGAACAAACATGGGGCAAACAAGCATAATGCTATAGAAATCTACAAAAACTAAAATTTTTTCAAGTTGAGATGAAAATTGTAATTGCAAGATAGGATGATGATTTGTTTGATGGTGATGAGCAATTAAGGAAGAGTTGAGCCATTGTTTGAATCTGTGAACCTTGGAATTTTTCTATTTTTCATAGTACACTTTGCTATTGCAAAATCAATTATTAAGGTACACTTGAAGCTGGCTAAAAAATTTAGTTGGATTTTTTGGCAATACGGAGTCCAAGATTTCCTGAAGTTCTGGCTGGAGTTCGAACCCACGACCCTCAGATCCCAAGCCAAGTCCCCATGACCAATAGGCCACAACGACATTAAAATATGCCTTGACTATTCGGCTATATGGGGTTGCCATGGCCTAATGGTTTTGGCATCTGACTGTGGACTGGGAGGCTGGGGTTCAATCCCAGGTCGGGGCAAATCTTTGACCCCAGGATTTGTCCTTAAAGAATCATCTAACATGATGTTTACCACAGTCAGGATTGATGGTTGTGCAGATCGATCACATGAAAAAAAACCCATGATTTAATTATCAAAAAACACAAAATAATTACATCAGAAAAATACCATTCCCAAAATTTAACCAGGGATAGTTCAGATGACTGCAAGGGACAATAATAGTGTAGGGGAATGTTGTAAAGTCTAATACTTTGGAGCCAAAGGTGAGTCCCTGGAATTGTACCACTGACAATTCAATCTCTTAGATCTAATTCCTGTCAAGTACCGTGCTGCTAGGCTTTGGCAATCACTTTGTATATGTATTTTTGAATGGGGTCACCATAGCCTACGGTACACAGCTGGGGATTAGATCAATTGTTCAATTCCTGGAGTTCATCTCTGACCCTGGGTTGCTAAAAAATCATCAAAAACTGCAAAACAGGACTTCACCGAAGAAAAACATTCTTTTTTGTAGTGATGGGTCCGGGTCAAAAATTTTTGACCCGGATCTGGTCAGGTCAATTTTTTGTGGCTCAGGTTGGGTCGGGTCGGGTCAGCCATTTATGGTTTGGGTTTGAATTTGGAAAATTTCCCCTAAAAATGACAAATTTTTCAATTTTTTTCCCTCCGTATCAAAAAAAATCTCTTTGGGTTGGGTCAGAAAGTACCCGGGTCGAAGGCAGGTAGGCCTCTTATTTACTGCGGATCAACGGTAAGCTCGGGTCGGGTCAGGGCCCATCTCTAATTTTTTGCCAACCTGGGATCAAAATGTTGACAAAGGTGCTTGGGTTTGAGCACTTGACCCTCAGATCCCCCTACCAGATGTTTTGACTACATACAGTAATATTTTCAGTTTAGTGGTAATTGAAATATTAAACCTCCCATCCATTGGCCATCATATACAACTTGGAAAATATGGTTTTAAAATTTTTTTAAGGACACACAAAGGACTTGTGCTTAAAATTAGTGGCTGCCAATCTGGATTGGAACAGTCCTTGGACATTTTTTCCCGTTGTTTTATCAACAGTTGGCATTGGAATCACACTCGAGGTAAATAAAATTAAACTTCCTAATCGTCCTAACCTTGAATCTAAAACTTTTTGGCTGAGTAAAAAATGTTTCTTCGTGGTCCAAATTTTTCTTTTTTTAACTCGAAACTTGGATTGAAGAGAAAAAGAAAGTCGAAAAAAGTCTTAAGGATGGCACTTCAAGACGTCAATTTGACACTTTTTTTCATCAAAAAAATAAAGTTTTGTTAAAAAATTGGAGAACCTACTTTCCATCGACCATTATCTAAATTTAGAGACCTTAAATATACGTAACATTCCACTTGAGAAAGTGATAAAAATGTCTCCAAAAACTTGTTCAAATGTATGGCCAATAGTTTGGACTGAAAATATTTTACCAACGTTCCCCAACCACCAAGTCACAACCCTGGAGACTTTTCCAACAAATCTTTGGTGGAATTACTTATTGACATAAAACGGATTTTGGTCGGATGTTGTGGTCAAACAAGACGGCCTCATTCTTACCCAATATCACAACTTAATTGATTTCAAAAGGACTCTTTTTTTCTAAATCAAATAGCACTTTTCCAATGGGAATGTACTAAAAGAATTAACTTTTTATTGGGTTGATTTTAAAAGGAAAATCAGAGTATTATAAAAAGGATGATAAAATGTACCTTATATTTAAAATTTATTTTACAATTTACTCAGATAAAAAAAAATGACTTTTTGTTGTCTTCAGCAGCAAACTCAATTCTAGTCTAAAAGCTATTGGCCCCAAGTGAAATTGGACCAAATTACATTTCTATTAGTCAGGCATAACTTTGTTTGCTCTTCCTCAATAAAAAAAAAGTGCACCAGACTAAAAAACGTGACATACAGAAATATCCAATTCTTTAGATTGTACAGTGGAAAAAATAACAAAAAAATAATTATTTTGTATATTTAGGTCGTTGTAGTTTTCATTGTCTATAATCGTACTTCCATCATAATGGCTTCTGGCCGAGAACTTTCTTATGTTCTTTTGACTGGAATCTTGGCATCCTATGCAATGACTTTTGTCATCCTTGGAGCTCCCAACATCGTTAATTGTGCATGTAAGTACAACTTTGGCTATTTTAATCAATTCCATTAAAGTAAATTCACTCTATCCATTCGATTTTACTTTATTTACTTTTCAAACATTTATTCCATTTGCAATTATCCCATTTCATGACGTCAATTATTTTGTTAATTAACATTCCCTTTGTGAGCTGACAAGCCGACTGGTAAGCGGTCCGAGTCTCCACTCTGACACGCGCCTGACCTATCTAGGTCCGACCGGATCTAACTGGGTCCTTCTAAGGAAATTGTCGCCAGACTAGATCTGATGCAATTTCCTTGGAACTACGTCATTCTTGTGCCTGCCTAGCTAACAGGCACTCCTTCCGACCAGCCTGCTCCTCAGTACCTATATATGTATGTGTATCTTATGGAATAAATAAGTTAGCATTCGACTGTCTTATCCTTTCGACCCAGGAGTTCAACCTTTTATTAAACCATAATTGATGATTGATGACATAAGTGACCTGAGAATTCATCTGAAGAAAACATTTTTGTTTAATTCCACGTGAAATTTTACTGTTTATTTAAATTTTCAATATTTATTTTTGGCCATTTTTATGCATTTTTACAGTATCGATTATCATTTTTCGTTACATTGTCGATTGAATTATCTGTGCGTCGTTTTTTTTGTAAAGTGATATTTGAGATTTTAGCTCTTAAAATGTTGATTATATTCTGGTTAATGATGTAGTTTTCGATGGAGCTGGAAAAATGAATACAAATACAGGGTCTTGGTTAGGGTTTGAAGTTATGCTCAAATCAAGAACAGTCTTTGCTGGGTTTGACAAGAAACAAAATCAGAAAACTAGCTAAGCTAGACAAAAAAAGTGTGAATTTTTCTATTTTTCAGGCAAATATATGGTTATATTTCTGCAACAGGAATTTTTTTTATGAAACAAAAGTAAATTAATTTAAATTAATCTGCTACATCAATTAAAACTTTGATAATTATAAAATGTGCTTGATATTAAATTGGATGAGTGAAAAAAAGACCTCATTAGTTTATTACAGAACTTTTGTAAAGCGAATATGACTCGCATATTTGATTGATTTAGTGATAAAATTATCAGTTCTAGCAAAAACTATTTATACATTTATTATGGCTCATACATTTTACATCATATTGGCAAAACTTTACTAGAATTTTGGTATGGGAGTTTGGGTAGCATTAGCTAAATAATAAGGGCACATAGTTGTGGTTTAGATCAGAAGGATAATATTGGGGTTTGATTTAGGTACTTTTTTGATCGCAAAGCTAGGGAGGGGGAAACATGGCCCGCAGGGTTAGGGAGGGGTGGAGGTTGGGTCAGGTTAGGTTACCAATAATTGCCTTTTTTGGTTAAAGGCTGAATAGGCAAACAGACATTAGGCAAAATGGCAGTAGGCGAATTGGCTATTTGGCAAACTATCGTAGGCAAAATGTTCGTTATACAAAAGATCATTAGACGAATCGACATGGTATCATTTTTAAGAAGCAAGAGTTTATAGATTGATCCAAAAGTAGAGCTCTTACCCGATGAAATTGTGAGAAAAATTACTTAGAAAGCAGGGGTCGCTGTGGCCTAATGGTTAAAGCAACTTTCTTTCTTTCGTCTTTCGTCTTTCTTTCTTTCGTCTGATTGAGAATTTGGAGACTGGGATTTGATCTCCCCCCAGTCTGGGCAAAATATTTGACCCAGGATTTGGCTTAGTTACCAGAAGATGATTATCTCAGTCAGGATTGACTTTTGTACACAAACGATTTTCCTGTCCATATAATTCTAAGTTGGCCAACAACAAGATCAAGATTACAACAACATTATTTGTAGGGGTCAACTATGGTCTATCAAGTCTAGGGTCTAAGATTTCAGTCTAGATGGTCAGTGTTTCCTGATCTTGGACTTAGAGCTGAGATGTGCCTTGGGAAAGAGCTGATAGCTGAAAAGGATAGAACGTTGGTATTATTAAGGAAATTACAAAAGTCATGAAATTGATTGATTAGGTCATTTTCATATTAATAGACACTTTTATGGAATTTATACTTACATGTATGGGAAGTTTTCACTAAAAAGTTGTGAGGAATTAGAAATTTGAAAAATGCCAATTAGGCATTGAATTTAAACATAATCAAAGAATTTTCTAATTTTTGTGCATTTGTTGATTAGTGAATTGAAAAGTGCTGAAATTAATTGGATGAGGACAATTTAGGCAAATTAGGATTGCACAATTTTTCAACTTTTTTCCACTTAGAAAATTTGACGTTCCTTTTTATTACCCTAATCAAAGATTTGAGTGAAAGACTAGAAATTTTTTTAATTCAATTCAACAGAAAAGCTTTTTTGATTACCTTTTCCCTGACAAAACTTTTCACAACTATTTTCGTTCGCTTTGACAAATTTCTCATTAAATATTTTTATTGGAAAGAAAATCAAAAAAGTTTTTAATTGTTATTCCAAACAGAGAAACGGTTGAGCTTTGAGTGAAACAAACTCATTTTTTAAAAGATCTGCCTAGTGCCTACTTGATTGTTTTTTTTAGTCTAAATATTCAAATTTATGTAAGAGATTGGATTCCACAATGCAAGATGGAAAAACAGATTTTAAGGCCGGATGCTGTCCTTTAAGTCCCATGGAAAAAACCTTTACTTTTTTAAATGAAATTCTATTTTTTTATTTTCAGTGCTTCGAATAGGTCTTGGTGTTTGTTTGTGTGTTTGCTATTCTGCAATTTTTACAAAGACAAATCGGATCTACCGTATATTCAACGGGTGTATGAAGGGTAACCAAAAGCCAGCTTACATTTCGCCAAAGTCTCAATTGGTTATTTGCTCTGGTAAGTGGAGAGAAAGAAAGGCTGTTCACTAAACAAACAGCTTATTAATAGATCTAATCTAAACGACGTCTTCCTTCAAGAGAACTGTAATGTTTTCTGGGTAAATATTCAACTTTGGTGACTCAGCCATCCGTACATATACTTATAACAATGAGAACCTTGAAGTGTTTTCACCAAAAATGCATCGCATATAAGCCTGGATATTTATTGCCTTTTTTTCAGGTCTTATTTCTGTTCAACTTCTTGGGGTGACAATATGGCTTTTCATAGATTTGCCAGATGTCCAGGTAAAATTTAATTTTTGGTTTCTTACTAATGATTTCATTATACCTATTCAAATCTAACTTTTTTATGTGAGATGTTGATTTAAGGTTGTTGGTTCAATTCCCTGCTATGACAGCAATTTTTAAACCCTGGATTACAAAAAAATCAACAAGGCACCCTCAGTGTGGGTTATAGTTGCCTGGAGTTACAAAAGATATGATTATATGGCAAGACTGTTATAAAGGTGTTGATGGGCATCAACATTTGATGATTCTATATTGCCTATATTGCACAAGATTATCTCCACAAGTGAGGGAAGTGAGCGAGTGGGTTATAAAAATCAATTAAGTTCTCGCTAATGGGTATCAGCAGGGAAAAAATGTGGTCTGTCTGTCACTTCAAACTATTTCCTTCGTTTTGCTTTTGACCCGCAGTAAATATGAGGCCAGCCCGCCTTCGATCTGAGTACTTTTTGACCCAACCAAGAGATTTTTTTGACCCGAAGGGAAAAAAATTGAAAAATTTGACATTTTAAGGGAAATTTTCCAAACCCAATTAAACTATAGATGGCTGACCCGACTCAAACCAACCCAACCTTTTTTTGACCCCGACCCATCACTAGGGCCAATGAATCTCGACAAAGTTTGTTTCAACAAAGGCTGGCCAATTTACTGTTCTTTAAATATATCAAAAAGTATTTTTTCAAAACAGTTGAAGCCCCAGCAGCCTTAAAAATTTTTCAGTTTTTTAAATCTTCTTTAGTTTCTTTGCAAGAGCAGTATTGTAAATCAAACCTCAAAGATCTTTACACTTTTTGACACAAACAGTTTTTTCTGACATATACTTATTGTTTGACATCAAATGATAAGATTTCCAAATAAAGAAACAATGGCACACACTTTTCTTGTTGGAAATTTAAAAAACTTTTTCCCATCAACGCCACACGCCTAACTAAGTTAGTCAATTATTTAAATGAGTCGGAAAGGTGAAAAATTGAAAAACACTCAAGACCATTGGTTGAAGTTTGAGGACAAATGAAACTTGCAAAATTAAAGAAGTTTACTTCTTTGAAAACTTTCCCTCAGCTAAAAATAACAAAATGAAAGTGTAACAAAATTTTCTCAAATAAACTTTGTGATCCTTAACTTATTGCCCTGAGCACAATAATACAGTTTTCACTTTTTATAAAAACAATAAAAAAATAAAACCTTTTTAACGGCAAGTTTTAAAAAGTAAGAAACAAATTACTGGTGAAAATATTTTGTTGTTTCTCATAGAATTTTGGCTTTTTATTCGTACTTTTACCATTTTCTCTCAAAAATAGCTTGAAAAACTGCTTTCATATGCATTATTCAATGACAGTAAAATCATTTCTATAAAAATGTTGAATCATAAGTCAAATGCATAGTCGGGCCAAGGATTGATTGCTAGGGTCAAAAATATGGTGGACAAGGAGATTTTTTGATAAATCAAAAACCTGGGTTGGAAAGCAATCGATTCAACATAGACTCCTGGAAAAATGCAAATTTTCAAAATTCCATTAGAATATTATCAAAAGATACTTTTATATCGAAAAAATTTATAACAATTTCTTGTGATTCAATATTCGAATAAGTAGTAGTTTCAATTTTCTAAAAACTTTCAATCAATCAATAGAACTGAAAAATTAATAAAAAGCAGCAAGTTTCAAAATATCAGTTCTTAAAAAACTCCAAATTTCCAGCTATTTGGGTTGATTGTAGAGATGGGCCTTGACCCGACCCGACCCGAGCTTACTTTTGACCCGCAGTAAATAAGAGGCCAACCCGGCTTTGACCCGGGTACTTTCCGACCCGACCCGAAGCAATTTTTTTTGACCCGAAGGGAAAAAAATTGAAAAATTTGACGTTTTTTGCTGAAATTTTCCGAATTCTAACCCAAACCATAACTGGCTGACCCGACCCGACCCGAGCCACAAAAAATTGACCCGACCCGACCCGGGTCAAAAATTTTTGACCCGGACCCATCACTAGTTGATTGCAAAGGATCAG
>Ga0194133_10005131_pt1 | contig 16902 bp, 12 predicted proteins | sample TA2KigOf40mmetaG_FD_155448 | JGI IMG/M metagenome (GOLD analysis project Ga0194133, IMG submission 155448) | Freshwater microbial communities from Lake Tanganyika, Tanzania - TA2015055 Kigoma Offshore 40m | ecosystem: Environmental > Aquatic > Freshwater > Lake | place: Tanzania: Lake... | reverse complement strand
CAAAGTGAGTATTGAGCTCCTTGAAAAGTTTAAGTTTTTCACAAGTCACCAAAGTTTCAATATTTATATGTAACCCATCACGAAACGAAGATTTTCTTCATTAGTCAAACATCCATCAATGTAAAAAAAACTACTTTAAAAATATTCATAGCAATCAATTAACACAAGAGTCGAAAAGAGATAAAAAAACATCTTTTCTTTATCCTAGATCTCGTATCCTTTGTCAGATGTGGCGACCCTCGACCAAATACCTGTTGCCTTATTGAGATGGCTCCCATACTAAACATTGCACTTGACAAGAGGCACACTGCAATTCCTACCCAAGCAAGAATGTAGGACCTAATCAAAAGAGGTATTGCGACACTTGACTTGAGGCGTAATGGCCTCATCGTAAATTTGGATTTTTACCACCCAACACGGACAACTGTGTGATCTCTCAACGGCTGGGGCCAGACCAGATAGAAATCGAGCCGACTGTCGTGAACCTGTAATGAAAGGTGACGTCACGCGACAGCGTAGGCTAACTAAGGAACTTTCTAAAAGACTTACCCTATTGTATTCATAAAACTGCGCGCCGTGCCACAACCCCATGCCAGATCCCCCGAAGAGAGTGGCCACAAGCATCAAGATGGCGGTGGAAATCTGAAATGAAAGTGGACAGGTTGCTCGGTCTCAAAAGAAAACCGTTCAGCGATCCACTTTACTCACCAAGTGATCGCCGGACATCCTCCAGCAACCCACGAATCCCACCACACATCCGATCCCGGTCAACATAAAAAAAGCAGCAAAGGAAAGAATGCAGCCCCTATTTAAAAGAAAATAAAAGTTTTTGGTGTCAACTGTTTTAAACACCTCGGCGGGGCTCGACAAACGCGACCTCGACAAATGCAGCCACAGGGTCGCGTCGTAGGTGAGGTTCTTGGGCGCGAGGCCGTCTTTGAGCGTTTCAAAAAAGTAATTGACGGTGGTGCACCATTCGTCAATTGGATTCAGGTACAAGACCAGTTTCTGAAAAGAGGAGCGCATCAACGATCGTCCTAAGCCTTTCCCAAAAGAAGACTTTTCCCTTACCTGACCCCTCACAGCACTTTGGGACACTTTCGGCTTCTCCAAATAGGGGAAACACACTCTGAAAAGTAACAAAACGCGTGACACCAAGAAACAACCTCGGGTCGTCCTCGTCATACCTAAAGAGTCCCCGTACCCGGTCAAAGTAGTGGACGTTTTCGTTTAGGTCGACGGCGAACTGCGTCTTGTCCGGAAACGCGTCGGCATAAGCCTTGAGCCTGGGTCTGTTCACCGAGACGTGCGACCAATTGTCCGTCGAAAAGGAAATGCCTATCGTTCAAAGGATGCGTTACAACGCTATGTTTACTAAAAGGGTTAAGCTTGGGAACGACTTACCCACAAATGCCACCGAAACCATACAAGACAGGGCGGCGACACAAAGGCTAAAAACACTGCAATAAAAGCTCATTTTTCATCTGTCAGCCTACCCCACTTTTTCCTCAGACCACAAGGAAACCTGCCCCAGTTCGTCTTTCCATCATTCCATGCTGGTCACCTCTATTTTGGTGTTTGAATTTTAGAATTGTTTTGTATGAATCACTGTTGCTGTTGAGATGCATCTAGCGGGCTCTGGCCGTGCCATCTAGGGTTCATTTCGAATGCAGGTCAGATGCAACGCGCTGCACGGTCCGTCCTGATGAATAATTGAGTGGTGACTACAACAGATTGGAGAGGTGCATTTTTCGTGGGTGAGGAATTGGAATTCAACCTTAACCTTCCTAAAATCCTTACCCAGTTACCAACCGTCATCTGTACTGTGGGGCAGGTGAATGATTTATGGCGGTTCGGTTGGCCGGTCGAGTGAGCACTGAACGGTGCAGTGCACCCCTTGCCACTTTAGTACTCAGTGTCCCTGTCCTTGGGAGTTAGCCTCTTGCCCCGCTGCATCAACGGCGAGTCGGCGACACTGTCAGTAGACAGCCGACAGTTGTGTTGTCTCCCAGCCAGGATTGGAGTGAAGTCGGCGCCCGGTCGGAGGTGCGGCCCTGCAAAATAGCGTACAAATAAAACAAGCCAAAATCGTGACGCCCAAGAGCGTTTGGGCTTACGCAAAGTAAACTTCTTTTTCTCGACTTGTACACACTGAGGTTTGAGCAGAGAGCCCAAAGGCCTCCTGGCTTGAGTTCCTTCTTTCATTTCCATTTTCCTTGTTACGAGAGGTTGCGCCAACGAACGAGGTTTTTCTTGACATCGGTTCTCGGGAGCGATGAAAAGTATCTTCCCCACGGCATTCTATAGATAGTAGAAATGTAAACAAAAAAGAAAGACTTTTTTTACAGTGAGAAGTTCTTAATGCGTAGGCCAGGCTGATGACGCAAGAGGCAAGACCGGTCGCACTCATCAATAAATAAACGTTGGTTTTCATATCAAGTTGCAACTTGGTCGACTCGACAACGGGCCACCGCGGGGTGACATTCAAAAAGGGGCTATCCTGAGCGAGGAAGAAAGAAGGGTCACCGTTACAAAGAAAAAGGTTCAAATCAAGTCGTCGAGGCCGCGGCTGCGCGTTGCGAAGGCGTACTTTGATAGAAAAAGTCTGAAAAGAGAGTGTCAAGTGGTGTGGAAAAATAGAGTTTTGGAGAGTGGAGCACTGAGAAGAAGCTGTTGAAAGGCTGTCCGGCGTTTTTGAGCGCGACCGGCGACAACGGCCAACGGCACCGGGCAATGGGCATCGCGGTCGAGTCGACGGAAGTGACAGTGAGGACTGACTGAAGACTTGAAGAGTGAAGCGCGAGCCTTCGGCCTCGTCAACGTGAAGGGGAGGAGAGAGTAGAGACGCTGAGACCTTGGGGGGGCCGTTCTGTTGCGTCGGCGGCCTCAATTTGTTCGCGCGCCAGCCGCCAGCTGTTGATTGCCATTTTCCGTCGAGTCAAACGCCGAGGTAGCCTTGTCGAGGTCGCGTCCTCTATTGAATGGGTCTCCCCGGTTGCCTATTTTCAGTTCGGACCTCGTTTGAAAAATGTACCCCTCGCGACGTTTCCGCGGGGTGTTCGCCAAGCTGCCGGGCGTGGGCTGCGACAACTTCACGGACAAGTACCTGGACCAATACTTTTTGAGCCACTGTCACGCCGGTAAGAACGACCCGCTCGATTTTAAGTTCACACTCAGACGCCCTTTTGAATCTTGCCAGATCACATGGAAGGCCTGGACGCGCTCTTCAACGTCTTGCTGTCCAGGAACGCAGTCAAAGTGAACCACAGCCTCTTCTGCTCGCCCATCACCAAAGGGTTCTTGATCAAGAAGTACAAGTTGGTGAGTCGAGACGCATTTCTCGTCCTGTTCCATTCTTACTGCACGCTTGCACTTTTGTTGTCAGACAGGAAAGAAAGAGCGCTTTGTCTGCGACCTGACCCACAACGTGCCCCGCGTCGTCAACGCCTTCGACAAGAAGCAGGGTCGACTCTACAAGCTCCGGGTGACGCTCTTGCCGGCCAACCATTGTCCCGGCTCGGTCATGTAAGTGGGTCTTAACTTCTCTCGGGGCCCCGAAGTACCCTGTTTTTCGGGTGTTCGACCTTTTCTCTTTACCTGAGGGAGGAGGACGCCCCCTAAAGTACGCTTCTATTCTGAAAAAGAAGACAGGCGATTTCAAAATACATTGAAGGAAAGAAACAATTTTTGCACTAAAAAATCTGTGCGAATGGAGGATGTGCTTTTTGACCCTGCCGCCGGAAGTCCCTTATATTAGAAAGCCGTGTTTTGCCCTTTCGTCACGAAAATTTCTGGTCCCTTTTCCCGTAAAAAAAATTTTGCCTCTAAATTTTTTCCTCTCACTGTTTACTGTTGAATGCCTTTTGAAAAGTCTAAGCAAACGCTTCACGGATTCCATTCTTTGATGTGACTGTTCTTGGAAAAAGTGCCTCAAAAAAAAATGTTGAGTTGAAAAGAAGAAGAGCCAACCGACTTCAATAGAAATAACTTATTCTAGGAATCTTTAGGCTCATTTTTTGTCACATTATTTAGTGTAATTTCACTCGAAAATCGTTCGAGTTTTTTTTTAAGTGAATGCTATTCGTTAGACCTTGCCATAAGTTGGGGAAACATGAGCAAATGCCACGAGCTCCATTTTTTCTTCGATTGGCTGAGATAAATAGTTGTTACGGAAAGAATGTAAGTGTTTGCTTAGATAGTTTTGTATTCCATAAATCTCCAAAAGAACAGGGCTTTTCAGAAATATTGTCTTTTTTCCCCCAAGGATAACGAAGAGAAACTCGACCCAAAATATGAAACGAAGTTTTATTTTAGACGTTTCCTCTTTTTCTGTTGTAAAAGGCAATTACAATTAGCATTCCCCATTTTCTGTTGTCATGACAAAGTTTATCGAAAGGTATCGCCTTGATGTTTTGTCCTTGGCTTGTGTTGATCTTTATAATTTTTCTCAGGAAAATTGTTTCATTAAGAGACAAAATGGAAAATTTCAGAAATGTAATTTGTCACTTGAGACAATAAATATTGAATTTTTTGTTGCAGTTGAAAGGTTAAAACAGAACTAATCAATCGAAAAAGGAAAGTCCCTCTTTTCGACACTTTCAATACAAACACTTCAATATGATGTCAAAGAAATTGAGAAAGTTCTTTTTGTCGAGAAAATATTTTTCTCAATTTTGTAAAATAACAAGCAAACTCTGCGAAGATTTTCTTTTATTGATTAATTGGTTTGGAATAAAACAGGAAAATTATAATTTACACTCGAAATAATTCAGTAGAACCTTAATTAGGTATATGATTAATTGGAAGAAAACAAAAGTTAATAAGGTTCTGTTGGTCATTTTCTATTCTTCAGTCAATATAAAAAAATTAATTGCTGCCCTTGTCGCTTTTTTCAAGAGACCAGAAACTAATGAAGAAATTATGATTTTGCTTGCAGGTTTCTGTTCGAGTCCCTGACTGATGATGATGATTTAGTAAATCGAATTCTGGTAAAAAAAACCACCATTTACCAAAGCTAAGAAAGCCTCTTTATTTTCATTATTCAAGAAATTTGTCTTTTTACTGTGAGATTTTTCTCGTTCTTGAAATTCCAGTTTCATCAATGCAGATTATTTCTTTCTGGAATGTATATTTGAATATAACAAAACATACTTGTGAAATTAATTTGATGAGTTCAACGAAGGATAAATTTGTAAATGACTCACCAAATGAAGTTATTCCCAGATTATACGTCAAACATAAACAATGTGAATTTATTTTCCCTGCAGTGTAATTTTTCTGAGAGACTTGGAAGAATGATTATTCTTGAAATGTTTATGAGCCTCGAGTTTTAAGTGTTAAAATAGAAAGATTGTCATGAAAATTAACTTTTTTCTAATTTTAACCTTTTTGCATGAAATTGTAGTATACTGGTGACTTTCGCTTCGAGAACGTCGACCTCAGCACGTTGGCAGCTTTGCACGATTCTGAAGGCCAAGTGTTAAATTTAGACGAAATGTACCTAGATACTACTTTTTGTTCTCCAAACTATAAACACTTTCCATCTCGCGAAGAATCTCTCACTGAGATTTGGAGGTTGGTCACTGAGTGGATCAAGAAAAATGGAAAGTATCGTGCACAGAAGAAAAAATATGTAATTCTATTTCAACTTCCAGGTAATAACCTTAAAAAGTTTTGTTTCTCACTCCACCTTAATATTTTTGAAATCTTTTGTCGCTTGTTTGAAAGATGCTTCTTACAAAGGAAAAGAACTGGAAGTCAACCTTATTTTTAGATCCATTATCATTTTTTTCTCAAGTTCAAACACAAAGACCCTATGAAACGAATATCTGTTAATCTTTTTTTTCATTTAAGAACGTCTTTCAGATAGCCGATAAAAATCGATCAGATATTGTAGGAGAGAGTAAATCTTTCAAGAGATCTCTTTTACTCTAAAGTTGATTTTCCACTCCTCAAGTTAAAAATATACTTTTTCCTGTCTCTAATAATCGAATATCTCGCTAGCTAAATTATTTTACATTGTGTAAAACTGCAAATCGTACATTCATGCTAAGAATTGAAAGGTTAAAATTTTTATAGCTCAGTATGGAAGCGAGGCTATTCTGAGGGATGTTTACGAACGTTCCGGACAACGATGGAAAATCCATGTAGATCCTAAAAAGTTTGAATCTTACCTTTGTTCTGAAGATCTGAAGGGATGCGTTGATCCAGGTATTTTCAAATGACTGTTTTTCAAGCTTTCAATATGATTGATTTGATATAATAATAACAGACCCAACTGCTGCCGAATGGATTCATGCGTGCTTGCGGAACGGTGAGGGTCCTCCTAAATCGACGGAAAGCATTCCTTGCCAGCAAGGGTCGTTTGAAGTCCGTAGAATAAAGCCATGTGCAATGTACTTTAGTCAAGTGAGTTATTGGTCTGGGAAATCTTTGCATCTATTTTTTCGAAATATGGTTTTTTAGAGAATTTCTTATTTAAATCCAGAGGCTATTATTTCTGCATCGATTTTACTAACTAAATTTAAATTTTTCAAGAATTGCTTATCAAGAATAACTAACAACCCGACATCCAAATGTGAAGGTGCAGAATGTTACAGGGTGTGCTTCTCGTGTCATAGTAGCCTTACTGAGTTAAAAGCATTCGTGAAATACTTTCAGCCAAAAGAGATTTTTCCTTGCGACATTCCCAAAGACACGAGTTTTGAGGAGGTATAGTTATTTTTTGGGTTAAAACTTATTTAATTTAATTGTTTTCCAATGCTAAAAAGAATTTACTTTTTTATAGGTGTGTCATTTACTTCGACCAGTGTTGAAAACTTCTCCAGATATCCCATTATCTGAAACAGCTGGCCAATCAAGGTTTTGTAAGCTTTGTTTTTCATTGTGCCTTTATCCATCACATTTTTCGAATTCCAGCTTTTTATCGACTTCTCCGATTCTGTAGCGAGTTCAGAAGACGAATCAGAGTCAGAAATAAAGAAGGGCTTAAAAAGAAAAAGTAATTCCGGTTATCCGAGTCTTTCATCCAAAAGACAAAATTTACTCGTCACATCAGGTATTTTTTAGAATGTTTTCTCAAACCTAGTTTTCAATGTCCTTAAAAGTAGTCTTCAATATACACAGATGACGAACTTGAAGAGGGCTTCGAGACAGCCCATTCAAAACGGTTTATGTTTCAACAAAGTAGGCAAGATAAAGCAGCTCACAGCATGCCTGTTGAAATGATTGAAACAAGCCCAGAAATAAAAGAGGTATGAAAATGTCTCATCTGAAAGTCAAAGCCTATTCTTAAAATTCTACCTGAACAAAAATAATGCATTTAAGATACAAAACGAAAATTTCATCATTTCCAAATAAATTTTAGGGCAACCGTCGGGCATCACTTCCCCACAGTCTGAAAATCCCAGTCATTACAATTACACCATCAAGTCCAAGCCCAGATTTAAACGACCCCGATTATCCGGAATTTTTTGAGGTTATTTCTTGAAATTTTTGAGATAATTTTGAAACTCCTCTAAGTTGTCAAGGTGTGAGTTTTTAATACTTTTTTAGGACAAACCATATTTGGAGTCGAAAAATCTATTCATGTCAACCTCTGTTGACTCTTCTGCCGGAGATGACCTCAAAATGATGACTGACAACACTTCTTCAGCAAGTAAAAGCAATATATTTAAATTACTTTTCAGAATTCACTGATATTTTTCCAATGGAATTTTAGCAGAAAGTCTGGAGAGTACAAAAGATATAATGTCGTCAGGTTTTTCAACTTCTGCGTCTGGCTGTCATCATAATTCGTTTTCTCAACTCGTAACTTTTGTTAGATTACTTTCATAGTCTTGAAACACAATCCATTTATTTGGTCCTAATTTTTCAGAGATCAATATCAAGCACTATCTCAATCACAGATCCTGACGACTACGACATGCTTCAGTCAACACCAGAGTTTGACGAGATCCTTGCAAGTGCAGAAAAACCCAGGGAAATTTCTAATTGTTTAAAATTTCGAGCACAGGAAAATCAAACCTAGAGCTGAGAATCCCCGAGAAAAGTACAAATATTAAGTTTTAATGTCCCAATTAAAAGAAGCACAAATATTCGGGTATTTTTGTTTTTGTACTTGCCAAGCTTTCTTGTCTTAAAGCTCTACGGACCAAAGCACTGAAGGCTTTTAGTATTTTGCGTGCCAAATAATGTACCATTTATGCTCAGCCACTTGATGTGAATCCGTATAAGATCAGCCAAAAATAAAATTTTTGAGTGTCTATATGTAAGACAGTTGCAACACAATTTAAATACCTTTAGTAATTTTCTCTAGATGTTATAGGAAATAAAAACTTCCTACCTGTTTTGCAAATCAATCAGCATTTAATGTTATCTATTTATGTCATTTTTGAAGTGAAAATAAAGTAACTTTTCGGCTCTGATATTTTTCACTTTTTGTATTCGTGTCTTCAAGCCTTTAAAATGTGAATCCATGTTGAGAAAATTATCTCCAAGGAAGCCACACTTTCGTGCCAAGTCAAAAAAGTGTCTTCTGGGTCAGGTCAGCTGGCCCCTTATTTACTCCAGTTGGGGGGGGGTCTGTGTTTAATACACCCACCAACTTAAGTATTCCCCAAGCGCACTCTAGGATAAGATATTTTCGACTTTACTCTTATAAATATGCAAATGGCCAGTTTTGAGAAATGTCCTGACGTTTAAAAAAGATAAGTTGGTTGCATCTGGATTAAATTTTCTTAATTGGCATTTAAGGCTTACATCAAAGGTTCACATACGAAATAAAACGTTCTTCAGAAAGTAGGCTGTACAGGCATGTGTTATGACGATCATCCACAAGTTTTTGAACAGAAATGCTTATTAATAAATTCAGTTAATATCAAGGCTATTTTTTCTGACGTGATGATACAGCTTTGCTTTGATTATTAAGTCTGCCACCAGATTGGCGAGTGGGCGATGGGTCTTTGCGACGTTTCGATGGGACATCTGAGTTGCCGTTACTTGCATGGGATTCCTAAATGGTGTATTGATTTAAACCTTAATTTACAATGGATGTAGGTATTGGCAACTCACAATTTTGTCGGTCTTCTTTTCTTTTTTGGCAGTATCATTCAATTCTTCACGGTCACGTTTTCGATCTTTGCTGTTTTCGACATCATTCTGAAAGCGAAAGAACTTTTTACAATTAATCACTTGTTAAGTTTTGGGACATATTTCTGATGATTTATCTGAAAGTTAAAAAAATAAAAGAGAATGACGCATGAAAATGGAGTTTTGTCTCCTTTTAAAACCATCGATTTACAGCCTTAAGAGTTTTGGGTGTTGGAGAATACACAACGTCGATAGCGTTTGGAAATAATTAGAGACCTGAAGTTGTTGGAACTGAAATCCAACTTGAAAGGATTGAAAACTTGGCTCAAGATTCGACTTAAAACAGTTTTACCTCTATTGAGGGCTAACACTGCGCGCCAGCTTGACGAGATGCCGACACTCTGCTCCAACAATCTGTTCGTGGTTTAATTTGCGACAATGTTAAGAATTTGCTGACTGGCTATCAACTTTCATCAATTTATATTTGAAAACTATTGCATCAATAATTTGCTGTAATCGATTCAGGTTGCTGAGTTGTGGCCTACGTACATCACGCCAAGGACACGGAGATAAGTGAGTTGAGGAAGTTGTGTGTTTGAAGTGTTGAAAAGTGATTTCTTATTCGAAAGTATCAGGCAGGTAGACTGGGACACCAACTTAGACCTTGATACTAACCTTGTTGTTTGGGCTGGCAATTTTCCGACGCTTGTTGTCTAGAGAAATACAATTGGTTTCTTGTAAGCTAATGATCATGGCTTTCATGAAAAAGTAACAAATACCTCTCTCCTCAGAATTTGGCTCGGCGCTTCTCCTGGGTAGATTGGTGGATTGCGGAGGTCCCATCTCTTGTCGGTCAGATTCTTTAAGCTGGCGTTCCTTCGGCTGGCGGTCACGTTCTTTTGACGCCCGTTCCTTGTTTAAAAATTTTTTATTAAGACTTATCTCTTAGAGGATAATGTAAGCATTAAGTTTACTTTGCTTGAGCGATCCTCTTTGCTCCTTTCTTTGGACCCGTTCGACCGAGACTTTCGATCTGGAGTTGACTTTTCTCGATCCCCCCTCGTTTGAGATTTTTCTCGACTTGAACTTCTATCTTTGTCCTCAGATGTCTAAGTAATACAAGCATACTTTATTTATGTCACAAACTTAAGCTGTCTACACTTACTTTGTCAGAATTGGAAGAGAGATTGCTTCCGGAGGCTGGACCTGCTGGTTGTGGCAATGAGCCGACTGTCTCTTGAGAACCACCCTTGTTTGTTTGGTGGAAAGCCTCCTCTTTCACGAAAGACCCTCGCCTAGTAATATACGCTTTTTAAGAATTAATTTAAAAGCATGAGGAGCGTGATGGTTTACCTTGATTTTAATTTAGCAATATAACTGGACGCCATGATGTAAAGGTCTTTCCTGTTCTCTTTTTCTTCATTAATGACCTGAGAAAATTAATTAACGTGAAAATTGTTGCTTCGGATACTTAGAAATGGAAACAAGACTCTAAAATGAAGCTTGACCTTTTCCACACGTTTTTCAATGACACCAGCAAGGTTTATGATAACAGGAAAGTACGAGATGATTTTGGACAATACCGTAACAGCATTTCTATAATGAAAGAGTTGAACAAGACATTTCGTTAGTAAAAGGATAAAAAAGACAAACCTTATTTGTACATAATCCTTAGATTCCAGACAGACGACTAGAGCCTTTGCAATTTTATAATGCCACTTGTGACAAACATGACGGTAGTTTTCATAATCAACGGTATCTTCGGGTGCTCGTTGGGGTTGCGCTCTATCTGGCTCAGTAGTGCTTACCCTGAATTTTGTTACGAAACCTGGGTAACCGCTGCACTCCTAAAGTCAAATCAAATACGATTATTGTGTCGAAAAGTAAAGAGCATTTAAAAATTGAACTACCTTGTCAAAAATATCTTGCTTGGAATGCCAACGTGTCACAATTTCAAGCATTGCACTCAAAAATCGGCCATAACGAATTGCTTCATTTTCTGTACAAGACGTCACGGTGTAAGTTATGTCACAAAAGATCTATAAAAAAAGATACGGTATGCTAATTTTCAATAACTGCTTTAAGGTTAAATCTTTATAAATTTTACCCGGTCAAAGCATAGCAGAGTGGAGAAGTTTGGAGTTTTCAAGGTATGTATGATTTGAACAAATTTAGCACAGAAGATTGCATCACTCGCTGTAAAAACACATCTTGGGAACAAACAGAGTTGCAGGAAAGCTGTTATAGTTTCATTTTTTGCCATTTTTGCCGCTCTGGAGAAAAACCAATTATCCCGCTCAGCTCTTAACCGTGCCATAACCCTTTCAACGTGGTCACTCTGACGTCGGCGCTCTTCCGACTAAAAGAAGGAGATCATTAACGATGTTGATAATACATATTTTGAGGCCTGTCAAGGCTCTCATTTTCTCACCAGCTTTTCAATAAGGTTTGATATTCGTTCCTTTTCTTTCTTCTTTCTTGCTGAATTAAGCTCCCTGTTTTCATCGATCTTCGACGGCATAGCTTTCAATCTTTGAATTTCACAATCGTACACCGAATGTGGAACAAATAGATCATACATTGTTAAGGACCAAAATGTTGTCAAAAGTTTGGGAGACATATCCTCCCAAATCTTGGTTGGGTGCATCGGTTCAACAGCTTCGGTGACAGGTTGCATCACCTTTAAAAAACAACTAATTAATATTTTGAGTTGGGCAAAAATTATCTTTGAACTACCATAAGGGCTGAATCAACCCATTTCTGCTTTTTTTCCTCATCAGACTTGTCTTTCCATTCCTTGTCTTGGCGTCTAAACTCATCGTACTTCAAAGAGATCTTAAAAAATAAAATAAACTTAGAATATATTTTTTTAATCTTTTAAAGGGACAACAAGGCTGTGAATATTTGTTGCCTTAGGCCTGATGCCATCTAAAAATGAGAAAAACATCTAATCCAAACAGCTACCTGATGATTGAACATTGGTCTTGCGAGAAAAAATGCAAGATCTGAATTTACATGATATCTTGTCAGAAGTTCACTCATTGGAGGAAGCCTGTAGGTGTAATCATCAATTGACAAGTTCAGTGCTAAAAATTGTCCAAACTGGACAAGAGTGTCTTGACACTGAAAGAGCAAAACCACTTTTTAAATTTCAAAATTAGGATTTTTTGGAAAATAATTTTACTTGGTCAAAAAGTTGTCCCACTAACTTCAGATGAGAATCTTCAGTCTCTTGATAAACCACGCAGGTTCTCTGTTGAGCCATAAGCAGACACAATGGCACAGCCAAATTATTATCGATCAAGGCGTCTTTAAGCCTCTGAGAGCTTTTCTTTGTGTTCTTTATTTGGTTAAATGATCCTGCTTCTTGGCGTAGAATCTCGCCACCTTAAATTTTGAAACGTTTATGAAACATGAGATCTTGAAAACGGCAACGAGTTAAATACTGCATACCTGCCATAGCATCAATTTGAACGCTAGTCATATCTTCAGAAGTTTCTATGCCAGACATTTTTAGAACAATTTCTTTCAGAATCAAAAGGTCCAGACTTCTTTTGCTCTTAAGCTGATTCGCAACGTACTGTAAGATGCCAGTTAGTTCGATATTATACTTCCTCATAACAGAGCCGCAAAAGTTAGACAACGACTGAAGCCACAAAGAAATGCTAAAAAGTTTGATTTGAAATTAAATTAGCAACTGCAGTATCGTGTGTTAGAAACAAATTTAAAACCTTGTCCCATCATGTTTTGTCCTGTCTTTGTCTGGATTGTTAAGAGCCTCGATTATGGAATAACCGAGAACGTCCAACGAAAGATTCGAGAGGTAACGGAGCGAGTCAACGACCGGCCCGATCATGTTGTCATAAAGTTGAATTTGAGAAAGAATCTGTTGAAAGTCGAAAATAAATTTTTCTACTTCGGTGAATTATAGAGCCCAGATACTCACGTAGTCAAATAAAAGTCCAGGTGAACTGTGCGTCAATTTTCCTATTGCCCTTGAGGTTGGTTTGACATTTTCTTTGCTAATGCGTTGCATAATCCTTTTAATGTTTTTCTGCACGAGTGCTTTTTTCTGCATCAAAACAGGATGAAGGTTGTATGTTTCTCCTTTCCACTGCCCATAGAGTCTGTACCGAACATTGTATGGGAACACTTTCAAAACAGACCTAAAATTTTAAGTTTATTGCTTCATTCTAAAATTTCTTATTGATTCTGTCCAATCAAACCCACCATATTTCCTCAGCCATGCAGCAATTAGCCTCTGAGAGAGCCAGGGCAGGCAAAAATAACTCATCCATCAGAGTTATGGCGTCGTAGTATAGAATACTCGAGGTGCAGTCAGTGAACTTGTGTACTTTGTCTTTATCTTTGCCGATGTCAAAATTTTTCTGGCAAGAAATGAAGACAATCAAAAAACGTGAATGGCCAATTTAATGTTAGTTTATAACACTTACAATCTTTAGGGAAGTTTTGATGATTCTAAGAACCTTGAAAATAAGAATAGGATCTGCCGAAGCATAAGGCCCAACGGTCAGTAACATTGGCATGACAGTTGATTGAAACTCTTCAAGGGTAACTGCTTGCTTGGGAGCCAGACTGTTTTTATGAGGCTCGTACGTGTGCGTATTTAATCGAGATGTGATACCGTTATGCCTATTTTAAAGTTTAAGAACCTTTTGGTCAATACTATAAAAACTATTGTAAAAGTTCTTCTTACAGCTTGTAAACAGGATCCATGGTGGTGTGAATCAAACTACATAGTGCTTTGGCAATATCAGGATGAGAAACTGCATAGTAAGAAGGAAACCTCCCTATCAAATTCTCTGCCTCTGTCCAAGCACCAACTTCAAGCATGGCTTTTAACAAGCAAAGTTTTGTGTTTGAGGTGTCCTTAAATGATTAATCAATAAATGTTGCCCCTCTGACTTTTGCCCATTTTTGAAGAATATATTGAAAATAACTACAATTGTCGCTTACCTTTGCTTGTTTGTCATCCATACTGTTCTCCTCTTTATCGTCTGAATCTTTAGTTGAAACTATGGTCATTTTCCTGACAAACTCTTTTGCACCCGTCATAAGTTTCTCAGCTTCTGATATCATTTCCTCGTCGCTAGGGGACAGCATCTCGTAGACTGAATTCTAAAATAATTTTAATATTTTTCAGGTTCCAAATAATATTTCAGACTAAAAATTGGACTGATGGACATCAGCACAAAAGATTAGCAAAAATGCTTTTCCTCACCATCTTTTTATTTGAGAAAAATTGACTTTCTTTTAGTAGTGGATTGAAATCAGAGGCGACTTTTTTAGAATTGGACTGGAATTTTTTTTAAGTCAATGTGAACTTTTAACACTTTTCTTTAATTTTTCTCTTATTTTTAATGTAGTTTTCTGTATTTCTGGATGATTTTTGGGATTTTTTAGCTATTTCATAATGCTATTAGAATTGAGTCTGTTCTGTATTTAATTGTGATAAATTGATTGAATCCTGAGAGTATAATTTTTACCATATCCATTATTCCGTGTTGAATCATCAGCGCAATTTGCTGAAATAAGGAATCGGGCACTTGCTTGCCGTCGTTAAAAGTCTACAAATGAAATATCAATTAAATTCAGAGAAGAACATAATCTAGAAAAAAGACTTAAATTTATGCTACCTTGTTGGAGTAATACTTTATTTTAAAACCAATGAGCTCCTTTAAAGTAAGAGGATCTAAAAAGAAAAAAAACTTATTGTAGATCAATTTGGTAATTGATTGATGAAATGATATGTTACCAGGTATATAATTTCGTAAAAGTTTGAGAAAAAATTCGTGGTGGTCCAAGCGGCATTCAAACGAATCAAGAATGACATCCAGCACTCGATTGGGATCAATATTAAAATAACCAATAATTGACTTGATGGTATTCAGAACTTCGCCTAAAATACAGTACTAAAGTTCATATTTATGTGATTAAATTTTTAAAAGGGCAAAACTGTACATTTATGTATTTCTGCTGGAGCTTGATATAGATTTACAAAAGTACAAAAAAAGGTTTAAATCTGGAAAATATTAATGGTTTTATTCGTGGTTAAACACATACTTTCTACTGAAGATAAAGAGTGTTTTGAAGACAGAAAGTTGGAATTAGATTCTTTAGTGCCATTATTTACTTGTTTTTTATGAAAGACAAACAACTTACCGGGTGAGGTTGATGACAAATCTTGATTTAGCTCTGTAATTAATTTGGCATAACCTTCGCACTCTTCTCTGTAAAGATTGTACTTCTGTTGCTTGTAACTAAAATGTAGCCAGTTATATTCATATGATCTTAAGCAAAAGACTCGAAGCTTTATTTACTAGAGCTTTGTCTTCATTCTGACAACAAAAGTAAACGGTTTTTTATCCTTTTCAACCACTCCAACTTGCCCCAGAGTGTCCAATTCCATTCTCTCTTTATAACAGGCCTCGGGAAATAACTTGAGTATGTCCTTTAACAAAGCCAAGTACTTTTCTCGTTCCTCTTTATTCCCAATACTGCTTTCAATGTCAAGAAGGCACAACACATCAACTGCTAGACCTGAGAAGTCATGGTGAACTTCTAACAGCTCCTTGGTCACAGCTACAATATCCTCTTTCTCAAGTTTACCGCGCAAACATTGCCAGAATAGTTCTCTTATCTAAAAATAAAGCAAACTTAATAATGATACAAAGCTTTAATTGTTTCATTTATCTCACCAAAGTTTTGAGTCCCTTGTAGGCATCCACGGCCATGTTTAGAAAGCTTTCATTTGGATTAGAGGGAAGCATTGAGGTGACTTTTTTGACACTGCAAATCGACAATCTTGTAATTATTTCTCTAGTTCTTCAAGAATATGTTAAAATGTTATCTTACAAGTCTCCTTTCCCGTTTTTCTCCCATGCCAGCCAAACAGATTCGTCCAGACTTGACCCCATCTTTACTGTTCTGTTTCAAACAATGAATACAGGAAGAGCAATACGAGAAATATTGTAGATTTAGAAAAGTTGCAGTTATTGAACAACCTTTCTCAACAATTGTTTTAATCAACAACCCATTAAATTAATGATAAAATTATGTTTACACTCGGCAGCGGGATTTATAAACATTCGGCAGTATTCCGCTCGATCGCACCAAAATCACGCTGCTTGCCCTGCCGCAGCTGCCGAAAGCGTAGCTGTTTTTTATCTTCACCGTCCACCTCGCTCCCTTGGTTGAAACAGTTTTTGCCAAGAGCAAATTGGAAGCTAACAAAGGTTAGTAAACAATAATATTTGGTCGCAAATTTTGGCCTTGGTACTTGGTTCACCAAATTTACTGCAAAAAAATTTTAGTAGCCTAATTTTCTTGGTTCTTACAGTTTCACTTTGCTAGGGAAAATACCCTACCGAGCCCAAAACATACTTCTGACCCAAATAATGGGCTTTAGACCTGCTATTGACTCAGTTATTTTTAACCTTATCCGAAGAGATAAAATTTGAAATGAAGCATTTTTAAGGGGAAAATTCTGACAGGTAGGAGACTGGACAAGACCTAAAAAGGAATATAGCCAAAAAAATTCCCGATCCAACTCGGTTAAGCAAATTCATTTTCAAAGAGAACCAACACTTAAAAGGGTCAGAAAACCTAAATTTTCATTAGGGGTGGGTTCATTGCCTGACCCGTGTTACATAGAGCACTGACCTGGTAAAATTATGGTATTTACTGACCTGACCCACCAACCCGATTTTGACCCAGACTAGGTTTAGCAAATAGAATTCGATAGCCTGCGCCTTGCAGTAACTGGCAGTTATTGTATTGAATACTCACAAT
>Ga0194133_10005130_pt1 | contig 16902 bp, 19 predicted proteins | sample TA2KigOf40mmetaG_FD_155448 | JGI IMG/M metagenome (GOLD analysis project Ga0194133, IMG submission 155448) | Freshwater microbial communities from Lake Tanganyika, Tanzania - TA2015055 Kigoma Offshore 40m | ecosystem: Environmental > Aquatic > Freshwater > Lake | place: Tanzania: Lake... | reverse complement strand
GCTGATCCAACAGGTTTTAAAAGTGTTTCTACTGTACTACCACGCTTGGCATTTTCAATGAACACGATGACTTATGCTGGGCTTCGAAAATTAAATAGTACACTTAAGTTTCAAAATGTTGTCAATGAATCTGCAAAGACTGCATCTTCAGTTTTTTCGCCAGTTCCGTATGACATGAATTTTACACTTTCTTGTCTTACAAGAAACGCAGAAGATGGTACACAAATTATAGAACAAATTTTACCATTCTTCACACCTGATTTTACTGTTACAATGAAAGTCTTGCCGGAAATGAATGTGACGCTAGACATACCAATTGAATTAACTTCAGTTACTTCAGATGATCAATATGAAGGCGACTTTGATACTAAACGAGTATTGACATGGGACTTAGATTTTATTGTTAAAGGTTATTTGTTTGGACCAATACGAAGCAACAACAAAGTTATTATTAATGAAGCAACTATCAATACATTTGATGGTTTTGATGCAACCATTCCAGCATTTACAATTACAAAACCAGAATAACAGGATAGAAAAATGGCAAAACAAACAATCAATATTGGCTCAACCGCTAACGATGGAACAGGTGATCCGTTAAGAACGGCGTTCAATAAGACAAACGAAAACTTTACTGAAATCTATGACATTGCAAATAGCGCATTTAGTCAAGCAAATAGTGGTGGTGATGGTGGTGGGCTTACTGCTAACTCTGCTTGGTCTACTGCAAATGCGGCATTCAATCAAGCAAATTCTGTTTATTTACCTTCTGTTACTCGTTTGAATGTTACACATAGTGGTGCTTCTGCATATTTATTTGATCAATATTCTGGAAACAATCCTACAATAAAAATTACTGCTGGCGAAACCATAGCATTTAATTTAAATATTGGTGGTCATCCATTTGTAATTCGTGAATCTTCTGGAGGAACAAATTACAATACTGGTCTTACTCATGTATCTACAACGGGAACAGTTTCAACAGATGCATCAGCCCAAGGAAAAGTATCAGGAACTCTTTACTGGAAAGTTCCTGCAATATTAGCAGGTAACAATTATGTTTATCAATGTCAAGCCCATTCAGGAATGGTTGGAGTATTTGAAATTAAAGAATCAAATGGCAATCCTTTTAACCAAAATTTAAATACTTCAAATAATGTAACATTTAATAAAGTTACCGCAAACAATGTTCAATTCAATAATCTCACTTATGCTGATTTACCTCAATCACCAAATATTATAGCAGGACAAAGAGCATTCATCAATGATGCAAATCTTGAAGCAGTTGAAAATTTTGGCGAAGTAGTAGGTGGTGGTGGCGCTAATTCAGTTCCAGTATGGAGTGATGGGACAAATTGGCGTATTGGATAAACTATGAAAAAAACAATAGATGAAAAAATTAACGATGTTCTTGATGTAACATCTACAGAGATTGTAGCAAAACCGGTTACAACTGTAATCAAAAAAGATACAGTCATTATTGATACTACTGATGACTATGAGTATGCACGAAACAATCTCAAAGGTTTAATTGAGAATGGCAAAGATGCGATGGAAAATATTCTCTTTCTTGCCAAAGAAGGTGAATCAGCACGAACCTATGAGGTTGTAGGACAACTGATTAAGACACTTGCAGACACAAACAAAGACTTGCTCGACCTTGCAAAGAAGTCAAAAGAACTCAAAACAGAAAAAGAAGAAAAGTCTGGTAGAACACAAATTCAAAATGCGCTTTTTGTGGGTAGTACCGCAGAGTTACAAAAACTAATCAACAACAAACAATGACAACTAAACAGTATCTAGGAAATGCACAATTAAAAGCAGCCGGTGTCGCTTTACAATTCACGAAAGATCAAATCGAAGAATATGTAAAGTGTGCTGATGATCCCATTTACTTCATCGAATCATATTGTAAAATCGTGACACTTGATCACGGAATGCAACCATTTAAACTCTATGAATGCCAGAAGAAAAAGGTAAAGATTATTCATGAGAATCGTAAAGTCATTCTTATGGAAGGGCGCCAGCAAGGTAAAACAACTACTTCTGCCGCTTACATTCTTTGGTACACACTTTTTCAAGGTAGCAAAACTGTAGCAATTCTTGCCAACAAAGCATCAGCCGCTAGAGAAGTACTTTATCGCTATCAATTGATGTATGAGAATCTTCCTATATGGTTGCAACAAGGCGTCACTACATGGAACAAAGGTGACATTGCTTTAGAGAACGGATCAATCGTATTTACTTCTGCAACAAGCAGAGCAGGTATTCGTGGTAAGTCTGTAAACTTATTGTATGTTGACGAAACTGCAATCATACCAAACAATCTTGCTGAAGAATTCTTTACCGCAGTTTATCCTACAATCTCTGCTGGTGAAACAACAAAGATTCTGCTATCATCTACACCGCTTGGATACAATCATTTTTGGAAATTTTGGAACGATGCACAAAACGACCGCAATGGCTTTGTTCCATTGTTCATACCTTATTCAGAGATTCCTGGTCGTGACGAAGCATGGGCTGAAGAACAAAGAAAACTTCTTGGCGAACTACGATTCAATCAAGAGGTGCTTTGTAACTTCCTTGGTTCAAGTCTTACTCTCATTGACGCAAGCACCATTGCACAATTGTCACCATCAGCATCGATCTACAGTAAAGATGGATTGGATGTATTTGAAAAAGCAGAAAAGAATCGTGTGTATGTTATTGTAGCAGACACCGCAAAAGGCATTGAAGGTGACTACTCAGCATTTTCAGTTATTGATGCTACTGAAGTACCATACAAACAAGTGGCAAAATATCGTGACAATAAGATAAGCCCTTTGCTCTATCCGTCAGTCATCTATAAAGTGGCAAAAGAATTCAATGACGCATATGTGCTTATTGAAGTCAACACCTCAGAGCAGGTTGCAGAAATTATCTATAGTGAATATGAGTACGAAAATATTGTATTTGTCAATCGCACAACCAGCGGTCAGGTTGTCACAGGTGGATTTGGTGGTGGCAAAACTCAATTGGGTGTCATTACAGATAAAAAAGTTAAGCGAATTGGATGTTCAAACTTCAAGTCTTTGGTTGAAGAGAAAAAACTTCTCATTCGTGACGCAGATACAATCTCAGAAATTTCAACATTTATACAGAAAAGAAGTAGTTATCAAGCAGACGAAGGATATCATGACGATTTAGTTATGCCATTGGTGTTATTTTCTTGGTTGTCTACTAACCCATATTTCAAAGACCTCACAAACATAAATATTCGCAAAGAACTTTATGAAAAACAGATTCAAATGATCGAAGAAGAAATCACTCCATTTGGCATTATTGATGATGGCATGGAAGAAAATGTCTATGTTGACGCATCTGGTCAAGTCTGGGAAGAAGAAAAACCTCAGAAATATGATTTTTTATAAATAAAACAAGAATAATGAATGATAAGTTTCGTGAAAAACAAGATATGAAATCTTAAAATCAAGGAGAAAACGAATGGCAATCAATTTAATCTCACCAGGAATTCAGATTACTGAAGTCGATCAACCACCAGTGGTGTTGACGCTCGGTACTACTGCTGGCGGAACTGCGGGTCGTTTTAGATGGGGACCAGTTGAGAAGGCGGTTCTTGTGCAAAGCGAATCTGACCTTGTGTCCAAGTTTGGCGCGCCAAACGCAACAAACGCAGTAGACTTTCTCGTAGCCGCTAACTATATTGCATACTCACCAAATCTTTTCGTTGTTCGTCAAGATGGTGCAAATCTACTTAACGCTACTGCTGAAGATGTTACAGGATCAGGAAATACAGGCGTAGGTCTTCTCATCAAAAATGATGATGTTTGGGATGCATCTTACTCATCTGGCTCTGCCGATGTGGGTCCTTGGGCTGCCAAATATGCTGGCGCTTTGGGTAACTCAATTCAAGTTTCAACTTGCGCTTCTGCGGCCGCATTTCAATCAACCCTAACTGGAACATTTACTGTAGGTGCTGGTTCTACAACCGTTGTTGGTGTCGGTTCATCTGCAAGTACTGAAGTTAATGTAGGCGACCTTCTTGTAATTGCTGGTCGCTCAATCAAAGTTGCTTCAGTCACAAACAATACTCACATAACACTTGAATCAGCACACATTACTGGTGCTACTGGTGCTACTGTAACTCGCCGTTGGGAATACTTCAGTCAGTTTGATTCTGCTCCAGGCACATCAACTTTTGTAAATGATCGTGGCGGTTCAGGTGACGAAATGCACATTGCCGTTGTAGACAAAGGTGGCACAATTACTGGTGTTGCAGGAACATTGCTTGAAAAATTTCAGCAAGTATCTAAAGCAGTTGGTGCTAAGACTGATACAGGCGCATCAAGTTACTACAAAGATGTAATTGCAAATCGTTCAGATTTCATTCGTTGGATGGATCACGAAAGTGCCACAAATTGGGGTGGAAGCACTTCTACTTCATTTACTGGTGCTACAAATTCTCCAACTGCACCTGTTTCATACCGTCTTGCTGGTGGTGCAGATGGTTCAGCACCAACTGATACACAGAAGATTGCCGCATTCAATCTTTTCGCAAACAAGTCAAACATTGCAATTAATCTAATTCCAATGGGCGCAGTTAGTGCAACTGTTATCAATACAGTTATCGCAGACATTGCAGAAAGAAGAAAAGACACAATGGTTTGTGTATCACCAGAGTATAGTGATGTTGTGAACCAGGCAGGTAGTGAAGTTACAAATATTCTAGACTTTGCTACAACAGTTGACAAGTCAACATATGTTGTGTTTGATGCTAACTGGAAATACCAGTACGACAAGTACAATGACACATATGTTTATGTTCCATGTAATGCCGACACCGCTGGTGTAATGGCAAGAACAGATTTCAATCAAGCACCATGGAATTCTCCAGCAGGTTACACAAAGGGTACACTCTTGAATGTAACTAAACTTGCTTGGAATCCAAACGAATCAGAGCGTGACCTTCTTTACAAACAGGCTGTTAATCCAATCTTCAGCCAAACTGGTAAAGGAACTGTTCTCTTTGGTGACAAGACATTTGTTCTCAGAGGGACTTCATTCAATCGTATCAATGTTCGTAGATTGTTCATTGAACTTCAGAAGACAATCGGTGACTTTGCTGGCAATGTTCTCTTTGATGAGAATAATCAAGCAACTCGTACTGCATTCGTTAATACCATTGATCCATATCTGCGTGATGTTCAGGCTCAGCGTGGTATTACTGACTTCCGTGTTGTTTGTGATGAAACAAACAATCCAGATGCAGTAGTGAATGCGAATGAATTTATTTGCGACATTTTTGTTCGCCCAACTTCTTCTGTCAACTTTATTCAACTTAACTTCGTTTCAGTAAGAGGTTCTATCTCTTTTTCTGAAATCGGCGCCTAAATAGAATAAACAGATAAAAGAAAAAGGGGAATAGAATGCCAATTCATACACTAGATCAAATTAAAAATGCGATTGGGGTGGGTAGCCGCCCTAATCTATTTGAAGTAACATTTGCTGGTGGTCCAAGTGATGCAACAAGAATTTCAGTCTTGTGTAAAGGTGCGGCTCTCCCAGGTTCAACAGTCGGTATTATTGAAGTCCCTCAAATTGGTGGCAGAAGATACAAACTTGCTGGTGATCGTACCTTTGCTGAGTGGACAAGTACTGTAATTAATGATAAAGACTTTAGAGCAAGAACTGCACTAGAAAATTATCAAAAACTTTTTGTTGCTACTAACTATGGTAGCCCAGTAATGGGTGATAGAAACGCAAGTCTTACTACTGTTAGCGTAGCACAACTTGGACAAGACAGCCAACCAGTTAGAACTTACAGATTGCAAAACTGTTTTATTAGTGATATTTCAACAATTGATCTATCATATGATTCAACAGATGCAATTGAAGAGTTTACAGTAACTTGGGTCTATGATTACTTTACTGTATCTTAAACGGGAGCCATAAAAATGTCATTTTCAGTAACAACATTCAAAACAAATCTGGCAAGTGGATCTCGCCCAAATTTATTCAATGTATTAATTACACCACCAGCAGGAATTGCAATACCAAATTCAACGATTCTTTGTAAAGGTGCGGCAGTACCTGGTTTAACACTTGGTGTAATTGAAGTTCCATACAGAGGTCGTAGAATTAAATTGCCTGGCGATAGAACATTTGCTGAGTGGACTGCAACATTCATTGCAGACCAAAGACACAATCTTCGTGCTGGATTTGAAGCGTGGATGGCTTCTATTTCTAGTAACGATTTTGGCTCTACCAATCTCAGAACAAGCGTGGTTGAATATAAACAAAATGTTATTGTTGAACATCTCACAGATAATGGTGCAGTTTCAAAATCTTATAGATTGGTAGAAGCATTTCCTACCGATGTTAGCCAGATCGACTTGTCATATGACACTACGGATACCATTGAAGAATTTACTGTAACCTTCCAGTATTCGTATTTTGTTTAACTATTGACAGAAACATTTTCGCAACAATAAATAGTTGCGTAATAGTTTCAAATGGGGGCTATTACGCCCCCTTTTCTTATGAAGAGAGAAAAATATGGCAATAAAACTTTTTGGATTTAAAATTGGTAAAGAGGATGAAAAGGAAGATTTACGCTCCTTTGTTCCTCCAAGTGATGATGATAGTGCGGCAAGCATTGTCGGTGGCGGAGTTTATGGTACATATGTTGATCTTGAGGGGCAAGTACGAAACGATGCTGAGTTAGTTAAAAAATATAGAGAGATGGCATTGCAACCAGAATGTGATGCCGCTATTGATGATATTATCAATGAAGCAATCGTATATCAATCAGACGAATATCCAGTTCAAATTGTTTTAGATAAACTAGAACAGCCAGAATCAATCAAGAAAAAAATTCGTGACGAATTTGAACACATACTTAAACTTTTAGACTTTAACAATCAAGGCTACGATGTATTTCGTAGATGGTATGTTGATGGAAGATTATTCTATCATATGATGATTGACGATAAAAATCCTAGAGCAGGATTGCAAGAGGTTCGTTACATTGATCCTCGCAAGATTCGTAAAGTCAAAGAAGTGCCTAAAGGTAAACCAATTACGGCTATTGGGCAAACAACCTATGTCAAACCTATTGAATACTATGTGTATTCAGACAAAGGTTTCATGCGTGACACCAATCAAGGTTTAAAGATTGCACCAGATTCAATCTGCTATACGCACTCAGGTATTACAGATAAAGATGGTAAAGTAATCATTTCTTATCTACACAAAGCAATTCGACCATTGAATCAATTGCGTATGCTTGAAGATGCGACAGTCATCTATCGCATTTCAAGAGCACCAGAACGCAGAGTGTTCTACATCGATGTTGGTAACTTGCCAAAGATGAAAGCAGAGCAATACTTGCGTGAAATCATGCAAAAGTATAAGAACAAACTTGTATATGATGCACAGACAGGTGAGATTCGTGATGATCGTAGATTTCAAACAATGCTTGAAGACTTTTGGTTGCCACGAAGAGAAGGTGGCAAAGGCACAGAAATTACTACGCTACCACCAGGACAAAACCTTGGTGAAATTGAAGATGTTCTATACTTTCAAAAGAAACTTTATAAAGCACTCAATGTTCCAGTATCTCGTTTAGAATCAGACAATGGATTCTCTCTTGGTCGTGCTTCAGAAATTACCCGTGATGAATTGAAGTTTTCAAAATTTATTGCAAGACTTCGTTCAAGATTCTCACACCTATTTGACAAACTACTTGAAACACAATTAGTTTTAAAAGGTATATGCAATCGTGCAGAGTGGGAACAAATCAAAGAAGAAATTTATTATGATTATGTTACCGATGCACACTTTGCAGAATTAAAAGATACTGAAATTATGAAAGAGCGTTTGATGCTTCTTTCTGATATTGATAACTATGCTGGTAAATATTTCTCCGTTGCTTGGATTCGTAAAAAAGTTCTTCAGCAAACTGAAGATGACATTGAGCAAATGGATAAAGAAATGGCTGAGGAAGAAGAAGCAGGTGTTGATGGGGATGAAGATGAAATGCCACAAGAAAGACAAATGCCACCTACGCCTATTCAACAAAAAGTTGAAAACCCACAACCAGTTCCAGTTGTAATTAAAAAAGAACCTCAAGCAGAAAACAAAAAAACACACTCTGATACTGAGTTTTTAATTGATTCTATGACTAAAAAGATAGTCTAGGTAATTGAAATATTGAAATTTTATAAATATGTCATAAGGAGATAAATTATGGAAAACATTCATAACGCAATTCAAGCCGCAATTGATACTTCACCTGTTGATTTTAAGTCTGCCATTTATGGTGAACTTGCAAGTAAGGTTGATGATGCGCTATTGCTTAAGAAGATAGAGATTTCAAATTCGATTTTCAACAATAAAAACGAAGAACAAGCCAGCACAGAGGACGGCGTAGACTTCAAATCAGAAGAGGAAAATGTAGATGAAGACCTTTAAAAGTTTTCTTTTAGACCAAATCAATGAAGTTGAAAAGCCTAAAGCAAAAGGCGAAAAAGACTTTTTTGATGCTCATAAAGTTGATGTAGCCGATCCTGAAGATCAAGGAGCAAACTCTGCTAAAGTTACTACAAAAGAGCGTAGTGGCAAGAGACCAGCAGACAAGGCACCTGTTTCTGAAGCAGACATGTCTAAAGCCCAAACAAAAATGGCACACACTATTGGCAAACACTTTGAGAAAAAAGGTGTTGGCGATAAATCAAAAGGTGGTCCATATGCAGTCGCTACTGCAATGGTACAAGATAAACCAGAAGCCGCAGAAAAAGCATATGCTACAATTAAAGCAAAAGCAAAGAACGAAGAACATGAGGCTCTTTTAATTGCACTTTATGATGAACTTCATGAAAATAACAAAAATGCTCTTCTAAAAAAATTAGACGAAGATTACGATAGATTAATTGAATTTGCAAAATCAGTAGCGGAGGAATAATATGGCAGATATTGTAACTTCTCAAAAACTAAAAGATCATGCCGCTCAATGGGCGTATAAATTTACAAATGAATCTGATGGTACTGGCGAAACAAATGTTTTAAAAGTTGATGTTTCAGGTTTAACTGCGGTATCTAATAACGCACTTACTAATCAAAGAATTAATATTAACAAACTTACATGGTCAATTGCTGGTGCAAACTCTAAAGTAAAATTAATGTGGTCTGGTGACACACCAAACACAACCGTTTTTCTATCAGGCACAGGCACAATGGATCTTGCAACAAATTTAACAACACCAATTACAAATAATGTAGCAAATACAAATGGTGATATCTATCTTAGTACCGCAGGTTTTGTTGCTGGTGCAGGATACACAATTATTGTTGAAGGCAAGAAAACCGCAGGATATACAAGCAGAGAAACGACAGACGATGGAGTATCTCCATGAAACTAATTACAGAAATTAACGAAGAAGTAAAATTCATTAGTGAAGCAACCGATGATGGCAGAAAAAACATGTACATCGAAGGCATCTTCATGCAAGCCGAACAGAAAAACCGCAATGGCAGAATGTATCCTCTTCCTGTTATGGAAAGAGAAGTCAGCAGATATGTAAACGATTATGTAAATAAGAATCGTGCATATGGAGAGTTAGGACATCCAGAAGGTCCTACGATCAATCTTGAGCGAGTTTCACACATGATCAAAGAATTGCGCCAAGAAGGTAGTAACTTTATTGGTAAAGCAAAGATCATGGACACGCCATATGGTAACATCGTCAAGAATTTGATTAATGAGGGTGCTTGCGTAGGTGTTTCAACTAGAGGTCTTGGTTCTTTGAAAGAGGGCGGAGATGGTACAAAGGTTGTGCAAGATGATTTTTATCTTGCAACTGCCGCTGATATTGTTGCCGATCCTTCAGCACCAGATGCATTTGTACAAGGCATCATGGAGAACAGAGAGTGGGTCTATGTTGCTGGTCGCTGGACTGAAAGACAAATTGAAGAATCAAAAGAAAAAATTAAGAAAGTAAGTAAAAGAGACCTTGAAAAGACTAAGTTACAAATTTTTGAGAATTTTATCAATAAACTATAAATAGTCATATAAATATATCAAGCAAAACCTTATTAATTAAAAGGAGAACGCATCATGGCAGAACAAATTAAGGATCAAGAAGTTGACCTAGAAGATGAAAAGTTAGAAGAAGGTGAACTTCCACCTGCCCTCAAAGCCGCTATCGAAAAGAAAAAAGCAAAATCTAAAGATAACGGAAAAGATGATGAGGAAGAAGACAAAGATGAAGATGAGAAAGAAATGAAAGAGAAAAAATACGCAAAGATGAAAGAAGATATCGATGCAATTTTCTCTGGAGAAGACCTCTCTGAAGATTTCAAAAAGAATGCACAAGCAATTTTTGAAGCCGCAGTTGCAGTCAGAGTTGAAGAAGAAGTCAAAACTCTTGAAGAGCAATTTGCACAAAAATTGGAAGAAGCACAAAGCGAATTCGCCGCCGGTTTGGTAGACAAAGTTGATGAGTATCTTGACTATGTTGTTTCTGAGTGGCAAAAAGAAAATGAAATTGCTATTCAAAACAATCTTAAGGCAGAGATTGCCGAAGATTTCATGGTGGGAATCAAGAATCTTTTTGTAGAAAACTACATTGACATTCCAGATGACAAAGTTGATCTAGTGAATGACATGGCAGAAAAACTTAGCACCGCAGAGCAAGACCTTGATAAGAAAATTCAAGAAAACTCTGATCTAGTTGCTCAGTTGAATGACTACAAAAAAGATGCGATTGTTGCCAATGTTACCGAAGGGCTAACTGAAGTACAGATTGAAAAACTTAAATCTCTTGCTGAAAACATCGAATTCATCTCTGAAGAAGATTACAAAGAGAAACTTACTCTTACAAAGAAAAAATACTTTGAATCAGTCAAAGAAGAATCAAAGCAAGAAGTACAGAAAGATGGTTTAGATTCTGATGCCTCTACTATCGAAGAATCATACAATCCAGTTATGGCAAAGTATGTTAGCAACATCTCTAAGATAGTCAAAAGATAAAAAATTATAAATAACAACAGAGTTAATCTTATACTCAAAGGAGAAAACATATGTCAGACGCATTAATCAAAAAATGGGCTCCAGTTCTTGATCATCCTGAACTAAGCCCAATTAAAGACGCTCACAAGAGATCCGTTGTGGCTCAGTTGCTTGAGAACCAAGAAATTGAGAGCCGCACTGGTGAATCTGCTGGTTATCGCAATCCACAATCACTTCTTTCTGAAGCCGCTCCAACAAACAATTTTGGTGCTTCTTCTTCTACTGCTGGTGACGGTCAGATCGATATCTATGATCCAGTTTTGATCTCTCTTGTTCGCCGTTCAATGCCAAATCTTATCGCTTATGATATCTGCGGCGTTCAGCCAATGAGCGGTCCAACTGGACTTATTTTCGCAATGCGTTCACGCTTCCGTAGTCAGACTGGTACTGAAGCATTGTTTAACGAAGCCAATACCACATTCTCTGGTACCAACTCTGGTAACACAATTGGTACACTTCAAACTGGTGCTTCACCTGCTGATCTATCAAGCGGTACAGAGTACACATTCGGTGGTGGTATGACTACTGCACAAGCCGAAGCACTCGGTGATGGTGCCGGTAATGCCTTCAACGAAATGGCATTTAGCATTGAAAAGATTTCCGTTGTTGCTAAGAGCCGTGCGCTAAAAGCAGAATACACAATGGAACTTGCACAAGACCTTAAGGCTGTTCATGGTCTTGACGCTGAACAAGAACTTGCAAACATTCTCACAACAGAGATTCTTGCTGAAATCAACCGTGAAGTTGTTCGTACTATCAATCAAACTGCTTCTATCGGTGCCCAAGAAAATGTGGCAACCGCTGGTACATTTGACCTTGATGTTGATGCAAACGGTCGTTGGTCAGTTGAGAAATTCAAGGGCTTGATGTTCCAACTAGAGCGTGAATCTAACGCTATTGCAAAAGCAACCCGTAGAGGTAAAGGCAACATCCTCATCTGTTCATCAGATGTGGCTTCTGCTCTTCAGATGGCTGGTGTACTTGATTACACACCTGCTCTCACAAACAACCTCCAAGTTGATGACACAGGTAACACATTCGCTGGTGTTCTAAATGGTCGTATTCGTGTTTACATCGATCCATATTTCGCCGCATCATCTGGCGTTCACTACGCTACAATGGGTTACAAAGGTGCTTCAGCATTTGACGCTGGTCTTTTCTACTGCCCATATGTTCCTCTCCAAATGGTTCGTGCCGTTGGTCAGGATACATTTCAGCCAAAGATCGGTTTCAAAACTCGTTACGGTATGGTTGCTAACCCATTTGCGACTTCTGACGCTGATGGTGCAATTGCGTTTGCTAAAAAGAACATCTACTATCGTAGAATCGCAATTAGCAACCTCATGTAATACCGAGCCGACACAGATCGGACTTCAGAGAGGGCACTTCGGTGCCCTCTTTTTTTGCTTATAAATAGTATGAATTACAGGAGATACTATGTCCGATACTACATCAATCAATAAAAGTTTTTTATCAAACAATAAGTACGAACTCATATTTGATAGACTACCTAATACCATATTCTTTTTACAGTCTGTAAACTTGCCATCAATTACATTGAATAGTGTGGCAACATTAACACCATTTGTTCAAGTAAATACACCAGGAAATATTCTTTCATTTGAACAATTGAGTGTAACATTTATAGTTGATGAGAACATGCAAGCATGGAGAGATATCTATGCATGGATTACCGCAATGGGAAATCCAACAAGCAAAAATAAATTAGGCAACTTAACTACTGCACTTGGTAGATCAAACAGTATGGTATCTGATGCAGTACTTATTGTGAAGTCTAATTCAAACAATGTAAATCTTAAATTCTCATTTAAGAATATTTTTCCTACTGAACTTGGTAGTCTTCAATTTACCAGCACAGAAACGCAAGAGTTTCTTACCACCACTTCTACATTCTTTTATGACTATTATACTCTAAGCACTTGACATATAAATTGTTTTGTGTTATTATGTTTTGTAATTGGATCCATATGGAGAGGTGGTATGACTTTAGATCAACTGATGGAAGAGTGGCGTAAAGACGCAACAATTGATTCAACCGAACTAGGTACAGAATCAACAAAAATTCCAGAATTACATAGTAAGTATCTCAAACATTACTTTGATGAAAGGCGTGTGCTGAAAGGCGCAGAGTTTCAATCGAAAGAACTCTTTCTGCAAAAGTATGAGTACTATAATGGTAAAATGTCTGAAGAGGAACTCAATGAACTTGGTTGGGAACCTTTTCTGAAAAGACTTATGAAGCATGAGATTGATATGTACTTAGAATCTGATAAAGACATTATTCAAAAGAACATGAAGATTGTTATGCAAAAAGAGAAACTTGCATTTCTTGAAGAGGTTCTTAAGAATATTAATCAACGGAACTTTCAAATCAAGAATGCAATTGATTGGAGAAAGTTTACTCAAGGTGTCGCTTAGAATCTCAAAAGTTAATGAGGTGTATGTGAAGGTTCATTGTGAAGCAGGTGAAGCAATGGAACTGTCAGAGTACTTTACTTTTTATGTACCAGGCTACAAATTCATGCCCGCATTTCGTAACAAAGTGTGGGATGGAAAGATACGCCTGTTCGATAGACAAACACATAACATCTATGCTGGTCTATTGCATTACATTGAAAAGTTTTGCAAAGAGCGTGACTACGAACTTGATGTTGACTATGAACTACGAACTAACGAGGAATTTTCATTAGTTGAAGCAGAAGAGTTTGTAAAGAAACTCAATCTACCTTTTGAACCTAGAGATTATCAGATGAAAGCATTTGTACATGCCATACGCAATCAGCGCGGTTTGCTTTTGTCACCAACTGCATCAGGTAAGTCACTCATTGCATATCTTATTACAAGATACTTAAGATGCAAGACACTTATTATTGTACCAACTATTTCACTTGTTGCACAGATGTATAAAGACTTTAAAGATTATGGTTTTGATAGTGATACATATTGTCATACGATTACTGCTGGCGCAGATAAAGTATCAAAGAAACCCATCATTATCTCCACTTGGCAGTCAATCTACAAGATGCCAAAAAATTACTTCAATCAATTTGATTTGATCATTGGTGATGAAGCACATTTGTTTAAAGCACAGTCACTTACGAAGATCATGACAAGTCTTACTGATTGTGCATATCGTTTTGGTTTGACTGGCACACTTGATGGTACACAAACACATCGCTTGGTGCTTGAAGGTTTGTTTGGTGCAGTAAAGCAAGTTACTACAACAAAAGAACTAATGGATAAAAGTAAACTTGCAAATCTAAAAATCAAAGCATTGGTACTTAAACATCAAGAGGAAAATTGCAAAGCGGTAAAAAACTTTAAGTATGCAGAGGAAATAGATTACTTGATATCATCTCCATCACGGAATAAGTTTATTACCAACTTGACTATTTCTCTAAAACAGAATACACTTGTACTTTATCAGTTTGTACATAAGCACGGCGAACCTTTGTACAAGATGATTAAAGATAGAGCAGAAGATAGGCAAGTCTTCTTTGTGCATGGTGGTGTGGAAGCAGATGAAAGAGAGATGGTGCGTGAAGTTACAGAAAAAGAACAAAATGCAATTATCATTGCATCGTATGGCACCTTCTCAACAGGTATAAATATAAGACACTTACACAATATTGTATTTGCATCTCCTAGCAAAAGCAAGATAAGAACACTACAATCGATTGGGCGAGTACTTAGATTAGGGGAAAATAAAGATCAAGCAACTCTATTTGACATTGCCGATGATCTCACTTACAAAAGTCGAAAAAACTTCACTATCGAACACTTTGTAGAGAGAATGAAAATATACAATGATGAGAAGTTTGATTATAAAATTTACACCATCAACTTAAAGGACTAATATGCACCAAGAAGAACAAAATATAGACAAAGTGTGCAAAGTTTTGAAATTATCAAATGGTGAAACAATTATAGGAAATATTTCCAAAGAAACTCCTTCTTACATTGATGTTGAAATGCCTTTGAAGATTTTGCTCATGATTCAACCTCAAGAAAGTAGAATGAACATGTCAGTTATGAAATGGGATCCAGGCTTTGATTACAAGCATCCTGTTCGTGTGTACAAGAACTCTATCGTTGCTTGTGCTGAACCTACCGAACTAATGGTAAAAAATTATGCTGAACTAATTATAGAAAATTCATCTCGCAAAGAAAATAATGAAGATGAAATAACGGAGTTAAACGATATTATGACTGAACTACTTAAGACTATAAGTACTAAAACGATGCATTGAAAGGCTACACGCTAATTCTACGCACATGTCAAGCATTTGTCAATACTAAAAAGGAAAAATTATGGGTAATCATTATGTGAACAATCAAGAATTCCTAGAGAGAATGATCGAATATAAAGAAAGCGTCATTGCCGCAAAGGAAAAAAATTCTGAACGACCAAGAGTGCCAGAGTACATTGGCGAGTGCCTTTTTAAAATCGCCACGCACCTTGCAAGAAAACCAAACTTTGCAAACTACACTTTTAAGCAAGATATGATTTCCGATGGTGTTGAGAACTGTCTGTTATACATAGATAACTTTGATCATGAGAAATCTAAAAATCCATTTGCGTACTTCACACAGATCATCTACTATGCATTTCTCCGTAGAATTCAAAAGGAGAAGAAGCACCTGTACATCAAGTTTCGCAGTATGGAAAATGAAATTGTCAATCAACTGATTGCCAACAATGGAGAAGATCAAATCACTTCACAGATGCAAGGCATGATGCACGAAGCATACAATGATAATTTCATCCGTGATTTTATTGAAGCATTTGAAGATACCAAACGAAAGAAAACTTCCAAAAGAAAAGCGAAGGAGATTAGTGATGCAGACACCATTGCCAGTACAACTTGAACAATGGATCAAGGTAGTGCAAAATAAGAAGTCACCATACGATTTAAGAGAAACCTCGCTCTTGCATTTAAGAAACATTCATGCTATAATTGACAAGGTTATCAAGGACAACTCTCGCCAAGAGATGGCAAAAAACAATTGGAAAAATAAAAGTAAGAATGAAAATATGCATACTCGGTGATACACACTTTGGCGTAAGAAATGATGCGAAGCACTTTCATGAATTCTATGAGAAGTTTTATAGCACAGTTTTCTTTCCGTACTTAGAAGAACACGATATCAAGATTGTTATACAACTCGGTGACCTTTTTGATCGCCGTAAGTATATCAACTTTCTTTCACTTGCAGAAAGCAGACGCTACTTCTTTGATGAATTCAAGAAGCGTAACATTCATCTTCACGCATTGGTTGGTAATCACGATATCTTTTGGCGTCACAGTCTAGGGGTTAACTCGCCAGAACTTCTATTGAAAGACTACGACAACATTACGCTATGGTCAAAGCATGGCACACTTGAACTTGAAGACATGAACATTGACATGATACCATGGATATGTCAAGAGAACGAAAAAGAAATTCGTGAATTTGTTTCGAAGAGTTTATCGTCACATTGCCTTGGGCACTTTGAACTTCTTGGCTATCAACTATGGCCAGGTATGCCTAGTCATGAAGGTTACTCAGATGACTTTTTAGGTAACTATGACCAAGTGTATAGCGGTCACTATCACATGAAGTCTTCACAAGGCAATGTCATGTATCTTGGCACACCATACGAACTCTTTTGGAATGACTATAAAGATCAAAAAGGTTTTGGTATTTTTGATACAGAAACAAAAGAACTTGAGTTTATAAACAATCCATATCGCATCTTTTACAAGATCAAGTATGACGATAGCAAACTCTCAATGGAGCATTTGAAAAATATCAACTATTCTCAATATGAG
>Ga0194133_10005129_pt1 | contig 16903 bp, 14 predicted proteins | sample TA2KigOf40mmetaG_FD_155448 | JGI IMG/M metagenome (GOLD analysis project Ga0194133, IMG submission 155448) | Freshwater microbial communities from Lake Tanganyika, Tanzania - TA2015055 Kigoma Offshore 40m | ecosystem: Environmental > Aquatic > Freshwater > Lake | place: Tanzania: Lake... | reverse complement strand
TTCAGTCTGCGATTGGTGAGCGCCTTGGGCCATCAGCGCAGGTCTTCGAGCGGGGCCTGGTGAACCGCGCTGCCTTCCTGGCACTGAACGCGCAGATGTGCGCGCCCGGTTGGAAGGGAAGCACGGTATGGGGGCGGGACGTGTTTCGGGTTCTTGCACTTGAGATCTGGCTGCAGTGCTTCGAGGCATGGGTCGCCGATAGATAGAGGCGAAGGTACGGAGGGGCTGCCGGCGATTTGGCGGGCATGCACCCAGTCGTGGGTGTCGAGAAGGCGAACGTAGCCGGTCAAAGCAAGCGTGTCGTGCCACTCCACTCGGACCTAGTCAGTCGCGAGGCTTTCTGCAGCGCGCTTCCACTCCATTTCCGCCTCGCACCGCGACTATCGACTCGGCTCCGAGACCAGTCAGCGTATCTCGAATCTGCCGTGGCGTCCGCAGGTGCTTGTACCAGTCGGTGAGGTGGTCGTGGGTGTCGAGGATCGCCCACTCCCGCTGGTGGTGGTCCGCGAGCTCAGGGTGGGCGTGGTAGTAGGTCAGGAGCGGCGAAACGCGCGAAAGCGTCTGCTGTGCAAGCGGGACCCTGCGCACCGCCCTATGGAGAGGCAGGAACATCGCGGTCAACGCCTCGCAGACCCTCATGCGGGCCGCTGGCGAGAGGCGCTTCACAAGCGGGCGCAGCGCAAGCGAAGTCACCTTGGTCCAGTAGCGCCAGCTCGGCGCATAGTGGTCGATGACAAGCCAACCTCCAGGGCGCACGAGCCCGAACAGGCTCCCAATCGTGCGCTCCGGAGCGGGCGTGTGCTGAATCACGCCAAGGCAGACGACAACGTCAAACGAACCCTGTCGGAAGGGTGTCCGACAGATGTCGCACTGGACGATGCGGTGACGCTCGTCCTGCGGGAAGTTCTGCTGGTTCGCTTCAACGGCGGAACTCAGATCAACCGACGTCAGCCGGGTGGCGGGAAGCGACAGGAGCACCTCGGTGAAGCGACCGGCGCCACAACCCGCCTCAAGCACATTCATGCGCCGGCTCCCGTCAGACAGGGTGGCGAGGAGTTCTGGTCCGAGGCAACGGAACATCCGGTCACGCGAGATGGGCACGCCAGTGTGCGAATCGAGTTGCGTCTTCGGCCATCGGTTCCATTGCTCCCCGAACGCGCCTGCGTAGCCGCCTGCCACAGGCACCATCCTCAGGATGCCCCTATGCAGGGGGTATGTCCGGGCTCCCGACGACAGGCCGCCCTCGACGGCCGCGAGTGGGCGACCGTCATCCGGATCTACGAGTGCAGGAAATCTCGCGATGTCGCTCATGTCTCGAATCGAACCTTGAACGTGTTGGCCCAGATGGCCAAGTTGTAGATCTTCCAGAGGCGAGAAGATAGATCGACTCTGCCGGACGCGTCGCGTTCGATCCAACGGCGCACGGCATCGGTGTTGATGACGCTGGGACATAATCGCGCGAACGCCTCCAGATGTTCGGTGAAGTGCTCTTTGAGTGGTCCCCTGAGCCAGCGGCCGAATGGGACGTTAAAGCCGGTCTTCGGCCCATCGAGCACCTCGTCTGGCAGGACGCCCCGGAGCGCCCGCTTCAGAAGCCACTTGGCTCTGCCGTGCGGCATCGTCCTGTCGCCCGGGACCCGAACCATGAAGTCGACCAACTCGTGGTCCAGGAAGGGGACCCGCACCTCAAGCCCATGTGCCATGGTCGAGCGGTCCACCTTCTCTAGGTAGATGTCGGGAAGCACGATCGAGAGGTCGACCATGGACATCCGCCTGCATGCGTCGAGCCCGTCGAACTGCGCCGCAACCCGCGCATAGTGGCCGAGCGGGTCCGCCGACTCCATCGCGGGCCGGACGGCCGGACCGAACGCATCGAGTACGGACGGATCCGATCCCTCCGTGGTGAGCAGGAGGGCCATCGTCCTGCCGACATCGCGCTGACTGAACGCGTGCGCGTATCGGCGGGCGCGCTGCACCAGCCGCGACTCCGGAAGGATGCTTAAGACGGGCGCGCCCGTGAGCGCCGCCACCCGCATCGCCCGCCGACGGTACAGCGACCGGTAGCGACGGTAGCCACCGAACACCTCGTCGCCGCCGTCGCCCTGAAGGATCACCTTCGCCTGCGGCGCGACTGCACGGGCCATCAGCCAGAGCGGGATGTTCGCGGCGTCGAAGAACGGCGCGCCGTGGTGTTCGACGAGTTGCTCGACTACCGAATCGAGCCCATCGCCGCCGATCATGAACTCGTGGTGCTCGGTCCCGAGCCTCTCCGCGAGCCGGCGTGCGCGGGGGCGCTCGTCCGGGAATGAGGGATCGTCGAAGCCCGCGGAGAAGGTCTTCACGGGTGCGCCACCGGCCGCGGTCGCAAAGGCCGCGATCGCACTCGAATCGATCCCGCCCGAGAGGAAGATGCCCACGGGGACGTCGCTCACCAGCTGCCGGCGGACGGCCGCCGACAGGCGCTCGCGCACCGCGCCGGCTAGGTCCGCGCCGCGTTCCGAGGGGGCTGGCCTGCGGCACTCCTCCGCGAGCGACCAATAGGCGCGTACTTCGTGGGTCCAGTCCCTGATCCTCAGGCGGAGAGCATGGCCCGGAATCAGCTGCCGGATTCCGCGGAAGAGCGTCTTGCCTCCCAGGGAGTTGCCGTAGTAGAGCCACTCGGCGAGCAGCGTTGGGTCGCAGGACGGCGTCTCGCCGGCGAGTTCGAGGAGAGGGCGGACCTCCGACGCGAAGAGAAGGGCGTCGGAATCGAGCGAGTAGTAGAGCGGCTTGATTCCGAGCCGGTCTCGGACCAGCCACACCTCACCCGCCGTGCGGTCGTGCACCGCGAACGCGAACATGCCGTTGAGGCGGGGGAGACAGGCGGCGCCCTCGGCAGCGAAGGCCCGTAGCACCACTTCCGTATCCGAGCCAGAACGGAGTCCGGCGATGCCCAGGTCACTGGCGATGTCGCGGAAGTTGTAGCACTCGCCGTTGTAAGCGATTGCGAGCGCGCCGTCCTCGGTCTCCATGGGCTGGTGGCCGGCGTCAGAGAGATCGAGGATGCTCAGACGGGTGTGCCCAAGAATGACTCCTGCGCGGGCCCATCGACCATGAGTATCGGGCCCGCGGTGCTTCAAAGCCGTCAAGGCGTTATCCGCCCGCTTTAGCGCAGAGGGAGTCGAAGTTGGATCCCGAAGAACGATGCCCACGATGCCACACATTCAGAAGCCCTCCTTGTCCTTCGCTCTAAAACCTGGCAGCAGGAGGCGGAGGTATGCGTGTGCAGTGCGGTCTGGGTCGAACATGGCGGCGCGCTTTCTGATATCGACCGGATGAGTCGCATCGAGGGTCTCTGTGATTGCGGCTGCCAGCGCCCGATCGTCGCCGACGGGGACCAAGCGACCCCATCGCCCGTTCTCAAGTATCTCGGCAGCACCTCCGAGTCCGTTGGTGGCCACGACTTGCAGCTCACATGCCAGGGCTTGCAGGATCACATTGGGGCATCCCTCCGATAGTGATGAAGAGACGAGGACTTGGGCACGCGCCATCCAACGGAACGGATTGCAATCAAATCCAACCAGTTGCGCTGAGTCTTGAATGTCCAGTTCACGGATGAGCTTCTCAAGCATCGCTCTCTCTGGTCCTTCACCCAGAACCACGAGTTTGACCTCACGCACTCTTCGAAGTCTTGCGAATGCGCGCAGAGTGGTCGGGACGTCCTTCCCTTTCGTCAGGCTCCCGACGAATAAGATCAGCGGCACTGACTTCAGTCGAGTCCACTCATGGCTGACAGGTTGGGCAGCCAGTTCATTGACGGCCGCAATATCGACGGAGTTATGAAGGACTGTTGAGCGCTCGGGTGGGACACCTAGATTGGTTTGGAGATCACCCGCTGCACCCGCCGAATTGCTAATCACCAGTCGGGCCCGCCGATAGACCAAACCCAGCAGCCTGATCCAAATCCAAGCAGAACGCGGATGCGGCAGCCGCCAAGATGCCGAAAGTACGCTCCGCTGAGTCAGCACAGCGGCGTTTGGCACGCCCGCGAGCCAGCACGCAAGCCAGTTCGCGACATTCGCGGTATCCAGCCCGGACATGACGACGCAAGGTTGCCTGCTGCGGATGTATTGGCGCAGTTTCAGCACTGAGGCAAGTGTTCGACCCCCACCAAGAGCGATGATTCGGACAGCCGGAAGCACCTCGGCTAAATTGGCGCCTTCGGCTCGCACGAGCACCAAATCCACCTCGACCCCCGCACCAACGAATCGGTTGGCGAGTTCAACAAAGGCCCGTTCTGCGCCGCCTCCGTTAAGGTTCGGAAGGAACAGGGCAATGCGAGGTTTGGATGGGCGTGCTGACTCCACTTACGGGCAGACCTTAAAGCTTAAGGGTTAGCCATGTCACACGGATCAAAGCCATGAGTGCAAGTGTGATGGCTGTCAGTAGTTTACAACTGGCCCACACTTGCGGTAAGGGAGGATCGGGCAACGTTGTAAGGACAAACAACGGGATGACCATCGGCACGAGGTGCTTTCCCTCAAAGCTGGACATCGAGAGTGCAGCTACCCTCCGTGTCAATGATGATGAGACACTCCCCATTGCTCCAGACAATCAGGGCGATCAGGAGTGTCCACAATCATGCCAAACGACTCGTCCACCCAGCCTGAGGGCGCATCCCGACCCGCCGGATGCCGCTTCAGCGACCGCGAGAAGCTTCGCATCCTTGACGCCGCCGACCGCTGCACCCGCCTCGGGGAGGTGGGCATCCTCATGCGCCGGGAGGGGAGATAGCTCGCATAGGAGCACTTGTTCGCCACCGTTCGGGTCGATAGGACTGCAGTACCCCCCACACCAAGCCTCGAACGAGGAGTGGATGCAGCGGCAACCTGGGCACCGAAACTCTCATGTGTCTGCCCGCCACGCTTGCCACATCAACACCGTCCATAATCTGTCTTTCCAACTCGGGTCGCCATGGAGGTGACGGTGCCAGCCATCACGAATCGCCTTCACGGGTAACCAGCCGTTGCTCATCAGTGCTCGCTCGCTCAAAAGGCTCTCCGCCCAATCGCGCATCGGCTCACGGATCCAATCGCCGACAGGTACTCCAAAACCCATCTTGCGTCTTTCAAAAATGGCGGGTGGTACGTATCGGGCCAGAACCTGCCGAAGGATCCACTTGCCGACACCATCACGGACTTTCATCTGAAGCGGCATGCGCCATGCCAGTTCCACGAAACGGTGGTCCAGAAGGGGGACTCTCGTCTCGAGACCAACGGCCATCGCGGTGCGGTCCACCTTGGTCAGGATGTCATCAGGCAGGTAGGCCTTGCTGTCGATGGCCATCAACTGGTGGTACTCGTCGAGGTTTGAGGATCCCTGCTCGCTGGATGGACCGCGGCGACGCATGCTGGCATTGTTAGCCGCATGGCCGCCCGGCCATTGCCGCAGTACGCATGAGTAGGCATCCGTGATGGAGGTGCTAGCGGCAACATCCCTCAACAGCCGCGCCCTGAGCGCGGTTACCCGAAGGCGCCTCCCGAGGCTCTCCGGTGCAAACGGCATGGATGCAACCGTGGCTGCTGCCGCTGCCAGCGCGCATGCAGCACCAGACAGGGCAGGCCGTAGGGGTGAAGGCACGCGGCGCGTGACGGCATAACTCTGAGCGGTGATTCCATAGCGCCTATAGCCCGCAAAGAGCTCGTCTCCGCCGTCGCCGCTCAGCGAAACGGTCACATGCTTGCGCGCCAGCTTCGCCACCAAGTATGTAGGAATGGCAGATGAGTCGCCGAATGGCTCGTCAAGCACGCAAGGCAGGAGCGGCACCACATCTTGCGCGTCTTTGTCGGTGACGGTGAGTTCAGTGTGATCGGTGCCGAGATGCGTTGCCACAGCCCGTGCATGATGGGCCTCGTTGTAAGCTTCCTCCTCGAAGCCGATTGAGAACGTCCAGATGGGCCGACCAGACACTGATTGCATCAGCGCCACCACAGTTGATGAGTCGATTCCGCCTGAGAGGAGCGCACCCAGTGGCACGTCAGCCACCATCTGTCCGGCGATAGCAGTCTTGAGCACTCGCTCGAGCTCAGCCGCGCCACCGTCTGATCCGTCGAAGGGCTCGCGCTGTCCAGACAGGGCAACATCTACCAAGGACCAGTAGGTGGTAGGGGTCAGGCACTGATTGCGAGTTTCGGCAGAGAAGGTTGCCACGGTACCTGGTAGCAGCTTTCTGATTCCGCGCCACACGCTCCAGGGGGCGGGGATGTAGCCGTTCGTCAGGTACAGAGGCACCACCGCTTCGTCGATCTCTCCCTCGAATGCGGGATGCGCACGTAAGGCCTTCAGCTCTGATCCAAACAACAGTACCCCGCGTTGCCAGCCTTAGTAGAGGGGCTTCTCGCCCATACGGTCTCGGGCGAGATGCAGCATGCGATGCTTGCGGTCCCACAGCGCAATCGCGAACATCCCAACGGACTCCTTGAGAGTGTGCTCGAGCCCGAATAGTTCGATGTGTGCAAGAAGCGACTCGGTGTCCGAGTGGCCCCTCCAAACGCGGTGGCCAGCGTCCTCGGCACGGCGACGAAGGTCAAGATGGTTGGAGATCTCGCCATTGAAGGCAAGGTTGAACCGCCCCTGACGGCGACGCCATGGGCTGATGACCACCCGGGGAGAGGTCGATGATGGAGAGCCGGCGATGGCCGAGTGCGATGCCCGCACTGGCGTCGACCCACAGCCCAGCACTGTCTGGTCCGCGGTGGGTGAGGCCGTCCCTCATGCTGGTCACGACACGGTCCGAACCATCAGGAAGACCGCCCGGTTGGAAGATGCCCGCAATGCCGCACATACAACTAACTCAAGCGAGTAGCCGTGGCGACAGTTGCAGGTCGGTTGGCGGTCGACGGAGCCAGTCGTACCGCGACAATCGCACAGGCAATCGCTATCAGTAACACCGAGTACTTCTCGTCGAAGAGATTGTGACTCGAAAGACCCATCACAGCCATCCAAGCTGCCATTGACACAACGAAGCGGCGCTCCGCGTGATCCTTCAACTTAAGTCCGCACGACACGAGTGCGCCGATGGATGCCGTGTACAGCAAGGCTGCCGGGATGCCAGCAAGCAGAGCAAAATGCGTGTACATATTGTGGGCGCCCATTCCAAGCACGGCACCGTACCGACCAAAGCCGTACCCGCTCACTGGGTGCGCATCGATTGCATTGAACGCCTGGACTACCAGCATGCCTCGGCTGTTGTCCATGATCTCTGTTTGCCCCGTGAGGAGGTTGTAGAGCTCCATCACGTGCTTCGCCATGCCGAGCGGCATCACGCCGGACTGCGCCAGCGTGGGCACGATGAAGAAGATAATGATCCCAATGGCAATGAAGGTAATGAAGAAAGCTAGCCGACCGCGCAATGGTCCCAGCATGGTGTTTGCCGCCGCAACCACTCCGAGTGTAACGAGCCCTCCGCGGGAGAAAGTCACCATCACGCCTGCCAATACGAGTGCTCCGAGAAGCACCCTTGTTCCGATGGATAGATTCGTGATCAGCGAGACGCACAACAACAGCACACAGAATTTTGCAGCTTGATTTGGGTTTGCAAAGATACCGCTGTACCGAAACGTCTCGCCTTCGAGGCTGCGGATGCTCGGTTGGTAACCAAGGAGGAAGCTCGCTACCTGATATGCCACCACCGCCGCCGCCACTGTGGTCATGGCGAGGGTGATCGTGCGGATGTGTCCACGTCGAAGCAATGCCTGAGCCCCTAAGAAGATGGACAGCAGCGTGACCGATGCGCGCACGAGCGTTCCTGCATCCGACCATAGGGAATCGAGCGACGTCAGTGGCGCCGACACGAGTGCGCCCACGACAAGGGTGTAGCCGAGAGTCACAATCAATAAGCCAAGTGGTAATCCGAAGCGCAGCACCGGCAGCAATCGCAGTGCCCACATCAGCACTAAGATCGAAAGCCCTAAGGCCACCGGTGAAAAGATGCGCCCATTGCCAAGATAGGCCGCCGAAAACTCATTTGCCTGCCCGACGAGGATCACTCCGAGCAGCCCGAGTGCCCAAGTGAGCCCACGGATGTATATGCGCTCAGAACGTGAGCGCAAACTGCGAGTTGACAATCTGCTCGCCACCGAACTTGGCGTTGCTGCCGTCATCGGGACATCGCCAGTGAATGGCGGCAGTCGTCGTATCGAGTCCGCATCGTCCATTTGGAGGCGATGTCGGTATCACAGGTGGGTTGACAGTCTAGGTTCGGCAGAGCAGCACAGCCAGCAATGTGGCCCTGTCTGGGTGGGCACATTTGGCGGTGGCAGTACCTCATTCTTCCACCTCGCCGATCGGGGAACCAGAGCGCGGGGCAGAGAGCGCCTTTCGAAGCACCATATCAAAGTCCTTGGCCAAGACCGGCCACGAGAATCTTGGGGACGGTGATGGGCGCTGTGGTGGGCGCAGGTTGATCTCCATGAGCCAATCAGCCATTGCCTCAACCTCAGAGGCGCAGAATGCGCGTCCGCTGTTACCCGCTGCCTCGAGCATCTGCCGCGCGTCGGAGTCGCGGGGGGAGATGAGCAGGATCGGCGTGCCTAGTCCTATCGCTTCGAAGATCTTGCCGGTCACAATCCCGCGCTCGGCTGCTCCGGCGCGATCTTGCACTCCGGTGATCACCACAGACACGTCAGCGCGGCTGATTGCAGTGAGCACATCGGCTTGGCGTGTGTGACCATACACATGGCTAACGCTGTCCAGGTGGTACTCGGACACCTTGCTTCTTACAAGCTCGGCGTTTGCGCCGTAGTAGTGAAACTCAAACGGCCGACTAAGCGATGCTCTGCATTGAAGCGCCAGAGCAAGAGATTTCAGCACCGGATCAATGTCGCGTTTGCCTGGGTACAAAATCCCTGCATAGATGATGGTGCAGCGGCGTGCATCTGGCCGCGGCGCTGGGGCGAGCTGTTCGGGATCGAACCCGTTGGTGATAACGGTGGGTCGTGGGTGATCGCGGAAGGTTTCATGCTGCGCCTCTGCCTGCGAAGGAGACACCATGGTGGTGCCATGCGCTCCAGAGAGGGCCCAACGCTCAAGACGTTGAACCAGTGTTGATCCTCCACCTGGCGCCCGATACGGGTTTACAGTCCAAGGGTCGCGATAATCCAAGACGTATGGCACTTGGAAGCGTCGGGCAAATATGCGCGCCAGAAGAAAGGATGAGAAGGGCTTTCCCGTGGCGAGTACTACGTCTGGATGAATCGGTGGTCGAAGAGTGAGGCCCACGTAGGCGTGCAGCGACCAGAGTTCATCCCATGGCAATCTGAAAACTCGCCTAGCGACGCCCTGCACTGCTCGTCTGAGCAGGCTCCGCAGCCTTTCCCACGACGGAACGACAGCTCCAGAGGTGTCGGCTGACCAAGTCGCGGTGCCGACCGTGATCCAGTTCACGCCTTCGTGTCGGCAGGCATCCCGCATTTTGCGCACGCCATTCTGGCGCGAAAATGAGGCCTCTCGGGCCGATACAACTGTCACCGTCCACCCAATCCTCGCGAGGTACTTCGCAAGCGGCCAGGTCCGATTGGCGCCGCTCGCCGGGGTGGGCGGGAACCGATAGGCGATGAACAGGAGATGGGGCATCCGCTCAACCCACCGGACTGTCGCATCTAACACTGGCCACAATCGCCCTTACAACCAAAGATGCAGAGGCGCCGTCGCCATAAAGCGGCGGTGGTTGCTGGTCACATGGAATGGCGTCACAAAACGCGCTAACGATTGCGCGACGATCAGCACCAGCAAGTCGATTCCATCCCACGTCGACCGTCTCTGTCCACTCGGTCTCGTCGCGCAGTGTGACGCAAGGTACGTTGTGGAAGAAGGCCTCCTTCTGGAGGCCGCCTGAATCGGTCAGGACGATGCGTGCGCTCATCAGTAGGCGCTGCATCTCGAGGTAGGGCAGTGGGTCGAGCACCGTGATACCCGCAAGAGCAGCGGATCCTCTGCCCGCAACGCGCTGGCGCGTCCTGGGATGCAGCGGTAAGAGCACCGGAACGGACTGGGCAATCTCCCTGAGGGCAGCCAAGATCTCATCAAGGCGCTGCGCGCAGTCCGTGTTCTCCTGACGATGGAGCGTGCAAAGTGCGTACTGCCCACTTGGCACGCCAAACTGCTCCAAGTTCACGTGCTGCTCGGCAATCTTCCGGACGCGGAGCACAACATCCAGCATCACGTCTCCCACCTGCGCGATGCGCTGCGTGCGACCGCCCGGCGCGGCAAAGGGGAAGCCCTCCGTCCTGAGGTTTTGGACTGCGATCGCAGTCGGGCACAGGAGGAGCGTTGAGACCCGATCTGTAAGTACGCGGTTGATCTCCTCTGGCATGTTTGGGTTGTGCGACCGAAGCCCTGCCTCGACATGCGCGACGGGAACTCCAAGCTTGACAGCAGTAAGAGCGCCAGCAAGTGTCGAGTTCGTATCCCCGTACACCAGCACCCAGTCGGGGCACTCCTTCATGAGCACAGCCTCGATCGACTCAAGCATTCTGCCGGTCATTGCGCCATGGCCGACTCCGGATACGCCGAGGTGATACTTGGGCGCGGGGATCTTCAACTGCTCAAAGAACACATCCGACATGTTCGCATCGAAGTGTTGCCCAGTGTGAACGATGACCTCCTCGATCAGCGCTTCCCGAGAATCAGACTCGAAGCGCGCGTTGTGGTTGGCTATCGCTGCACTCACGGCAGATGCCTTGATGAACTGAGGACGGGCCCCGAGGACGGTGACGACTTTCATGAGGGCACGTTCAAGTATAAAGATTTATCCATCGGCAGTAGTTGATCAGGCGCCAAGAGGCGGCGCTGAAAGGAGCGGTCCCCGAGATTGCTTGGGATATGTGCTGGCGGCACCGTGCCGCATTCAGTATGGGCACTCGGTCCGCTGCGTCCAGCCAGTCCAGCAATCTTGGACCTTGCGCTCTGAGCCAAGCGTTTTCAGGGGTTCGAAACCCGATCTTGTCGCGCCGATCCAAGATCTGGTCGGGCACAATACCTCTCATGGCCGCGCGAAAGACAGCTTTGGTCTCGCCGTTCTGCGATAACAAGAGCGACTCGGGCAAGCTGAGGCAGAACTCAGCGAGTTCGATTGTCAGGAACGGCACTCGGCTCTCGATAGACCAGCGCATGGAGTTCCGGTCGCCATGCCGAAGTAGCGCCGCAAGCCCGTTGCCCGTGAGAGCTGATCGCAAGTGTTCGACAAGCCGCCGACCGCGAGCATCTACCGCGCGTGGAGCCCGAGTCGGAAGTAGCGCGAGGCCCATCTCCCTTGCGTGGTTAGCGTCGATCCACCCATGGTGATGCCTCTTGTGGCCGAGGAGGCTCTGTCCAAGGTCACGGAGCCAGATCGGTGTGGCGGCGCTTGTCAGCGCGCGAAGGGCACTGGATCGACCGCGACCCGGCCACTTCGACCAAGCCCTCGCCAGTGCGACGGCGTCCCCGAGCCGATGTTCCTCGAGCAGGCTGCCCACCGCTCCCGTAGGGTAGCCGTCGTATCCCGCGAGCAGTTCGTCGGCGCCTTGGCCATCGAGCGTGACCACGATGCCCGCCTCTCTGGCAGCCCGATAGACGCGGTACTGGGCGTAGATGCTTGTGCTGCCGAAAGGCTCGCCCTGAGCACGGATCATGCTGTCAAGATCCTCGCCTAGCTCCTCGGTGGTCACCTCTACCTTGTGCGAAACTGCGCCGACGTGCGTGTTCACACGGTCCGCCCAGCCCTCCTCATCGACCGGGGAACCTGGCGCGACGAACGTGAACGTGTGGAGCGGCATGTCCGGTTCGGCAAGCCGCATCGCACACACGATTGCCGACGAATCGATGCCGCCGGAGAGTGCGGCACCCACGGGTACATCGCTTCTTAGGTGAAGACGCACGCTCTGGACGAACATATCGCGGAGCTGCCGGGCGGCGTCCGCATGTTGCAGTCCTTCGCGCTCATCAATCCGAGGCCACCACCAGCGCCGTGGCTCCGCCGTACCCGACACATTCAGGTCCAACTGGAGGAGGTGACCCGGCTGGAGCCGATGGACCCCGTTGAAGAAGGTATCCGCAGTGTTGTCGTAGGAGCCGAACGCGAGATAGTCGTAGGCGCGTTGCAGATTCGGTTCTGGCTTCGCTGGCAATAGGGCACAGAGCGCAGGAATCTCAGATGCGAAGCAGAAACTCGCCTTAGCGCTGCAGTAGTAGAGCGGCTTAACCCCGAATGCGTCGCGAGCTAGGGTCAGGGTGCGGCGTAACCGATCGAGCACGACAAAGGCGAACATGCCCGTAAGCCGGTGCAGGCTGCCCTCGCCCCACTCAATCCATGCAGCCAGAAGAACCTCCGTATCCGACTCTGTTGCGAAAGAGTGGCCGAGCGATCGAAGTTCCTGGCGTAGCTCCCTGTAGTTGTAGATCTCCCCATTGAAGACGATGAGGAAGCGACCGTCATGTGACCGCATCGGCTGGTGACCGCCGGAAGTCAGATCAATGATCGAGAGCCTGGTGTGCCCAAGTGTCACGCTGCCGCACTCAAGCGGAACCTCTTCCAGCCCCTGATCATTCGGTCCGCGGTGGGCGAGGAGTCGTGTGGCCGCAGCTATGCGCTCGCGCACGGCGGAGTTCTCGCCTCCCGATAGGGTAGAGAATTGACCGAAGATACCGCACATGCGAATGTCAATTGAGCGTGCGCAGTAGCACACGACTCTCCCGCAGCGCCATCATGATGCCGCACCTAGCCTGCTTCGTATCAGTATCCAAGCGCGGCGAATCTCCTGTGTCTCCACCAATCCAAGTGTGATAGCAACGCCGCCAAACAGCAAGATCGCGCCAACGTTAGCGAGCCACCTGAGTGCGCCGTCCAGCGCCAACCAAGGCACACACACGGCCAAGAGTGCAGCGGCAGCAACAGCCACACCGAGCACATTAAAGCGATGCGGCACTCGATAGAACCGCTGGCCAACCCTGGTAATCAGGCCAAAGACAGCCATGTAACTGATGAGAGTAGCCAATCCTGCGCCTGCAATGCCCATTCGGGGAACCAACACCAGATTCAGTAGGAGGTTCAGCAGGCCGCCGCCGCCATTGATCCAGACCAGCAGGTGAGTCTTCTTCGCGATGCCGATCCCCGGCGAGAAGATGTACATGTTCGCCAGAAATGCTACCGGCACTAGGTAGATCACTACGACCGCGCCTCCAAAGTACGCCGGTGTAGTCATCAACTGGAGTATGTCGAGGGCGAACAGCGTTAGCACGAGAAACACGGTGAGGGCAACAGCCAGAAAGCACCGGAATATGCGCGCCAGCTGAACGGGCGTGTCTGGCTTCTGGAAGTGTGCATACACCAGCGGCGTCAAGGCGCCTTGGAAGCCAACCATTACAAGCCCCGCGACAGTGGCGATCCGGTAGCCAACGCCGTACAGGCCGACATCATCGATTGTCAGATAGTGGCGGATCACGAGGCGATCGACATATGTGTTCAGCCAGACTGCGATGCCTGACACGACAAGCGGTGTCGAGAAGGCGAGCATCTGTTTCAGTTGCCTCACATCCACAACAGTGCGGAAGCTAGTACGAAGGCGGTAGAGGCCCACGCACGTTGCAGCAGTGCAGCCCGACACGGATCCGACAAGGAGACCGACAAGGCCCCACCGAAGCACAACGGTGAGCACAACTGCCACTCCAGCAGTCACGACAGTCATGAGAATGCTCGTGACCGCATAGTCCCTGCTGCGAAGTTCCCATCGGAACTGATTTTGGATCAGGTAGTAGATGCTGTTGACCCAGATGTAGACGATCCCCACCCAAAACGCGCGGTCGAGCCCCTCTTGGCCCATGATGAGCGTCGAGAGCCCTGGTACCGCCAGCATCGTCGCAGCGAAGAGGGTGTAAACGGCGACTGTGAACCAAAGGGCCGATGACGCATAAGCGACCTTACGCTGCGGATCAGGCTCGCTGGCGTAGAAGCGCGCTACGCCCTGCGATACCTCTAAGGCGATGGTGAGGTTCACCGCGCCTGCGAAGGTCATGAAGAGGTCGAGAGAGCCATAGTCGGAAGGATTGAGTACGCGCGTGTAGAGAGGAACGAGAACGAGCGACAATCCCCGCGATAGGAAGGATGGGATCGCATAGATGGTTCCGTCCCTGACGAACGCACGCAGCATGTGGGCTACTCAGGTTTGGTGAGACCGGCGAACTCGAGGAAAGCCTGCTCAAGATCGGGGCGGTGGGAGAGTTGGAGCGCTTGAACACCGTACAAACTGACTAAGGCTCGGATTCGCTCGCGTGATAGGTCGGCCGATTGTCCCCACCCCTCCACGTAAACGACTCTAGCTGGATCGATCCACCAATGCTCCGGTACGTCCCCCGTGATGAGCTGGAGATATCGCGCTGCAACTGCGTGAGCGGCCCACTGAGTATGAACGAAGGACTGGGCGGCGAGACCGAGTGCCTCGCGGTATGCCCTGTCGTCAATCATCTGTTCAATTGCATCCTCGATCTGGTCAGGGTGGCATAACTTCGAAGGTGGCCACATCTCAGGCGGTATAATTGAAGCCAGCCGGTCAATGGCATAGCCCGCCACGACCGATGGCTTGCCAAACCAACCCGCCTCGGTCGCGAGTCCGGCCAACGGAGTATCGGAGTACAACTGATCGACAACAAAGTCACACCGACGCAGTTCGGAGTGCACATGCGCGACTGGCTTCCCCGTAAGAGCGATGAAGTCGATCCAATAGCCGCGTGACCGCAAACGCTCGATTGCTGCATGAATGACCGGCGAGCCCTTTGCTGCTGGATGGCTTGGGGCATGCAACACTCTAATCGCTCTCTCCCGATCGTGGCCGTGGGCATCAGAGGAAGGTGCAGGTTGTGTCACGGCCGCGGGCCTAGACGGTATGCCAAGCGCAAACCAATTGACTATACGACGGCGGGCAAACGGAGTAGTTGCGTAGGGTGCGCCCACTACCACGGACGCATATCTCTGGTGCCAGTCCATCAGTTTTCGGCGAGCGAGCGACAGTCTTCGGACCATATCAGTAGCCGGTTGTGCACCATCGCGTGACACTAAAGCGCCATCTACAAACGGTGGCCTAGCCTCACTGCCGTGAGCCAAGTTGGACACCACACGCTTGCGGAGAAGCCGGAGTACGGGCAGGTCGATGTTTCCCCTGAGTAGAGACTGACCATAGCCAAAGATGAACACCTGATAGCGGGTGAGTGCCGTGATGAACCAAGCGAAGCGACACGCTTCCGCCAGAAACGCAAGGAAGACCCGCCGTGGCGACAGCCGACCACAACGAGCTCGGGTCTTGTTCAGAGCCTTCATCCATGCGATGAACCGCGGCTCACATGTCTCGCCGCCGTACGCGAATGGGTGGTCCGAATAGGTAACAAAGTCCGCGCGAACCCCGAGGGCGTGAAACCCCTCGGTAAGTTGCGAGTAGTAGCCCGCGATCTCGCATGGTCCGATGAGGATGCGGAAGGACGCTCTTCGGTTACGCGAGTGAGGTGCCATCGGTCTCTCGTGTGTGACCGTTCGTCACCGTACTCCACTTAAGTCGGCAATGTTGACCCTTGCCGCATCCGGTGTAGTACCCGCGGCGCAACGGGTTGACCGTCGGCGTGTTTACTCACGTGCCGCTCCACGATTCTAGCAACGTTACTCGAGACACTAACACTGATGAGGCTGCTGCCCAAGAGCGATGGCCAAATCTGAGAGTGCGCCTCACTGTCGGTGACGATTACCCGCCCGTTCCCGCACGTCACAAGAAACGACCCGTCCTCAAAGACTGCGTTCACGGTGCCCGGTGGCGCGGTTACGCGATCATCGAATGGTTGACATCGCCAGATCGTTAGTTCGCCACCATCACTTGTACGAGTACGGAGACCCGGGTAAGGCCGTGTGAGGGCCCGGCAATGTGCCCAGACTTCGGCCGTGCCGAGTGTCCAGTCCGCGTAGCCATCCTCCGGCCGACGCTGCGGGTAGTAGTAGGCATCCGTGGACTGCGGCACGGCATGAGCAAGGACTTGTGGGTTCCGCAGGATCTCGCACATCATTTCGCCGGTGCACAAGGCAACCTTCTTGTAACTGATTGCAATGTCGTCGGTATCGAGGTACACGAAGGACCGGGTGGCTATGACCGGGCCATCATCAACACCCGGCGTGATTCGGAACAGCGCAATCTCAAACTGACGGCATCCAAGCAGGATTGCCCAGTTCTGCGGCGAACGACCACGGCCGCCATGGATGCCATCGGGGCTCCCGTGCCCGCCGATTGCGCCAAGCGGCGCATGCTCGATGAGCCAAGACGGGATTAGGCGCTGCCATCCGGCTACCCAGATCGAGTCATACTTGAGCGATAGCAATGCTTGCTGATCCCGGTCGGACTTGAGGTCGTATCGATCGACGTGCACGTAAGGCACCCCCCAGCGTCGAGCGAATGCCGCGACATCTGTCCAGCCGCTGATCGCCTCAGGGTCCGCAGAGTCAGGATGCACGCCAACGATGGCGCTCACAGTAAAGCCCTGTCTAAGTACTTCCGCCACGGCGTCTAGGCCAGTGCTGACAGTACACATGACGAGTAACTTCAGCGGTTGGTGCATCGCGCTCGACATCACGGGTCGCCCACAGCAAGCAGCCTACTAGCCACGCCAGCTAGATAGACACACCCTGACTCAAGATCTTGCTCAGGCACGGCGCACGGAGCAGCAAAGATCAGGTTCCGGCTCACTTCGGCGCATCGCGCGTAAATCGCTATGTCGGCACCGAAAACCCGAGTGCGTTCAGGCTCGCCAAGCGCAGCCACCCAGATATTGGGACGAACACTCTGATCATCGTCCCCCGCTGGAGGTGTGCCCGTGAGACTACTTGGCACTGTTGCCCCAGAGCGCCGAAATCGCTCGC
>Ga0194133_10005126_pt1 | contig 16908 bp, 14 predicted proteins | sample TA2KigOf40mmetaG_FD_155448 | JGI IMG/M metagenome (GOLD analysis project Ga0194133, IMG submission 155448) | Freshwater microbial communities from Lake Tanganyika, Tanzania - TA2015055 Kigoma Offshore 40m | ecosystem: Environmental > Aquatic > Freshwater > Lake | place: Tanzania: Lake... | reverse complement strand
ATTTAAGTGTTGAAGGAGCAGAGTGAACTTTTTTTATAAGTAATGAAAGAAATTCCTTTAGTTGGCTAAAACTCTTTAATGGGAACAATTTGTAACTCTAGAAGGCCTGTATTGTTAACTTAAAAGGAGCTTAAAATCAATCTAGTAGTGTGTGTGAAAAGATTGCTGCTTGAAGCTGTTAGTTAAAGTTGATTTTATATCATAAAAAATCACTTCTTATAATTATCAATCAGACAAATGAGAAACAAGAACTCAAACTTTCAATTCACTCAACTATTTTCAGAGTATTGAATCAGAATCTCTGAGTGAAAGAAGAAACAAAATGTCATTATCTGTATCACCAAATCTTTTGTCCTCAAGTGGGACAGTCAACAAATCTGTCAAACCAGCTCTTCCAGCCAAACCAGCTCATATAAGACCTGGACTAAAACCTGTTAAAATTCCAACTGTGGATGACAAAATGCTTCTGGTAGTAACTTCAATAACATTTATTATGAGGAAAACACTCACTTTGTTTTGATGTTCTAGCAATATATGCCACCAAAAAAGCCACCTCGAAGAAATGTGTCAGTGTCACCTGTTAGGACTCATTCATCAGGTATTTCAATTACTTTTGAACATTTTTCCATTAGTTTAAATTAACTTTATGTTTATTTTGTCTAGGTGCCTTGTTGGAACTGGATTCAACAAGACAATCAGATCATTGCAAAAACTCACATGTAAAATTGATTTACACATTGCTTTATTAGGGTAGTGACATTTTGGGCAGAAAAAATGCAGATTTTAAATGCCAAAATGCTAATCTTAAGGAAAAAATGTATATTTTCAGGAAAACATTTAAGATAGTTAGTGGGCATTAAGCATTAAATGAGTTTGTGGGGATTGCAAAAAAGTTACAGGTATTTGGATGAGTTCAATATATTGGCGTAAGTATTGAAAAAGGCTGAGAGTTAAGATAGTGCTTGGAATGTTGGGGAGTTCTTGACCATGGGAGAATGGTGTTATGAAGTACAATTGTCTAGGTGAGTGTAGGTAGTGCTTGGAATGTTGGGCAGTGCTAGAGCTTTGGAGATGGTGCTATTAAGTGTGCAGCGTGTTGTGAAGGGAATTTGAGGGCATGTGATGATAGTCAGGTAAGTGCAAGGGAGTGTTGTTGCTAAGTGTGGGGATGTGAGATAGAATCAGGTAGTGCATAGGTCATCACTGTGGAATGTTGGGGAGTGCTTAAGGTCTTTGGAGATTGTTTTTGAGTGCGCAGGGTGCTGTAAAGGGAGTATTGGGGCATGCGATGATAGTCAGGTAAGTGCAAAGGGTGGCTAAGTGTGGGAATATGAGGTAGAATCAGGCAGTGCATAGGTCGTCGCTGTGGAATGTTGTGGATTGCTTGAAGCTTTAAAGATGGTGTTATAAAGTGCGCAGCGTACTGTAAAGTGAGTATGGGGGCATTCAATGGAAGTGAAGTGATTATAAGGGAGTGTTGTGGCGAGGTGAGGTAGAATTAGGTTGTCTGTGGAATAGCATTACAGATCATAGTTTATCAACTACATTTGAAATCACAACAGGCATTTTTTCCAAAATATCAATATTTTCACCCGCAAAATTGGCATTTTTCCCCGAAAATCGGCAAACAAGTTCGGCATTTTTTCCTGGTATTCGGCATTTTTTTCCAAATAATCAGAGTTTTTACAACCCAAAATGTCACGACCCGCATTTAAAAAAGGTAGTTTCCAATATATTCAAACTTGACTATTTATTTAGTCTATAAACAAATATGTTTACTCAACTCGAAGTGGATCAAAATCATTTGATGAAATTGACGACATTCTTGGTGAAAAGCCGACTAGGAAACCCGGATGTGCAACCAATAGAAAGAAAAACAGGTTTGAGGAAAACTTTACTTTGATCATCTGGCATATTAATCAAACTGTTTAAATCAGGAGAACTTTGAGTTCTGGGGCTGATTATTTACATCAAGGAGGAGGATCTCTGTGGAATAAAAATGGATCTCAACATGATTATATTGAAGAAATGGATACATCAAACAACTCACTTTTACATCAGGTAGAAATGAGTTTTATAACCTCACATCTGGATTGTGTTGGGAAACGAGATACAAGATATCGCCTGATGCAAATTCACCTTCTGCTAAATAGCCTACCCTTAATTCACTTACCTACAAATTTGGTTACTTGACGAATTGGCCTACCGAGCCTAACTTGAGCCCAGGCGCGAATGATAAAATAGCCCTGCAGGGTTTAGGTTAGGTTAGGGGGTTAGGTTGGGTTAGGTTAGGTTAGGTTAGGTTAAGTTAGGTTAGCAATAAAATGTGTCTGCAAGTAAAGGCAAATAAAGTTCTGAGTGAGGCCTGGGCTTAATCCATGACTTTATGTATTGAATAGGCGAAGTGGTAATCTTATGTACTGGGTAAGCGAAATGGCAATTCTATGTAAGGTTGGGCAAATTCATCAGGTAGGCGAATTAGGGATGGGCAATTTAGTAGCAGGTGAAATAGTAGGTAGGCGACATCTCGTACTATTGACTATGTTGATTCAATATGGTTTACCAATACAGCTTGATATGGATAATACTCGAATGTCTTGTGAAGAATTGCTTTCCATGACACGTTCATTGCATGAGTCTAACTCTTCAAACCATATCCATGAGGATCATGAGGCGGACTTAGTTTGTCAGAGATGTTTGTTGAACAACTTAAGCAATAGAGCTTTGCTGGGCGAGGGTTGTCAGCATGAGAACAATGAATTCAGGTTGAGAGTTTCAAAAACCTTTTCAAATAGGAGTTAAAGTTGCAATTGACTCTTTTTACAGATTCATATCTCAGCGTCAATATAAAAGAAAGCTTCGTCGTGATTGTCCAAGTTATGCAACAATGCATCGCAGTCAGCGAAAGAATGGAGCCTTTAAAGGAAGTGATAAAATGGAAACTTCAGCTGTTGAGACTGGAAACAATCTTGTTGAAGATGATAACGGTGGAGTCAAAATGACCATCATGTCAAAGACAACTTATAAATTAAGGACCTTTGATGATTCCAGACAAGTTCCAGGTACTTTTAAGATCAATATTACACCATTTTTCTGTTATAATTAATGTGGAAAGATGAGATTTCATAAGGAATGTGGAATCCTGTTCCTCAGAATCAATCGAACTTAGATTGACTGCCATATGTACCCTTCCCATAAAAGTGTAACACAAGAAGTAATGAAAATAATTTTATTAACTTTCACATCTTCAAATCAAAAAACAACAAGAAAAAAGGCAGCAGAAAATTCTTACCCTGGAGGAACATATGGTGGTACCGAAGGTAGATGCTTCATGTGTTTAGAGGAGAACTCTTAACCAAAGTGTTTAAAGTGTCTCTTTTTAAACTACTGAGGCAGTATGTTGGGCTCGCTACAGTATTTGCGTAGTTGGGTTGTTCCACCTTGGTTTACTTCAAAAATGTACTTGTTTCTTCTTTTCTTCTTGCTGTTTAAGAAAAAATTGGTGTCACTGTGGTGACTTGATTGTTTGTGCCATGTCTGAATTACACAATTTTTATAGATCTCAATTTGGAATTGATGGAAATTCCACTGAGCCCAACACATTATGATGCACCTCCAACTCCAGATCATGAACCACCATCTGCTTTTGAGACTGAATCTAGAATTCAAAAGGCAATAGATAAGATAAGAAATGTAAGTTTTTACCAGATTAAATAGCTTTTTTATTATGATTAAAAAGCCTTATCCCATTTTCAGGAATCTAATCGTAAATATCATTCAAAGGCTACTGAAACTGAATCCTGGTTTTTGACTCCATTAGGAAAGTCCATCTGGGGGGAAAGAACAAGGTTTGTGAATTATTTTTATCAAAGACTGACCCCCCTGTTTTGTTAAGACAGGTTGGTTGTTAAACTCAAGTTGAAACTAAACTATATGCGGGGTTGCCGTAGCTAAGGGGCCTTAGGCATCTGACTGAGAACTAAGGTCTAGGGTTCAGGGTTCAAACCCTGGCCATGCTGGCAACTTTTCAACCCTTGATTGCCTAAAAAATCAACAAGGCAGTCTCAGTCAGGGCAATAGTAATCTCCAGTGACCTTAGACATAATCTGATAAAGATGTTGATCACGGGTTAACCTCGCCTGAGTCTGTACTGCACCAGATTAATCATATTAGTTATTTCTAAAAAGGAAAAGGGTGATCTATTTCAAAAAGGAATTATAGCCCTCTTTATTTATCAATGAACTTTTCTCTATTTAATGTTTTTCCAGACAATATGATGAGAAATTCACAACCATGGATATTGACATGCAGCTTTTTTATCACAACATAAAATGTGATGATCAAAAGTCTGGGTAAAAAGTCAACAAGTCTTTTCTTTTCTCCAATATCTTCTATATTTATTCATTGTAGATGCCATTTAGAAACCTTAGGATCTCCATCATCAGCTAGCTCTTCTCTTCTGAGCTATGATCGATCAAGTTTGAAACTTGATCAACAGATTGGAAGTGATTCTTCATCTAAAAATTCAGGTAACATAAATATTAAACTACTTTATTGGAATCCATTCATTTTATCAAAAATACATACAAAATTTGAACCAAAAGCAACCTCACACCTTATTCTAACTTATCTTAAACTAGCCCCAATTAGTTTTTCAAAAACAAGGAAAAAGTCTTGACCTTTTAACTAACATTGAAAAAGTCATTGTGAATGTGCTTATGAATATAAGTTTAATTTTAGCTGTTCACTTGAACAATCACCCATCAGATGATGTAGATGTAAAGAATAACTTCAAAACAGATGGTGGAGAAATTCTTTCACCTTTTGATGAGAAGGAAGAATGGAACAAAATAACAAAAATCATTGATTCTTTTGGAGTTGACATTGGCAATGCTGTGAAGAAGAGCACAACACCAAATAATTGTAATACAGAAAAGGGGAATATCTATATTTTAGACACTCAAATTATAACTTGACAATTTTCAGCACCAAATGAAGATTTCCCAACTTGGAAACGCAAAGACAAAGTTTTGTCAAGTGTTGAAGATTGGCTTCATTACATTGGACTTGGACAATATTACCAGAATTTTATGAAGCATGGATTTGATGAGCTTGACTTTGTGGGCTGTGACATACTATTGAGACAAGATATCCGGACGATTGGCATCAGCAATGAACAGGATATCATCCACCTATTAGAGGAGCTGCAAAAGAAAGGAAACTCAAAAGGTAAGTGATAGAACAATCAGAAAGTAGTTAATTGTATTTCACCAAAGAGAGAAAATCTTTAGGATTCTCCAAGTCTGGTCAATTAGATCTGAAAAGTCTCACTGTTCATGAATGGTTGGAATCCTTGTCATTGTCCATTTACAAAATTAATTTCTCTGACAACTTTTACACATCCATGGAACGAATATCAACTATTTGGGATGATGAGTTAACCACAATCTTAGATATTGAGAAGTTGGGCCATAGGAAAAGGATTCTTATGAGTGTTGCTGGAGTTGAGGGAATCCAGAGCAGATTTGGAAAAGTTTTGGTGAATCTATATCAAAAGTTTTTCATTCATGTTTTTCATAAAGCTTACTGTTTTTTCAAGCCTGATGAAGGCAAGGAGATGGAGGTTGACATAAAATCTTCTGTCCTTGAAGATCTGGTTGTCACTTCTAGTGACACTTCACAATCTCAAGAGAGAAAGGAAGCTAAAAAAAGAACTGTTGAGGTAGGGACCCTGACTTTGGGTCGAAGCAGAAAGAAAAAGGCAGCCCCTCAGCCACCTGGAATGTCACAACTAATCCCAACATCATCTTCCATTACACCATTATCCTCCACTTCAACAGCACTAGCAACTGTCACATTAAGAAGAGAAAAATCAACTAGTCAGAAGAAGACAGCTCAGGTTGAAAATGCAGCTCCAGGGACAGCCCCTTCACCTCCATCAAGTGGGAGCAAAACAAAACAACCTACTTTGAAAAAGAAAAGAAAAAACCTTGATTACAAAGGCAGTGAATTTTTGGCATTTAAAGTCAAGGTAAGGCTAATAAGTTTTGAAAGTTCAACTTTTGAGAAACTGATCCAAGCTGAGATTGGCTGCATGGAATCACTAATTTAAATTTTGTCCCAGATCAAAAGGACTATATGTTGGGCTGTTCTGTAAAGTACAATATGTACTTAGAATATCCCAATTTAGACAATTAACTTGTTATTTTTTGATATTATTAGACATAAGATTGTGCAGGATGATTAGGCCTTAGATTGAAGCTTTAGTATGATAGTTTCATTCTTTTATTTTCAATAAGGTACCTGTTGCATTTTGCTCTGACTATTATTTCATAAGATTACGTCTATAGAGGCATTTGTGATTGTACTGGTTCAATGCTTTTCCGCTTGAGAGAATGCAAAGGGTTCATTTGTGTACTTTCTCAGGGATAGTCTACATCTATTATATTTTAAATTTTTCTGCTGACCACATAACATGAGAAATACTTATTTCTTTTTCATCTTTATGCATGAAGACGGCACACACGGATAACAGCCTTAAGATTTAATTTACGTAAAATACCATTTTTTGATCACGCAACTTTTTATCCACATCTGATCCCTGAGCGCACCTGATCACTGCGCTCCCGCCTCACATGTCCATAAAAAGGCCTGCATGGCTTATTTTGATTAACTAGTTATATTCCGGTAGCTTAAGACGTAAGTTTCAGAAGTAACTAAGAGATTATTATAAAGATATTATGTGTAAAGTATTGTAGAAGAAAGGTGGCCCTTAACATAAGAAAATCTGAATGGAGAAAAAGAGCTCCCTTAATTGAAAATATAACATGATTTCCAGTATTATACTAAACAAATCACGAAGGAATTTCGAGGAACTGACACAACAAAGTCTGCAATTGAAAGCAGTAAAAAGTCTCGAGGTGGAAGATCCAGATTTCTAGTTGTCAGTGAAAAGGACTTGAAGATTCTCAAGAGAGATGCAAAGGTTATAATTACTCCAATAAAATCTTAATTTTACAAAAAGGGATATCCTTTATGTTTTTAACAGGAAGAGGTTGCCAATCATGAAATAAATCAAGTTTGTTGTGTTGTCCGTGACAAGGAGAATCCAGCTGTATTTGGATATGTGACAGCTACAGAATCTGGACCCTGTTCAGTCCAGACAGTAGCCCATGTTTTTACAACAGATTCACAAGTAAAAAACAATTTTACATCCAACTCTAAATTCAATGATTATATCTGGATATTAGGAAAAAGCAGCAGAAATATTGTCAGTTATTTGTGAGGGATTCACGTCAAGACCTGATCAGATTCTCCAACTTGATGATGCACTTGAGGCTTCCAAAACATCAACACCCTCACCACCGTCCTCTGTTTCCTCATCAGCCGATTCAAAGCCTCCGAAGTTGGCACAATCAAAAGGGCAATCTTCACAAAGTAGATTTCGATCTGATCAATTGGTAAATTTTTATCTTGGTTTTCAGATTTCAAGTGAATTTGGGATATTCTAGATCTTTTAATAACTCTAAAAACCAACAGGGGATTTTTTTGAAATTTTCTTGGGGGGCTGAGTTACAGGGTCCTCGGGGTGGTATACACAAAATGGCATTTGTATTTTGATTTTACAAACAGTGGCATCTTACATTTAAATTACAGAAAAAATTAAATCATACTTTTAAACAATTTTTTGCTAGCATGAAGACTTGGTCTAAAAGAAAGTCGTTTTTTGGGTGTTTGATGTGAAAATGATCCCCCTTAAAACTGAATTTGAAATTGGGTTTGTTTTATAAGAAAAACTGATTTAAGGCCTTGGAGTCCAAGTTTTGGGGCTTTTAGGGGTACCCATTTATAACTCTTGCAAAGGCAGATGACAAGGTCTCTTAAAAACAACATCACGGAACAAAAATTGTTCAGCAGGGCTAAATTGATGAGTGCAAATTTTTTGTGACCCTCTAATCTCGATCCCATAAGGGCAACCCAATAATGCCATACATTCAGTTCCCCACAATCTCACCCCAAAGAGGTGGCAGGGCCAGACAGAGACATTGATCACAGGACCTGGCAGCAGGCCAGCTAGTTTTATACAAGATTTTATTTGGGTACTAGCCGGTGGACCTGGCGCTGCCAGGGTTAATTTGCAACCTGCTTAACATCTTTTATTTTGTAAACAGCTTTAAAAAATGTGTCCTTCGGCTTATTGGGTTTCAGGCCCTCCAGGCCAAGATGGGGGAGGGGTCAGACCTGCACCAAAACCTTCATTGGACAGGTGGGGATGTGCTTGCAAAATTTCATCAAGATCGGTGCCAGAGTTTGGATTTCCATTAGCCCCCCACGTACCAACAGACAGACCGACAAACAAACATCTGTCCGCCCATTTTTTTATATATAGATTCCTTAATTCTTAGTACAACTGAGGGGATAGTGTTACTCTTGAAGGGGTATGAATTACTTTTTAAATTGAACTCTTTATATTAAAAAGGTCAGCAGGATGCGTCAATTTTTCCAAGGTACAACATCCACAGATAGAAACTCTTTTTCTGGCAATCGAAGATCTGGGTCACCCAATACATCAGATGCAAGAAGGTACCTTGCTCTATTTCAATAGCCATTTCACCAAACAAAAATCTCAAATATTCCTTAGAAAACGAGGTGGATCTGTTGACAATCTCCTTGACGAACTTGGGGAAGATGGAACTCATCATCAACATTTAAATAGTGAAGTTAAAAAGAAGTCCATCTCTTCAAAAAATTTATCTCTGGGACCACTTGAAGAAGTCAAAGTTACAACAGTCTAAAGCCTGGACTAAAAATACACAAATTTAGCTCAACTAGATTCAATCTAAAAGTACAAATTAAGCAAAAATATGTGAAAATTTTCCTAAGTTTAAGTACAAAAATCTGGACTTTTTGGCATTCCAGAAGAAAAATTTACTCCTGTATAAACTTTAATTGGTCACATGATCTTTTGGTTTTTTTATTGGAATAGATGCAAAGTCAATGAAAAACCAGTGAAATTAGAAAAAGAAAGCACTTTGGAAATTTTAATGTTTCTTAAAAACCTGCATTTAAATTTTTCAAATCTACAAAAAAAGACTTTGAAAACTTCTGCACAAAATTTTCTTACTTCTTCCATTTTAAAGTTAAATTATTACTTTATCAAAATTTTAAGTCACACAATGCAAAAGTTGTCAGAAAAGATAATTTAGCATCAAATCTTGTTTGTTGGCTTGTCAGTCTCAGCTCATTATTAGTTGTATCATCATAATGTTAGTCAAAGTTTGAAGCTGAAAAAATAAATTGAAAATCTACTGAACATTTCAGGTCCCAGTGTGCCCACCCTTACAAACAAGGTATGGTTTTAATTGGTTTTCAGTGGGTACCTGCCATTGTGGAAATGTGAAGTTATATGTTTAGGTATGGAGTAATTAAAACTAAGGTGAATGTTAGGCTTAATGAGAGAGCTCTAGAAAGGCTAAGGTTTTTTGATTGATAGTAATAATTAAATAGACATGCTTTTTTGAACATTGAAAAATTCATACCTCCATGAGCGAGCAAGCGTAAAGTTCAATTCAAGCTAAGCTTAGAATACATCCATATCTCAGCCCCTTGACAAAATTTCAAAAATCTAGTTGGTAACTTTTTGGCGTCAATATGACGATTTCATATGCAAAATTTCAGCCCTCTCGCTTCCAAACTGAGGGAGGAGTTTGAGGTGACGAATCGACACACGGACTGCATGCTAAGCAAATTTGAACTGTACTGAATTTTCTAGCCCACTTGCTCGCTTGTGGTGGTAATCTAGTGCAGCACATCCTGTTTATATGAGTCACTGCAGATCACCATTACCCTGGCAATGCAGGTTTAAAAAATTAATTGGTACTCAATAAATTTGGGCTTGATTAAGATCTCTTGAACAATCGTAAAAAAAGTTTTTGTATGATGAAATCTTGATATAATAAATACGTACAGATATCTCTGCAGTCCAGAAACTTGCAACAAATTTAAAAAATAAATCAAATATTTGATATTTACAGTGAAAAAAAGAGTATATTCTAAGGCTTTTCAAAAGTTTGGGTTATAAATTTGAGGCATGATGTAACCATTGAATTTTGCCTTGATAAAAAAAAGAAAATAAAAGATTGAACACACATTTTTACAAACATTTTTAGTACGTACTCTCTGCAAAATCAAACATGTAAGGCAACACTTTCTCTGACTCTGGAAATTAGGGACTTTAACTTCAAATTATCAAGGGCAGAACTTTTGAGAAGGAGTGGATTGCTAAGTATTGACACAATTCTATATAGGAGGGCATCTATGTTCGTTTTTAACATCATTCATCATCTAGAGCCCACTGAACTAGCAGTGAAATTACTGAGCAGGGGGTATTACAATGAGCGATCTTTAGGGAGGCTAAAATTTTATGATTTCAGTTTGTCAAAAATTGGAAGAAAATGTGTGACCATCTCAGCAGCTACACTTGTAGAGAACTGGCCAGGAGACTGGTTCTTCATGTCACCATCTCAATTCAAAAGCCATCTGAGGAATCAAAATTAATTTTTGTTGTAACCCAGCCTAAGCCAACTAAATGCCAGACAACAGTGGCTGTGAGGTTTTTCCGCTGGGTGGAGCATTAATGATGTACACAAGAGTTGGTAAAAGCCCAGTTTTTCCCTCCAAAAGCAGTGGTCACTGTTGTTAAAAGTCCCCGTTGGCACCCCACCACTCCCTTAGGCGCCTGATGTCGAAATTTCATTAATGCAAATCTTTGACATTTATTGTTAATGTTTTTGCCTGAAATAAATCTTTTATCTATCTATCTATTCTAATGGTTTTGTCAACCCAGGGTTGCTTGGGGGAGGTACCCATGACCCTCTGATCTCCAGCCAGATGTCATGATTCATTAGGTCAAGCCTCTGACCCTGGACCACTACGAAAATACTAGGAATAAATTATTGATTTCCAGTACAGTTGCAAAAATCCTTCCAGTATTTTTTGCTGATGGCAAAAGGCAATCTTTGTTTGAGCTATTTGTTTCTGCTTGTCAAAACTGCACGTTCCGATAGAGAAAAGAAATGTAAACAAACTTTACACGCAAATTCGGATGTGACGGCCTCGGCCTATCAATAATTCAATATTTGCCATTTGACAGTCGAAACAAATCAAAGGTAAAGATTTATATAAGCAGGCTTTCATCAATTGAATAAATAATTTATAAGTAGATTTCCCTTGAAAATAGCCGTTTTTATTGTCAAACTTTATTTTTCTAAGATTTTAATCTGTTAATGTGTTTATTTTTAGAGTCATCGATAAAGACATTTGGTTTTTTTGCTTAAGTCTTATCAGAGATTTCTGGTACTTAAGGCACGTGGTTTTTAAAGCTGATAAATTCAGAATTGACCTTTTCAATAAAGTCAATCTATTCATTCACTTACGGCGGCCTTTTCGGATTTGAGTTTTTCAATATAATAAAGGCGATAAAATTGACACTCATCTTCCTTCATCCACGTAGTTCATCACATTTCTGAACCCTGAAACTGTACTATAATCTACATATACTTAACTAATGAAAAAGATCCGGGGAGGAACTTGTTTCTTACATCTGATAAGAAAATCTATCCAGCTGGATATTGAGACGGTAGTGAAAACCCATGGAAAGGGAGGATTTTAGGAAGTAGTTCACAATCATTGACACTTTTTTTTCCTTCTAAGTTTCAAACGAATGTTTTTAATATTAAAACACTTTTTTATGGTACTTGCAGGAAACAGGTTTTTTTTATCATTTGTTGGGCCTAATGGTCCTACTAGGAATCACTCTTTCCAATAATTGGTGTAGATAGCCCTTAAGGATCTTGGCTCTTTATCATTTTTTATCACGCAACTTATCTATCCACATCAGATTCCCAAGCATAACTGTTAATCATGTGCCTAACCCTGTAAACTAGTTATTTCCCACTATTCTTAGACGTAAGATTGTGGCGGATAATTAGGTCTCCTTACTTTTAAGTTAAGTATTTAAGTTTTTTCAAAAAGTACTTTGAGCATTTCATCAGATCTTCATTTCATAAGGTTACCATAAAAGTGGTATGTGTGATTATACTGGGTCAATGCTGTTTCATTTATGAGATTGCATAAGGTTCGATCATATGCATTCTTAGGGATAGTCTCTCTTATAACCAACACCCATAACAACCAAAGGTTACCGGGTCTGCATCTAGAATGCAAGGATTCTCAACCTGAGGACATAACTGCAATGTCATGAAAGTTTAAATACTTGGTTTTAATAGAAATGTTTAAAAATGTTAAATTCTTTAACAATGGTATATTTCTAAACTTTTATTCCATTTGCAATGTGTTCCAGTGTTAAAATGTACGTCTCTCTAAACTGGTATAAAACGCACACAGACAGCTAGAGTTGTACGTCCTGATAACAACTCCACTTTCTTCGAGCTTAAGGGTATGACAAATCTCATGAGAATCAGCTAAGAGAGTCTCAAAAAGCTCGAGCTGATCATTTGTTTTCACTTAGTTGACGGCGACAACTTGCCGGATAAACACATATATTGCCCGGTCAAATCATCCAAAATGAATTACTGCCCGCCCAATATATCAATTTCAAGTAAGTTATTTTAAAGTTATTTAATTCAATAGTTTGAATTCATTTTTGGTTTTGCAGCAATATGGATTAATCATGGGATTTCGCCATGCTTCCTGGACACGATCACCTCCTCCCTGATTTTGGCCTTCATTGTTCTCTTTGGGTTCGGTCAGCTAAGATTCTACAGGAAGTACGCCACACGTGTTGGTAAGTTTTTTTTATCACTTCAAATCTCCATCATAATATTCAATGGAAATGATTTTATTTTGCAGGAAATGCGCAAAAACGCCTTCTGTTTAAACTTCAAGTTTCTTCTCACATCATTCTGATATTTATTGAACTTGCCCAATTCATAATCAGAGGTTTGCTCTCTACAAATGGCTTTTTAGGATTTCAAGTTTTATATCTGATCTCTTCTGTCGTAACATGGCCACTTTGTCTGGCAGTTTTAATGGTATATAGAACAAGAAAGCATTTCTTGAATCATTCAACTGTTAGATAAAATGTGTTTTTTCTGTCACAGTCCGAGAGGCATTATCAGCTTCCAACACCACCAAGTCATGGACACGGATTTGTTTTACTTACAACATGGTTAAAAATAATTAGTGTTACTATTTCAGCCGAAATTTCAATATTTTTTATGATAGGTCTGCCAAATTTATTGCTCAAAATCTTGCCTTCCTGAGCATGGACAATGAAGATTGGTGGTTTAATGTTTCCAGGTAAGAGGAATAGAAAGAAAAAGGTGAAAGGCTTTTTACAAAATTAATTTTTTTAGTGCTCAAAATAAGGTTGAATTTGGATTTTGGGTTGTCCGTTACATCTTTACGTTTATTGTCTTCCTTACTGGAATGAAAGCTCCAGGGGTTCTTACAGCTGCAGACATTGCGTCTCAAACTGACACCGAGGTAAAATCAACTAAAAATCGATAAACCCTTTTGATAACTTTAAATAATCACAAAAGATTTTTGGAGTGAGACTTCATTAAAGTCGGTTAATCTTGCCAACTATTTTTCACAAAATGTACTATGAAAACATGTTTTTAAAAGAGCTCGAAAGAAAACTGGTTTGAATCTCTAACATCATGTGTTTTGAAGAAATCAGCTTACTCCAAAAAAATTAAAATAAACTCTCTTGTGGTTCAAGTTTTCCTTGAACAAAAATGATAATTTTTATGGGAATTGTTGATTTATAATAAAAAATTACAATAAATTTCAGGCCCTGATAAATGGTGATCCTCCACAACTTCAGTCTGGCAGTCCAAGGGGTCGTCGATCAGCAAGTTCAGGATCAACATGGACTAATTTTTTCCAGAAATTTAAAAGGCTATTGCCTTACATGTGGCCCAAAGAGTCCGTCCGATTGCAGGTTTTGTGTTAATATTATTCGACAATTACATTATCAAATTTCAAATTTTACCTCGTTCAGTTTCATGTCATTCTGAGTTTTATCCTACTCATTGGTGTTCGAGTCACCAATGTTTATGTTCCAATTCTCTCTAAGGACATTGGTAGGACTTATATTACAAACTTAATTGTTCAATTTGAAATTTTAATCGATTATTTTTTTTTCTAGTGAATGGACTGGCTGGTGATGGCATTACCAAAGGGGAATTTGTTTGGGCTTTGATTATTATTTTTGTCACAGTCAAGTTTGTGCAAGTATGACCTTTACAATATTCATTCATTCATTTGTGGCGTCCACTGCTTAGGGGTAGCCCTCTTGCTGGCCTTGCTAAGAGTAGTTCTGCTAACTCTGTTTTTGTAAAAGATTTAATCTTGTTTGACTGTGTAGCCAAAATGGGGTGCTATAATACTGAGATTTGTTCATAAACTAGCTCCTAAATCCTTTTATTTTAATGTTTTAGGGTGGTGGAACTGGTGCTGGCTCATCTGGACTCTTAAATTTGACCCGTTCCTTCTTGTGGATTGGTGTACAGCAATACACTGAAAGAAAAACTCAAATTGGCCTGTTCTCGCATCTTCATAACCTAAGCTTGAGATGGCATCTTTCCAGAAAGGTAACAAAACTGTGAAAATGGAAAAAAGTATTGTAAATTCAACTTCCATAAATTTTCTTAGACTGGTGAGGTTCTTCGTATCATGGATCGTGGAACCCAGTCCATCAGCAGTCTGTTGAACTATCTTATTTTCTCCATCCTACCAACACTTGTGGACATCTTCATAGCTGTCATTTACTTTTCGGTCGAATTCAATGGATGGTTCGGTCTAATTGTCCTCTTCACAATGATCGTCTACTTGAGTAAAATCATATAACTTTGCAATCTGGATTCTGAAATTCTAAATTTGTTTTCTGATTTCCAGCTGGTACTGTTTGGGTCACAGAATGGCGTACAAAGTTTAGGCGAAGAATGAATGAGGCTGACAACAAGCAGCGAACCACTGCAGTTGATTCCTTGCTCAACTTTGAAACTGTGAAATACTATGGAGCAGAGCAATACGAAGTTAATAAATTCGAAGACGCTATTAAGAAATATCAGGTTCATTTTTGCTAGTTACAAAAGTCATTTTATCTTACTTGTAATCCTGAACTTTTGATTTTCAGAAAGAGGAATGGACATCATTGGCTACGCTTAATTTCCTCAACATGTTCCAGTGTATTGTCATTAACGTTGGCTTACTTGCAGGATCTCTTTACAGTGGCTATCTCGTCTCAACTGGTGAAGAAACTGTGGGTGATTATGTATTATTTGGGACCTACATTTTGCAACTGATGGTTCCCCTCAACTATCTTGGAAGTCTCTACAGGTTTGGTCAAGATAAGAAAATTATTATCCACCACTAAAATTTTGCCACGTTGATAAGGGGTTGTCGTCTGTTTGTAACCTCCATCTCATCCCGCAGTTTTGAAGCTAGAGAGCTGAGACTTATCACATAGACTGCACAGTTAAATGTAACATAACAGATGGAGGGGATTTTTGAAATTTTGTCAGGGGGCTGAGTTACAGGATCCTCGGAGTTACGCACAATACCATAAAGCATGATCTAAAAGTCATTTTATAAAATAAATACCATTAAAATTGAATTTCACATGGAGTCAGTTTTATAACAAAACTTATTTAAGCCCCCCAGAGTATTGGTTTTGGGACACTCAGGGGTACCTTTTTACCCTAGACACAAAAGCAAGGGATAGAGATAAAGTGCAAACAACATCACTGATCATCACTAAACAAAAATTGTTCAGTAGGCCAAAATTGATGGGTGCAAATTTTAAGCGACCCTCTAATCCCAAACCCCCTAAGGGTCCTCCTTTAATGCCATTCTCTAAAACACTGAATTCCCCACAAACTCGTTCAGCAGATTTACCGGGGATAAGTCTGGCTTGACACAGGATAAGGCCAATGGCCAGGTAGTCTGTATGTTTAAGAATAGAATATCTGTCTGTGTGTGAGAGGGTGTGTGTTGGAAATGCAAAAATTTGAGTGCGAAACAAACAAATGTGATACAAATTTCCTGGGCAATTCACGGCCCGCATTCCTAGTAGTATATAAGATTTTATTTGAGTATTCATTCTTAGTGCTTTTGGGGGGATTGTGTTGTTTGTGGAGGGTTCTGAATTTTTCTGCAAAAAATATACATCGGCTAAATTTTTACACTTTTTTTTTACTAGAATTATTCAGGAGAGCTTCATTAATATGGAGAACATGTTGGACTTGCTTGATGAACCGTTTGAAATCTTGGTAAACATTATTTTGAGCTGATTTTTATATCTTGATACTCAACATATTCAACAAATGATTTTATTCAGGATGCTCCGAATGCACTCCCACTTATTGCAACAAAAGGAAAAATTGAATTCAAGTAATATCAAACCTTAATAATAAAATTTATGAATCTTTGATAATAAGTAATCTTTGAAATTTCAGGAATGTCTCTTTCCACTACAGCCCTGAAAGGCCAATTCTAAAAGATATCTCTTTCTCAGTTCAACCAGGAGAAACTTATGCGATCGTAATGAAAATATTATTGCAAATTTAGACACTAAAAAATCCAAACCAACTTATTTTTTGAAGGTTGGACCCACTGGCGCTGGAAAGAGCACAATTATGAGACTACTATTCAGATTTTATGACGTCCAGGAAGGTTCCATCCAAATCGATCATCAGAACATCAAGGAAGTCACTCAGGCAAGTTTTGTTTCTTCTTTTTACCTGGTTTTGATAATCCATAGTTTTGATTCTGTCATTTCAGGTTTCTTTGAGGCAAGCCATTGGTGTTGTACCCCAAGACACTGTTTTGTTCAACGATACAATCGGGTAAATGAAATTTATCGTAGTACACGCTTGTTTA
>Ga0194133_10005125_pt1 | contig 16908 bp, 15 predicted proteins | sample TA2KigOf40mmetaG_FD_155448 | JGI IMG/M metagenome (GOLD analysis project Ga0194133, IMG submission 155448) | Freshwater microbial communities from Lake Tanganyika, Tanzania - TA2015055 Kigoma Offshore 40m | ecosystem: Environmental > Aquatic > Freshwater > Lake | place: Tanzania: Lake... | reverse complement strand
TGTTGGCCGTACTCAAGGCCACAAGCTGTGCGCTGCTCAACAAACCCACCTGCACGGTGCTCAAACCCGATACAGCCTGCGAACTCAAAGCGCCTATCTGGCTCGTCGTTAATTGCTGCAACTGAGCGGTCGTGATACCCGCAAACTGAGGCGCCCGAAGGCTTGCAATGTTTGACGTTCCGAGGACTGAGACTTGCTCGACACGTATGCCTTGGAGGGCCGCAGTTGGGAGCCCTGGTATCGCAGCACTCTTGAGCGCATTTAACTGCACACTTGTAAGCTGAGCCAATTGTTCGGACCTAAGCCCGAATAACTGGACGCTGCTCAATACGGCTACATTAGACGTATCGAGCGCGCTGATCGTCGCAGTATTGAGCGCTCGCATTTGAGCGGAGCTCAAACCCCGGATGTTGCTGGTTGTAAACCCTGCAACCTGCGCGCTCGAAAAAGCCGCAAGTTGATCCGTGCTTAGCACGCGTATCAAATCGCTTTCAATAGCAGCTATCGAGATTGACACAGTAGACATTGATGTCCGGTCCAAGCAGAAAATTTAGCTTTCAAGATTTAACTCAACAGCCCAAAGCATACTCAGGCACCGCAAAGACCCACTTGAGTCTGTATGCTGAGGATAGTACACCCAAGATTACAACGATCCCACCTTAAGTCAGATTACGCTCGACAGTCAACGCCTAGGGGAAACATCCCAAACTGCGCGCCTGACCTAGGACGCCCCCCCCCGTAGCCGGAGCTCATGCCATGCGGATCGTAAGGTCCTCACATCTTCGAGTACGGACTGGAGGATTGTTTCATCGGCCGTTAAATTGCATCGAACAAGACTGACCCCCCACCGCTCATAATGCGCATTCAGTGACCGGGCAATTTGCCCCCCTTGGGTCAGATCGAGCGAACCCACCAAGCCCCGCTCGATAATCTCTAAGGCTCGGCTGATCTTCTCACCGCGAAGTGCCACATCGTCCGAGCGTAGCGCCTGCTCAATTTCTACCAGTCGAGAAATCAGCGCATCGTAGACAAGCACCACTAAATCAAGCTGCTTGGCTGCTAATACCGACGTATGCGAGTCAACGTTGCGGTATGCTTTTATGCCGCGCATGCTCGCAACCTCGACGCTACGGTGCTAAGGGAATAACCCATGGGTCGGAATGGCGGTACAACGCCTTTTAACGCCCAACAGAGGCAAGCGAGCCACGAATATTATTGGCTCGCTGATTCGCTGACACGAGGTCAGAGTCAAGCTTTGAGTACTTAGCTACCAATGTTTGGCGTGTTCGCTCAAGCCTCGATTGCGCCTCAGTCTTTCTTGAATTGAGTGCGCTGAGTTGAACCTGCATCGTTTGGATGCCCGACTCAATGGAGCCACCAACGCCGCGAAAACCCTTCAAGACACTTTCAATGGAGGAGCTAAAACCAGCAAAGAAATTGCTGGCAAAAGCAGACGAATCCGCAAGCACCGATGTGAGTGTCGAGGCGTTGAGCGACACCGACCCGTCCCGATTACGCTCAAAGCCAAGCTTCGACCACGAATAAGTCGTCGTCGAGTCCGAGGCTAGCTTAAACCCCTGGCTGTAGGATGATGAAATCGCAGCACTAATGCCCAATACAGCAGAGTTACCAGCCAAAGGCCCAGCGGGCGTATTCGGTGTACCTGGCTTAATCAGTTGCCCGACCAAACGTTGCAAATCCGATACTGCACTCGCGAATGTTTGAGCCCGCTTTTTTAACTCATCACGGTTATTTTGAACTGTGACCGAAACCTTGGCACTGGTCGACGAGGTCGTTGCCCGAAAAGCCTCAATACGCACGCCTGCAATCGCTTCAGTAAACACATTCGTTGGGCTTCCAAACTTGATACCGTCCACTTCAGCCACGGCATTTGAGGCAGCCATTGCACCGTAGCGGCCACCATCGTTCACGCCAAGCTCCGTGACCCCATCACGATCAAATACCTGCGCACCGTTATCGAGCTTTGGCGCAAGCTGGTTGGCAGAACCATCCGAGTCAACCAAATTCCACTCGGCCGAGAAGGCTGCATCCACACCCGTGGAGGCGCCTGAAATCAAAAGCTTGTAGCCTGCCGAAGTGTCGATCGTGCCGTCAGACTTCCAGCTTTGCACAACCGTTGCAACCACCTTGCCCTTGAGTGCGTCATTATCATTGATGGCGTCACGGATATCGTTCAACGACGCACCGCTGAAATCGAGTGTCACATCAAACGTTCCCATGGGCGATGAGACATTGGCGTTGTAGAGACGAACTTGCTCTGTTCCTCGTGCGGCTGCGGGATCGGCAAATCCAAAAAAGGCGGTCCGCTGTGATGAGGCAAACTTTAGCAGCTCAAAGTTATAGGTGCCAGCTGATGCATAACCGACATCCGTTAACGTCACGGCCGCGGTTTCTGGCGCTGATGACGTAGCCGCCTTACCGATAAGCATCGATACATCTTGCATCGCCGATGCTGCCGAAGCGGCAGCGTCTACTGACGCACGCAACTGTGACATTGCCGATATTGATACTTGCGTTGAAGTTACTCGCTTGTTGATCACATCGACAGGCCGTTGCTCAATGGCCATAAGCTTCGATACGATGCCATTAACATCAATCATGGATCCGGAAGTACCGACGGAGGATGTGGACATGAAACGCCTTTAAGAGAACTGATCGCACGCCGAGCTAGGCTTGGCTACTTACCAACCGACTCATACAACGGCGCGGGCCAGCAAAAAGTTTAGCCCACAGCTAACCGCTCTGTGGGCGTATTGCCTGACTCACAGGTCCACGTCCAGGGCTTATCGATGGCCCTGATTGGACATCGGGTCAACGTGACGGTTATTGCTGTCTGAGCAGACCCAGGATGACGTTAGGCATTGCATTGGCCTGCGCCAACATGGCGGTTGCAGCCTGTTGCAAAATTTGCACACGCGTTAAATTCGCTGTTTCAGCGCCGTAGTCTGTATCTTGAATGCGACTCAGTGCGGCGGTGAGGTTCTCAGTTTGCGCAGCAAGGTTGGCCACGTTATGTTCCAAACGCCCTGCGTACGCACCAAAATAAGACCGATGAGCGTTAATCTGAAGAATCGCTTCGTCGACCAAATCGTTGAGCGAGAAATTCCGCGCTGAGACCGCATCTGCACTGTACTCCTTTCCTGGCGGAATGATCAGGGTTTCTGGAGCATTTTTAGTCGTTGGGCCGCCAACGGCGTCGGTAAGATTGTCTGTCCGCGAGGTGTCAATGGATCCACCGTCAACGGGCATGATAACGGCCACACCGTTCGCATCCAGGGTTGTCACCGTTTTCGCTGGTGGCAGGGCAAAGAAATCATAACCGCGCCCAGTTGCCGGAGCATTAGACGGCTCAGCCATCCATGCAATCCGCGTATAAAGCGCATTGAGCGCACCCACTTTAACAGCACCTTCCCCGTAGCCCACGTCAGTCGTGGCGTCCATGGCCTCTTTGCGCGAGGCCCAAATGGGCACAAGATCAATTTGGACGAAATCACCCGCCCCCGCCCCACTTAAGAACTGCCATGGTCCGTTTTGGCCCGTTGCAGGCGTACCCTTAATTTGGGTCGAGTCGCCTGTTTGTACGCCCGAGTAGGCAGTGAACGTTCCAAGTAAGTTGTTGCCATTGAAGGTTGTACGGCTTGCCACGTTGCGTAGCTCCTCCATCAATTGCTTCATTTCTTGAATGAGAAAGTAATATTGTTCCTTGGACATCGAGTCATTGGCGCCTTGCGTGGCCAACTCTTTGATCCGAGTCAACATCGCAGCTCCCTCTTGCAAGGCACCCTCACCGGTTTGGATCATGGATACAGCATCGTTGATGTTTTGATGCGCCCGACTTGCAATACTGATTTGCGACTTGATAACCGAAGCAACTGCCATGCCAGATGCATCGTCTTTGGCGCGGTTGATGCGTAGACCCGAAGACAAACGCTCCACCGACGTCGCCAGACTCTCTTGAGCCCCAGCTAGATTGCGCTGCGCAATGATCGATGCGATGTTGGTATTGAGCACTGATGAGGGAATTCCCATACAACCTCCAGATTACAAAACATTCAAAAAAAACAATAAGTTAAAAACCAATAAGAGCACTTACAGAGGGCATTTTTTAAGCATGCCCTAAACATTTCTCATTTTCTAACCGTTACCCGGTACAGCGGCTTTTCGCCTAACGTAAACAACTTCAGGAGAAGCAACATGGCATCAGTTCTTAATACCAACATGGCATCAATCACAGCCCAGCGCTACTTGACGACTGCCCAGAACAAACTTCAAGCTTCGTATGAAAAACTTTCGAGCGGTTCGCGTATCAATCGTGCTCAAGACGACGCCGCAGGCATGGGGATTTCTCAAAAGCTGGTTGCGTCGATTAATTCGACCAGCATGGCAATCCGGAACGCTAATGACGCGATCGGCGCTGCGCAAACCGCTGAAGGCGCGATGTCGGAAATTTCCAACATGCTCCAGCGCTTTAAGGAACTCGCCGTTCAAGGCGGAAACGAAGCACTTTCGGGCACCCAACGCGGCTTTTTGGTTGGTGAGATGCTCCAGTTGCGCAGCGAAATGAACAGTATTGCGACGCGTACCAAATTCAACGGTAATAGTTTGCTCGCTAACGCTGAGGCAGCCAGTGCCGCTACGTCTTTGACCTTCCAAACTGGCGAAGGCGCAGCCGATGCACAGCAAGTTAAGGTCTACGCCCTTAATGCTGCCGACTCTGCTGCAAGTGGCACTGACTTGTATGCACTTTTGACTAGCTCGGAAGCAGGCTTTACGTCTGCCTGGTTCAACTCTGAGACGGGTGAGGATTCCGACGGAAACCCGACTAAGTACGCAACCAATAAGAAAGCCGATGCGGCTGACTTCGGATCTGCTCTTCAAGGTGCAATTGATAATGCGATTGACTACATCGCCCAAAAGCGCGCTGAATACGGTTCTCTGATCAACCGCTTGAACGCCAACGTGAATAACCTCACCGCCTTGCATGAGAACTTGAGTGCTGCAAATAGCCGTGTGGTCGATACTGACTACGCTAATGAGACTGCTAGCCTCACGAAGACGCAGATTCTGCAGCAAGCTGCAACGGCGATGCTCTCGCAAGCTAACGCTTCGCCCAATGTGGTTTTGGCGCTGCTTAAGTAATTGAGGAGTCTTGCCACTACCAACTAACGTTTGGGGGACATTATGTCTAACGTTTCCTCCCTGAGTAGCGCAAGTAGCCAAAGCGCTGCGGCCATGGTTAGGCCCACTGCTGAGGCTCCGAGTCGTGCTGAGTCGGGCAGTAACAGCCAAGTGGTTGCTGCCGCCCGAGCAGCTGCCGAGAAGCCTCGCCCCGTTCCTTCGGTTCACGAGTCGGCTCAAATCTCCAGGCAAATGGTTGAGGCCGCTGCTGCCAAGATTCAGCAGTTCGCCATCTCCATGAACCGAGATTTGGACATCCGATTCGATGCCAGCAGCAAGACCACCACGGTTGTTGTGACCGACCCTCGCTCCCACGAGGTGATCCGGCAGATTCCTGCACCCGAGGTTGTCGAGCTGGGCCGAACGATCGATTACTTGTCTAGTCTTTTGGTCAATCAGAAAGCCTAAGCTGCGACCTTTGCCGAGGTCGCTCGCATGGTGCAAACCCCGGGTAAGCAGCTCGGGGTTTTGTTTTTGTAGGTCGTGGCTTGCGATGTCCATACCAGGCTTACGGCGAGCTTTAAAAAAATGATTAGCCGCAGCCTCGCCCCCCACAAAAGTAGGGATGTCTCGGCGCTCCTGAAACCTAGACTTGCTCGTATTCATGCCTAGGGTAACGGGCGAAGTAAAAATTTTGTTTAGTCACCTGGTTGGAATCCATGAGGTGGATTTGCAACACAGGCTTTTTCGTTAGGATTAACAGGTCTACATTGCCTGTATGCGCGCCACCGTAGCTGCTGCTTTAGCCCGTATTCCACTTGCCCAGACGGCCGCGCCGCTTCTGGTGTTGGTCGTTTTGGGGCTGATGCTCTTGCCCTTGCCGCCGATTGTGTTGGACATCTTGTTCACCTTCAATATCGGCGCCTCGATGATCATCTTGCTCACGGCTATGCAAATCAAGTCCTTTAAGGACATGGTCGCCTTCCCAACGCTGCTGCTTGTGGTCACGCTACTTAGGCTGTCGCTGAATGTGGCATCGACCCGTGTTGTCTTGATGCAAGGGCACACCGGACCCGATGCGGCCGGTAAGGTGATTGAGTCCTTTGCCCAAGTACTCGTTGGGGGCAACTATGTTGTTGGCGTGATTGTCTTCATTGTTGTGACCATCATCAATTTTGTGGTTATCACCAAGGGTGCAGGCCGCGTGGCCGAGGTTTCAGCGCGATTCACCTTAGATGCCATGCCTGGCAAGCAGATGGCTATCGACGCCGATTTAAATGCAGGGATCATCCGCGAGGAAGAGGCACGCCGTCGACGCGCCGAAGTGGCCCAGGAGGCAGATTTTTACGGCTCAATGGATGGTGCCTCGAAGTTCGTTCGCGGCGATGCCATTGCAGGGATCATCATTTTGATCATTAACCTCTTGGGCGGTGTTGCCGTGGGGATGATGCAATTTGATCTCCCCTTCATGAAGGCACTCGAAACCTACGCGACGCTTGCGGTTGGCGATGGCCTCGTCGCCCAAGTCCCGGCCCTGATCGTGTCAACAGCAGCAGGTATCGTTGTGACCCGCGTTGCTACCGAGGAAGACTTTGGTCAGCAGCTTGCCTCCCAGCTAGGATCATCGGCGTATCCGCTTTTTCTAGCGGCCATTATTTTGGCCATCTTAGGTGTTATCCCTGGGATGCCTCACTTTGCCTTCTTGCTCTTTGCAGCAGCCTTTGGTGGTGTGGGCTACATGCTGCATCGACGATCGAGGCAAGAGCAAGTTGCTGCAGCCAAGGCGCAGGCCGTCGCTCAGCAACCCACGGATGAGGTGAATTGGAAAGATGTGCCTGTTGTTGAGCCTCTCTCCTTGGAGTTAGGCTATCGCTTAATTCGGCTCGTCGACGCAGGCGATCAATCCGATGTAATTAAGCGGATCCGTGCCATCCGCAAGAAGTTTGTCGCTGAGGTTGGTTTTTTGATTCCCTCGGTGCATGTGCGTGACAATCTTCAATTGCCTCCAGAAAACTACCGTATCCTGATCTACGGGGCAGAAGTCGGCCGAGGCCAAATTCTTCCCGATCGGCTTTTAGCGATTGAGCCCGTCTCCGATCCTGCGCCCATGGACGGTGTTCGCGTGCTCGACCCCACCTTCAAGATGCCGGCCATTTGGATTTATCCTCGTGATAAGGAAAACGCTACAGCCAAAGGCTACACGGTCGTTGAGCCCTCGGTCGTGATGGCTACCCATCTGGATCAACTGGTACGCATGCACGCCCACGAGTTGCTGGGCAGGCAGGAAGTGCAAGATCTCGTGGATCACTTTCGCGAGCGCTTTCCCAAATTGGTTGATGACACCGTACCAAAAGTGGTTAGTCTTCAGGTGGTGCAAAAGCTCCTTCAGCTCTTACTTGAAGAGGGCGTGCCTGTCCGCGACTTTCGCAGTGTCCTTGAAGTGGCGGCTGAACTCGGTGGCAAGGACCCGCAGCCGCTTAGTTTGCTCGCCCCGCTGCGATTTGCGCTTCGCCGAACGATTGTCCAAGAAGTATTCGGTGAATCCACCTCGATTCGCGTGGCTGCGATTCATCCCGATTTTGAACGGATCATCGAGCAAGCCGTGGGTGCTTTGCCCGCCGCGCCTGATGGAGCGATCGAGCCTGGGCTTGTTCGGTTTTTCGAAGAAGAGTTGGCAGCCGTGGTCGACGATATGGAGGGTTTAGGATTGCCTCCTGTCATTGTGGCCTCTGCACGCAACCGCCTCACCCTTTCGCGGCTTGCTCGTAAGGTAAGGCCCCAGGCAGTTATGTTGGGCATGAACGAAATGCCCACTGATGCCGACTTGGCATTTCACCGAATCATTTGTTCTAGGCAAGGTGGTTGATGGCTAGTTCTGCCACATCAGGACCTCGACGTTTTGTTGCTGCTACGGCCACCGAGGCGCTGTCGATGGTCAAGCAAGCGATCGGCCCGGATGCGATCTTGCTGTCAAACCGGGAGGTCGAAGGTGGTATTGAAATCATCGCGATGGCTCAGGATCAATTTAAAGAGATTGCCCCACGCGCAACGGCACGAAGTCAACACCAAAATCAGCCTATAAGTCGCCCCGTGCTGCGATCCTTTGATGATGACGAGACACCCTCCTCGTCCGCATCACGCAGCCCTGCTGATTCAAGCAATTATCCAGGTCTTGGGATTTCTAATGGTGCTGATCGCGCACCACGACCTGAGGCCCTTCGACCCAAATCAGACACTGCCATCAGAACGGCCAACCATAAGCTTGTGATTGCTGATGTTGCGGACCGCCCCATGCGAAATATGGACGGCTCCCCGGTTTTTTCACCCGATGTTGCAGCAGCGCACTTTCGATCCGAAACCGGCGCATCGCTCGCAAAATCAAGTGGCCATGATGGCTCTGAGGCTGGGGGGGCTGGTACAACACAGCAGGGGCGCCAGGCACAATCCATGTTAAAGCCTGGCCAATCCGCGCCAACAGCCGCAAGCCCAGTGCTTAACGAGTTGGCCGAGCGACTCATGGGTCAGGTCAACGAGGTCAAGCACCTGCTTGAGTCTCACATTGCCGGAAATACTTGGAATCAACTCAAAGGTGTTTCGCCAGGCCGTGCCGAGCTGCTCAAGCGCCTGCTTGCTACAGGCTTTTCACCGGCCTTGGCGACCTCGCTACTTGAGGAGGTAGGTGAGGTTGAAGAGGGCGCCGCACTCATAAACACCCTTCGAGGACCTTTAGCTAATCGGATGAAAACGGTCGATCCGGTGGCGCTATTTGATGATGGCGGTGTTTTTGCCTTTATTGGTCCTACAGGCGTTGGAAAGACAACAACGGTTGCGAAGATAGCTGCGCGTTGTGTGATGCGCTTTGGCCGAAAATCAGTGTCATTATTATCAACCGACACCTACCGAATCGGTGCGCTCGAGCAGCTGAGGATGTTTGGCAAAATTCTCGGCTTACCGGTCACCGCACTTCGCGACGCCGAAGACCTCACCACCCGTATTCAAGAACTCGAGAAATTTCATGTCGTCTTGATCGATACGGCCGGTATGGGGCAGCGCGATGTCAAGATGGTCGAGCAACTCAAGGTGCTGTCAGAGGGCTACAAGCAGGCGCAGCGGCTTTTGGTGATGTCCGCCACAACGAGTCTTCAGACGATGCAAGATGTCATTCAAGCCCATTCTCAAGGTCGCGAAAACGGCATACAAGCTGCGGTGATCACTAAGATCGACGAAGCCATGAGTCTTGCCCCCTCTGTTGACTGCCTAATTCGACACGACCTACCGCTTTTGTTTATTGGTAACGGTCAGCAGGTACCCGAGGATTTGCATGTTGCAGATCCGAGTTATCTGGCTCACCGGTCCCTTCAACCCCGCTCTTATGCTTCTGACTTTGAGCCCAATGATGAAATGGTTCCGGCAATGATTGCTGATAACATCTCAGATTGGGCACGCAGGAAGTAACAGAACGGGATCGTTATTGTTTATTCATTTTCCGAAGAGCCATCATGACCGACCATCAGGCTTCCACCGCAGGACTTGGCCAAACCGATCAGGCGGCCGGGTTGCGACAATTGTTTGGTGAAGGTTTCGCACGCGTGTGGTGCCTAGTCAGCTCACTGCCAGGTGACCCCACTGTCATGGTCGCTTTGGGCGCGGCAAACGCGCTCAGGCGCGCGGGCCAACGTGTACTGCTGGTCGATGAGGTACCACTGACCAACCGCAGCTTACTGGGGGGTACGCCCTTTCCTGTTCGTTATGATTTGGGGCAGGTTTTCGCAGGATCAATTGGGATTGAGAAGGTTGTGAAACAGGTTGGGGATAAATTGTGGTATTGCGTTGCCACGAAACTTCGCCGAGCTAAAGAAGACAAGAAAGCACGCCCTCCCACGTTGGCCGAACGGCTACAGCGTGCGGGCATTGACATCGATGTCGTCATCGTTGCCAGCACAGACCCGCACCGCGGGACCCATCAGCTGTTTGCCGACGATATGGAACATATCCTAATTTCCGGCACCGACGAGGCTGCTATCGAAAAAAGCCTCCATATGGTGCACGAACTGGCGGTGCTCTTTGGAGGGTCCCCAATCCCCGTGCTTACGGTGGGCGGTGGTTCGGCCGAGACCGGACAAGAATCGTTCGATGTTTTGCAATCCCAGGCACTTGCCCTAATGGACCAGCCGCTTGAGCATGAAGGCTGGGTTCGTGCTATGCAATTCGCCTCCAATGACGGTAGCGAGTCTGGAGAAATGATGGTACCCGCCAGTCTCTATCGCATGATGGCTGGTCGCATCTTCCCTGAAGGGGTCATTCAGGAGCATAGCAATGAATTCTCTGATGTCGATTTAAGTCAAGAAAAAGCTTAAAACTACCGATGCGAAGTCGTGGCTACGGGGCCTCAAAGGGTGATGATATCGAGGCACAACTCAAACAGCATGCCCCGATGGTGCGGCGTATTGCTATGCAAGTTGCGTCAAGGCTGCCAAGGAACGTTCAGCTCGATGACTTGATCCAGGAAGGCATGATGGGCCTGCTCGATGCGATCAACCGCTACGAACCCAAGCCCGGTGCATCCTTTGAAACTTACGCTAAGGCACGAATCCGTGGGTCGATCTACGACTCATTGCGCGAAGATGATGTGATCCCGCGTCATGTCAGAGATAAGATTACGCAGCTTGAGCGCGCGAGCGAGGAGCTTAGGCAGTCTCTAGGGCGGCCTCCAGAAGACAGTGAAATCGCTGCCCATGTCGGCATCAGTATTGATGAGTACTTTGCAATCTTGGACTCCGGAATGACGATTACGGTGGTCGATGAAGATCTACCGGATGTTGTCGATGAGAGTGCAGACCAAACAAAGGCGCTTCAACAAAAGCAGTTAGCAGCTCGGATCGAAGACAAGTTAAAAGACTTACCTGAACGCGAGCGTCTTGTCCTCGCGCTTCACTATCAACAAGATCTCAGCTTTCGTGAGGTCGCCTATGTGATGGAACTAACGCCAGGTCGAATTTCCCAACTTCATACCCAAGCTTTAGTACGTTTAAGAGGCATGCTTGCAAGAGAGCAAGAGGAAAGCAAGGAACCATAACTTGCGCGTTGGTGATTCACGAAGGCTTACAGATTTGCGTATCGGTTAGCAATGAGTTAGCCACAGGTCCAGCATGGCGTTCGATCAGCCAAGCTGTTGTGAGTACAAAAACCCAAACGAGAGCGTTTACCTTAAACGCGAGTTGAGAGCTTTAATCCAGGTCTCGGCGATGTGGCGTCCTGGCCGTAAGTATCTTGTTCGTCGCTTAACGAATGGATCGATCGGAGTGCGTTATAGCGTTGAAGATTAATGCGAATTAGTTCTGTCGCTGTCTTGCGGTCGACTGACGCTGAGGCAAGCAGCCCGTCGAGTTCTTCCCGTGTGGTGGGATCAACTTTTGAGAGTTCGCCGCGAACACCCTCAATGCCCCCAGGAAAATTAGAGATCGCTGACACCACGTCTTGAAGTCGAGGAATTACCTCTGCGAGCGAGCGCCAATCACTGCCTACAAGTGCCTGACGCTGGTTTGACAAGGCCTTGATGAGATCGCCCAGTAAGCCGATCGCCAGCCCTTGATGTTCTCCCTGGTTATTTGCCATAAACGTATTTAACACCGGGCCGATCAATCGTACAACTACCCGCGCTTTAAGCTACGCTGCTGAACGGCTTGTTCGACTAATTGGGAAGCGATAGCAGCATAGTCAAATTCGAAAGATCCGTCTTGAATTTTAGCTTTCAACGCATCCAGTTTAGCGGTGTCTAGCTTCTCCGACTCCCGTGACTTATCTGAACTCGACAATCGAGCAATTTTCCCAGCATCCACCGACACCTGAGCTGAGGGCGCAGGTGCCGTTGACCCCACACCCGTCTTTGCAAGCGCATCTTGGACAGCCTTTGCGGTTGCTTGCGCAACGCTGGCCTGCTTCGTGAGATCCAGAACCTGCGTCTTGTTTACTTCAGTAGCCTGAACTCTTTTGAGGTCGGCGACACCGCCCAAGCCTGACTGAATACTCATAACCACCCCCACATACCAAACTAAGGACATCTTTACACAAAGGGAGATCAATCGACCCTAATTTCAACCACTCCTGGCCTCACGACCGTAGCTGTTATTGTTTGGCCGCTTGCCATCTTCACTCGAATTGACTCTCCAACCGAACCGTGCTGAGCGGCCGTACCTTCGCCGCCAACAGTGAAATTTGATCCCACCATCTGCACACGAACCCGCTCTCCATTCCTAATAACGGCTGTTTGACGTAGGAAATTTAGGCCTATGGGCTGCCCAGCCACCAAGGCACGAGAAATAGTTCGGCCAATGGCCTGATCTGGCTCGGTCAGCACATCGTCCGGCAAGCTCGACCAATCGCCCTCAACAACGTTGACGTCTGCATCAGTAACAATCGCCCCTAAAGAAAGCGGACGGCTCGATGCAACATAACGCTTTTTTGCACTAACCGTCACTTGAATTGATCCGCTCCATCGGGGTGAGTCGCAGCGAAGGCTAATGTATAGCCTTCCGACTGGTTTCGATGTACTGCCAAGTTGTACCTTTGGTTCGATGCATTCAGGCCATTTCGGACGGGTGGCGGGCCAACTTATATCGAAGGGTTGCCCAGCCAAAGCATGCTGCTCTGCAACCACGCGCTCAATTGCCGATTCCCAAAACGCTGACTTTGCCGAAACGGACTCGACGAGACCGAACAACAAATAGACGACCATCACTACCAAAGCGATGCTCAAACGACGTACCTCAAGGCGCAGTTTCGCAATCACGCTACCTCCTAAGCCGATTGATCCATCAAACAGCAAAAGATAGGATTTCACTGGATTAAAGACTTCAGCCATAAACCGGATAGATGTGACCACCAGGCGACAAAACCAGGCCACGGTAACGTTCGCGTCTCCTTAAAGTGTTTGGAAGGTCAAATCGAACACCGACGGTAATTTGCCCCATTTCCGTGGCAATCAATCGATCGCTTTCATCGCCGATACTTAAACGTACATCGAGCGCTAGCTTGCGCAGGTCTTGTGCATGTTGACGTAGGTTCAAAGGGTTAGCGTTCTTGTCCTCATCGGCGCTCAAAAACTGTGCCCAAGACGCTGCGATCCACTGACCGCCCACAAGCAGTGGGACGATCCGTAGTAAGCGTGCAGACGCTGGAATCACAAACCTTAACCTCAGGTTTATGAGGTCACTCTCGAGACGACCACCAAAGTTAGCGGCGAGCCTGGCAAATGGTTCTGTCGATGCAGGCTTTTCGAGCTGAATCGCCAGGATAAGCGTGTGTGTGACCAGAATCGCATCTCCCATCCCGGCAAGGCGCTGTTGCCTAATCTCATGAGCTAATGCCAATGCTAGGTCTGCCTGAAGTCGGATTGAAGCGCCAGTCGCCCATGAGAATTCATGAGACTTAAGGATGGACAAGGGCAGATGATCCAAGTCATCGATCGATTCCAATAGGGCACCGACACCAGTCAACCAAGGCCCAGCCTCAGTGAGCCTTAATGCCCTTCGGAATGCTTGATCGATTCTAGGTCCCTCATACGCAAACCCATCATGCTGACTGCTGTCATCTGTCGTTTGATGCAGACCAACCGCAAGATTCAGTTCGGTTTCATCCTTACCCTGAGCTTGCACCGCGATCGCCTCTTTTGGGAACGGATCAGAGTATGTTGACGCGTCATCAGCATTCAAGACGTCATTCACCGACTTACTCGGACTGAGCTTCGACAATCCAAATGTCGCCATATCTTTGGCTGCATCTTGAGGGCTCTCAAGTCCTGCCTGGATCCGATGCGCTAGCTCATCAACTGCGGCAATTGCTCGCGCTGCGTCTTCGAACAGTCGCCCACTAGCGAGTGGCCCAGCACTTTGCTCCGGCACCCTTTGATCTGGCAACTTTGCAAGCAGACGCATTAAGGCTTCTTGATCGTCGGGGGCATCGTTACCACCGCGAATTGATTCGAATTGCGCTTGGGCTAGATTTACAAAATCTCTGGCAAGTCGACGGCTTTGCCCGTCATCTAGAATTGGGAAAGCTCTGGCGTATCTCAGGCAAAACACAGCATGTTGATGGAGCCCAAGGGATTGCAAAACCGTTTCAAGATACTCCACAGTCGAGGTGATTCGCTGCATTTGTAAATCGGCCTGCCCCGAGCCAAACTGCGAGATTTCCTTGACTGCCTGCTCCGCATCAAGGAGAAAAAGCTCGTTAGGTCGACCGTCCATCGCTTATGTCAGATCGAGGTCAAGCGGGGTGACGTTGCCGAATGTAGGATGCGGGAAGTTCAGCTACAGCACCGTCTTGAATACCCCTTATCAAGGCCTCGCTGTGCCGCCTAAACCGTTGAGCGTCCTCGTAGAGGGTTTCCGTTCGCTCCTTCAAGCTGTCGGCCGCTGCGACCATGCGTCTGCCTTCGTCAATCGAATGTGCCAGCCGCCTTTCAATTTGGGCAACACCACCACCCAATCCAACGCGTTTGATCTCCTCGGTCAACGCCTCAAGCTCACGATTAAATTCTTCGAGATCGTCGAGCAATGGGTCTGCGCCTTCTCCTGATGTCACCTGAATCGAAAGATTCATCGCAAGCGCTTGAAGCTCATCAGTGCGACGACGCAACGATTTCGTATCAAGGCTCACATAAGGAGCATCTTTTTCCATTACAAGTTGAAGGCTTTGAACAACTAAATCAACTCGTCCTGCAAGGGTTTCAACCGATGCCATCACTGCCTTAACATGCTGTTCAAGTTGCTCGGACTGCTTATCAAGCAAGGCAACACGGCGTTCAGCTACCGACCCCGCTTCAATCCAGTACCCGGACGCAACATGATCCAGTGTATCTTCAAGCGCAGCCTCGGCAAGTTCGCGTACTGAGACCGGCGCGCTGACCTCGTTCGCAATTCTCGCAGCCAGATGTGCTTCAGCGGCAACCCCTGGATCGTCAATGATGGGCTGGTTTTCAGAAATGCTTTCGGCCAGAACGCTACGCGGCACCACGAGCTCAATCGGGTGGGCAGCCTGTTCGCTAATCACAGCAAGTTGCTTAACCTTGAGCCATGCGACTAAGATTGCAAGCAGCCCAAAGGCGATGCCAAGCCAGGTAAGAATGGAGGCCACCACCAAAAGGCCGCCACCACTTCGAGACTGTAGAAGCATTCTTTCAGCACTATCAATTTTCGCTGAAACCTGCTCAAGGCGCGACATAGCTCTTGTGCGATGAGCCTGAAATTCCTCGAGCATCCTACCGTCTGCGAGCAATCGATCGATAAGGTCGCCACGATCGACGGGTAGCGCTGCGAGAACGTCACGCCAAGCAAGGCTGACGGTCTTTTTACGTGATTCGGTTGTTGCGGCCTGAAGGTTCTCCGCTAGAGCCATCGTTGCTGATGTTAGACCAGGCAGCGCGTTAGCAGAGCTCCGCGCATTACGAAGTGCGCCAACGGCTGCTACGTAATCATCGACCAGGGAAGCAACTCGCTTAAGTGTCGGCGCTTCTGCAGATTCACTTGGCTTTAGGCTTGCCTTCACATTAAATGCTCTTTCCACCTGAGCAGCGCTCACAGCTAACCGTTCAAATCCTGCCTGCATCGCAGCAATGGATGCAAGCTCCTTCGTCGGTAGTACTAAATCTGAAATTCGACCGGCTTCTCCTTGCGCCTTTACTTTGCTCTCAACCTCTTTGGTTCGCTCAATAAGACCGCTGATGTAGCCGGGATCCAACGCCCTGGGCGCGTCGAGCGTCTTTCTGAGTTGGTGGACAGCAGAAGCAAGATCGCCAAGCTCAACGCGATTTTGGAATCCCTGCTCAAGGTTGGCTCTGAACTCGCGTTCAAAACTTGACCCGATAGCCACACACACAACCATTGCCAGGGCTAATATCGCCCCTACGCCGTAACGAGGAATCCAAGCAGGCAGTCGAGGCAAAGGAATCGAAAAGCGACTAGCGAAGCTCATAAGCCTCGTCCCCAGGCCTTCTCTGCAAAATACGCGCATGCTCTATTCTGGCAAACGCGACCGGGCCTTTGACCTCGTCTGCCAAAACGCCGATACGGCTAAGGCCATGGTCTTCTTTCATTACCAGCAACCAGTCACTGACTGAGTTCGTGCGTTGCAAATCGACAAAAACCTGCCCTGCATCGAGCAGCCACACGAGCCATCCTTCCACGAAAACGAAACCTTGAACAGCACCACTCCCTTGCCAAGCTTGCACCTTTGGTTCGCGCACGATACGGTCAATCAGGCTAAGTGGGACGGCACATCTCGATCGATTGAAGGTCGCTAAGAGATATCGTTCATTCGCATCGAGCCGCTCGCGAGCATCAATACGCTCACGAGCATCAGGTGTTTGCACCGTCTCCAGTCCTCGAGGCGTTCGCGTTTACGACCTGGTCTGCTGCGCTCGCCGTTTGATCGGAAGCTGCATCACTGCTTGCAGCGGCTTGAGCCACGGACTCAGTTTCTGGCCCCGACGCTGCAGCCGCTTCCTGTCCAGGCGCAAGCGCCGCTTGTGCCTCCCCGACGGCCGCAGTGTCGATACTTGGCGCAGCGGCTAGGTCTGCCCCAGCCATAGCATCGGCCCCGCCTGCTGATACGGCGTGCTCAGCTTCGGAGTTGGGCGCGACTAAGGCTTCCTTTCCAGCTTCGGTCGAATCAGCACCACCCAAGGCGTCAACTTGTACCAAGACATCATGGCCTTCATCCACGCCAGCCCTGCTTGCCCTGTCCTTGTCGGCATCGCTTGCCTTGTCCATG
>Ga0194133_10005124_pt1 | contig 16910 bp, 13 predicted proteins | sample TA2KigOf40mmetaG_FD_155448 | JGI IMG/M metagenome (GOLD analysis project Ga0194133, IMG submission 155448) | Freshwater microbial communities from Lake Tanganyika, Tanzania - TA2015055 Kigoma Offshore 40m | ecosystem: Environmental > Aquatic > Freshwater > Lake | place: Tanzania: Lake... | reverse complement strand
AGCCGAAGTCGTCCGCCATAATGAGGACGAGGTTCGGGCGGCGCTCGGCGGCGCCGAGCAGGGCCGTCAGGCCCGTGGCCAGGCACAGGACACGAAACAGGAAGGGGAGGGGCATCGGGGTGCGCTAAGGCTCCCGCACGCCCCGCGGTTTTTGAAGTAAAATCGCGCGCCAACCCGTCCGGACTCAGTCCACGCCCGGCCGGTATTCGATGACGTGGCGGTAGGTCCCGCCGGGGCGCAGCACGCAGGAGGGGAACGCGGGCTGGTTCGGCGAATCCGGGAAGGCCTGCGGCTCCAGGCAGAGGCCCGCGCGGTGCCCGTGCGGCCGGCCGCCCTTGCCCGTCGCGCGGCCGTCGAGGAAATTGCCCGAGTAGAACTGCACCCCGGGCGCGGTGGACCAGACCTCGAGCGTCCGCCCGCTCGCCGGGTCGCGCACGCGACCGTGCCGCGCGAGCGTGTCCGCGGGCTGGCCGGGGATGTAGGTGTGGTCGTAGCCGCGGCCCCGCCGCAGCTGCTCGTCGTCCGCCGCGATCCGCGCCCCGACCGGCGTGGGCCGCCGGAAGTCGAAGGGCGTGCCCGCCACCGGTCGCCGCTCCCCGGTGGGGATCAGGTTCGCGTCCACCGGCAGGAAGCGCTCCGCGTCGAGCTGCAGCTCGTGGCCGAGGATGTCCGCGGTGTTCCCGAGGTTGAAATAGGTGTGCTGGGTCAGGTTGACCACGGTCGGCGCGTCGGTGGTCGCGGTCAGGGTGAAGCGCAGGGTCCCGTCGTCCGCGAGTTCGTGGTCGGCGGTGACGCGCAGGGCGCTGGGAAAACCCTCGTCGCCGTCGGGGCTGAGGTGGGTGAGGCGCAGCACGGGTCCCGCGGGGCCGGCGAGGACCTCCGGGTGCCAGGCGGCCTGGTCGAAGCCGCGGCGGCCGCCGTGGAGGCAGTTCGGGCCGTCGTTGGTGGCGAGCCGGTGCGGGCGGCCGTCGAGGGTGAAGGCGGCGCCGGCGATCCGGTTCGCGTAGCGGCCGACAAGGCAGCCGAAGAAGGGATTGTAGCGCAGGTAGTCCGCGAGGTGGTCGTAGCCGAGGACGATGTCGCCCGGGCGCCCGGCGCGGTCCGGCGCGAGGTAGCGCACGAGGATGCCCCCGTGCGTGCAGAGATGCGCCTCGTGGCCGCGGGGGCCGCGCAGGGTGAAGAGGGAAATGGCGTCGCCGGCGGGGGTGGTGCCGAACGGGGTGGAGGCGATCGTCGCGGGCATCGGGCGGAGGCTCCGGGGCCCGCGGCGCGGCGCAACGCGAAACTCCGTCCGGACGCGGCTTGCAGTACTCGTCCGGGCTGCCGATGGTCGCCGCCCCGACCTCCTCGCCAATGACCACCCTGCGCCTCCTGTCCCGCGCCGCCCTTTTCCTGCTCCTGCCCGCGTTGCTGCCGGGCCAGTCGACGAAGCCCGAGGTGTTCGCCCGGATCGACGCCACCAAGGCCGACTTCGACGCGATCGCGCTCAAGATCTGGGACTACGCCGAGATCGGCTACCGGGAGGAGAAGAGCTCGGGCCTGCTCCAGGAGCGCCTCCGGCAGGCGGGCTTCAAGGTCGAGGCGGGCGTCGCCGGGATGCCCACGGCCTTCGTCGCCACCGCCGGCCAGGGGGGGGCCGTGATCGGGGTGCTGGCCGAGTATGACGCGCTCCCCGGGATCTCGCAGGAAGCGGTGCCGGAGAAGAAGGAGCGGCCGGGTGCCACCGCCGGCCACGCCTGCGGGCACCACCTGTTCGGCGCCGGCTCCATCCAGGCCGCGATCGCCGTGCAGGAGTGGCTCAAAGCCACCGGCCGGCCGGGCACGGTCCGCGTCTTCGGCACGCCCGCCGAGGAGGGCGGTTCCGGCAAGGTCTATATGGTCCGCGCCGGGCTGTTCAACGGGGTCGATGCGGTCGTCCACTGGCACGCCTCCGACCGCAACCTCACCATTATGATGCCCTCGCTCGCCAACCGCTCGGGCAAGTTCCGGTTCCGCGGGGTCGCATCCCACGCCGCCAGCGCCCCGGAGCGCGGCCGCTCGGCCCTCGATGGCGTCGAGGCGATGAACCATATGGTGAATATGCTCCGGGAACACGTGCCGGACTTCACCCGCCTCCACTACGTGGTCACGAAGGGCGGCGAGGCCCCCAACGTGGTCCCGGCCTTCGCCGAGGTTTACTACTACGTGCGCAGCCCCAGCCGCGAGGTCGTGCGGGACGTCTGGGACCGGGTCGTGCAGGCCGCGCAGGGCGCCGCGCTCGGCACGGGCACCAAGGTCGACTGGGAGATCACCGGCGGCGTCTATGATCTGTTGCCGAACGAGGTCCTCGGGCGCGTGATGCAGGCCAACCTCGAGGCGGTTGGCGGCGTCAGCTACACGCCGGCGGAGGCGGAGTTCGCGGGGAAGATCGGGCGCACCCTGTTCGGCAAGGCGCCCGCGCCGGAGACCGCGGCCCTCGTCCGCCCCTTCAATCCCAACCCGCCCCGCGAGGGTGGCGGCTCGACCGACGTCGCGGACGTGAGCTGGACGGTGCCCACGGTCGGCGTGCGCACCGCGACCTGGGCGCCCGGCACGCCCGGCCACAGCTGGCAGGCCGTCGCCTGCGGCGGGACCTCGCTTGGGCTGAAGGGGATGAATGTCGCCGCCAAGACGCTGGCCGGGGCGATGATGGATTACCTGACGAGCCCGCAGGTGCTCGCCGAGGCGAAGGCGGAACTCCTCCGCCGCCGCGGAGCCGACTTCAAGTACGAGGCGATGGTCGGCGACCGCGCCCCGCCGCTGAATTACCGCGACTGACGCCGGGACGGACGCCCACGGCAAAGCACCGTCCCCGGTGGGAGGACGGTGCGCTCCGGCGGGAGTGAGGAACTCAGGCGGGACGATGCAGTTGATCGGCTCGCATCGGGGTGACCTGCCGGCACCTTTCAGTGACTCTCTCCCGTCGCCATACCCTCCGGGTATTCCTCGGTCTTTCGCCGCTGAAATGTGCTCGCCATCTCACCCCGCGGCTCCGCCTCCAATTGAATCGTTCCGGCCCAGACGCGCGTGCCGCCACGCTAGGGCCCGCGTGCCACCGCCCGCCGGTTTAGGCGAGCAATTCCCGGATGACGGTGCCCCCGAACTGGCTTAGCTGCTTGAAGCGCCCGCCGTGGTAGTACGTGAGGCGGTTGTCATCGAGGCCGAGCAGGTGGAGCAGGGTCACGTGGAGGTCGCGCACGGGGTGCACGCACGACACCGCCTCCATCCCGGTCTCGTCCGTGGCGCCGATGGTGTGGCCGGCCTTCACGCCGCCCCCCGCCATCCAGATGGTCATCGCCTTCGGGTTGTGGTCCCGGCCGTAGGCCGTGCCACCGCGCACGCCGTTGTCCGGGGTGCGGCCGAACTCCCCGCACCACACCACTAGGGTGCTTTCCAACAAGCCCCGGCGCTTGAGATCCGCGATCAGCGCCGCGATCGGCTGGTCCACGCCGCGCACCAGATTGCCGTGCGCCCGCTCGATGTAGTCGTGGCTGTCCCAGGTGCCGTTGTAGAGCTGGACGAACCGCACGCCGCGCTCGACGAGGCGGCGGGCGAGCAGACACTTGCGGCCGAAGGCGTCGGTGGGATCCCGGCCGATCCCGTAGAGCTCGCGCGTCGCGGCGTCCTCGCCCTCCAGATCCAGCACGCCCGGCACCTCCAGCTGCATCCGGTACGCCAGCTCGTAGCTCTCCATCCGCGCCGCGAGGGCGTCGGCCCCCGGATGGCGCGCCACGTGCCCGGCATTGAGGTGCGCAAGCAGATCGAGATTGCGGCGCTGGCGCTCCGCGGAGACGCCGGGCGGCGGGGCAAGGTCCAAAATCGGCGCCCCCTTCGCGCGCAGCGGCGTGCCTTGGTACACGGCCGGCAGGTAACCGCTGCCCCAGTTGGACGCGCCGCCCTGGGGGTAGGAGACCTCGGGCAAGACGACGAAACCGGGCAGATTCCGGTTCAGCGACCCGAGCCCGTAGGTGACCCACGCGCCGATCCCCGGATCGCCGCCGAAGCGGTTGCCCGTGTTCATCTGGTACATCGCGGTCGGGTGGTTGACGCTGTCGACCTGACAGCCGCGATAAAAGCAGAGGTCGTCCGCCACCTTCGCGAGATGAGCCCAGTTCTCCGCCATATCGGCCCCGCTCGCCCCCGCCTTGCGGAACTGGAAGGGACTGCGGACGAAGTAGCGCTTGCCGCTCTCCATCGCCGACTTCTCGCGGCCCTCGCGGACGAACTCCTTGAGGTGCAGCCGCTCGAGCGCGGGCTTGGGGTCGAAGGTGTCGAGGTGCGACGGGCCGCCCTCCATCATTAGGAAGATACAGGACTTGGCCTTGGCTGCCCGGTGCGGGGGCCGCGGGGCCAGAGGACCCGGCCGCGCGCCGGCCTCGCCCGCGAGGAGGGCGCTGAAGGCCACGCTGCCGAGGCTCGCGCCGAGGCCGTAGACGAAGTCGCGCCGGGTGGGGGCGTGCAGGGCGCGCGCGCCGGCGCAGGGGAAGTAGGCGTTCATCGTCGGGGTTACTCCACGTGGGTGAACTCGTTGCCGTTGAAGAGCACGAGGCAGACATCGGCCAGGGCGCGGGTGCGCGCGGGCACGTCCGCCGGCGCGAGATCCGGCTGGAAGTCGGCCGCGGCGTGCAGGCGCTCGGTGAAGACGAACCGCTCGCCGGTGTTCTCCTCGACCGCCTCGCGCCGCACCTCCGCGGGCGGGCGCGTGGCCGGGGGCGCCTCCGCGGCCAGCGGGATCTGCTCCCGCCAATGGGTCAGGCACGCGGCGAGCTCCGCCGCGTTCGGCTCGCGCCCGAGGGCGAGGGCGAAGCAGCGCGCCACGGCGCCGGCGTCGTCCGGGGCCTCCCGCAGCGCGCGGTGGGCGAGGGCGAGCGCGCGGGCGTGGCTGGCGGCCCCGTTGAAGAGGCTGAAGACCTGCGGCGTGATCGTCGCCGCGTCCCGCCGCTCGCAGGAGAAGTCCGGCCCCGGCTGGTTGAAGACCTCCATCGCCGGGTCGGGCAGGCCGCGGATGCGCAGCGCGTAGAGGCTGCGGCGGTGCCGTTCGGCCGGCGTCGCGTTGGGCACCCAGGCGGCGGCGAAGGTCCCCATCACCTGGCGCGGCTGCAGGGCCACCTCCGGGTGGATCTCGGGCCGGTTCGGGATGCCGCCGACCGCCGGGTTCAACTCCCCCGAGGCCGCCAGCATCGCGTCGCGCAGCTCCTCCGCGCTCAGGCGCCGCAACGGGAAGGCTGCGAGCGAAATCCCCGCCGGATCCCTTTCCGCCACCGCCTTCCGGTCCGGATGGGCCGAGGAGCGCGCGTAGGCCGCGCTGGTCACGATCACGCGGTGCAGGTGCTTCAGCGACCAGCCGTGCTCCACCAGGGTCGCCGCCAGCCAGTCGAGCAGGGCGGGGTGAGAGGGCTTGCCGCCGGTCACGCCGAAGTTGTTCGGGTTGGCCGCCAGCGGCCGGCCGAAGTGCCATTGCCAGACGCGGTTCGCGATCACCCGCGCCGTCAGGGGGTTCGCGGGGCTGGCGACCCAGTCCGCCAGCGCGCGCCGCCGGCCCTCGACCGTGTCGGGCACGGGGCCGGTCCCGAAGTCGCCCAGCGCGCTGAGGGCCCCGGGGGCGACGCGGTCACCCGGCGAGAACGGGTCGCCGCCGGTAAGGATGCAGGTCTGCTCCAGCTCTCCCGCCTCGAGGCGCGCCGCGGGGATGCGCCCGGGCGCGTTGACCGACTTCACGTCGGGAGTGCGGCCGTTGTAGACGGAGAGGGCGAACGGCTCGTAGCGCTCGAGCTCCCAGCGCAGGCGTTCCAGCCCCTTGCGGGCGACCCGCTCCTCGCCGTACTCCTGCGGGGTGAGGCCGACGAGTTTCGGGGGGAACTCGTCCTCGGACACTTTCTGTCGGAGTAGGATCGACCGGGCGGTGGCGAAAGCCCCCTCGAACTCGCGCCGCTGCTTTGCGCGCTCCTGGGTCCGCGCCTGCGCCACCGCGGCTTCCCAGCGCGCCGGATCGCGGCCCCGTTCTCGGAACCACGCCGCCGCGTTGGCCAGCATCCGCTCATCCAGGCGCTGGAGCGCCGCGAGGTGATCCGCACGGCGCAGCTCGAGGTACTTCCGCTCCGCGAAGCCCGCGCGGTTCTCCGCGGGCAGGAATGCTGCCGGCCGCTCGGCCAGCTGCGTCGTCGCGAACACGGCCTGCAGCGCGTAGTAGTCGCGCGTCGGGATGGGGTCGAACTTGTGGTCGTGGCAGCGCGCGCACTGCAGGGGCTGGGCGAGGAAGGTCTCGCCCACGCTGTTGGTCACGTCGTCAAGGAACCGCTGGCGCGCCACCTTCGCGACCTCCATCCCGGTGAGCTCCCACGGGCCCATCCGCAGGAAGCCGGTCGCGACGACGGCCTCGGGGTTTCCGGGCTCCACCTCGTCCCCGGCGATCTGTTCCCGGATGAAGCGGTCGAAGGGCCGGTCGCCGTTGAAGGCCCGCACCACGTAATCGCGGTAGCGCCAGGCGTTGCCGCGGTCATAATCGTTCGCGAACCCCGCGGTGTCCGCGTAGCGGACGACGTCGAGCCAGTGCTGCGCCATCCGCTCCCCGTGGTGCGGGCTGGCGAGGAGCCGGTCGGCTGCCGCCGCGACGGCCGCGCGCGGATCGGCGGCGTGGGCCCGCGTGAAGGCCGCGACCTCCTCGGGCGACGGCGGTAGGCCGGTCAGACCGAGGCTGAGGCGGCGCAACAGCACCCGGGCCTCCGCGGCCGGGGCGGGGGAGAGGCCCAGCGCGGCGAGCTTCTCCCCCAGGAAGGCGTCCACCGGATGCGCGGCCCCGGGGGGCACGGCCGGCTTCCGCACCGGCTGGAAGGCCCAGAGGTCGGCCGGGGGGTAGCGGCGCACGTCCCAGTCGGGGGAGAGGCCGGGGCTCGTCGTGACCGTGACCCCGTCCTCCGCCGCCCACGCGGCGCCGCGGGCCTGGCGAATCCCGTCCTGGCGCGCCGCGTCGGGCCAGGGGGCGCCGCCGGCGATCCACTCCCGCAGCCAGCCGAGCTGGGCGGGGGTGAGCGCCTCGGCCTCCTTCGGTGGCATCGCCTCCCAATCGCCGTGGTCGCGGCGCGTAGAGAGGTAAAGCGGGCTCTCGTCCGGACGACCCGCGACGACGGCGGGCTTCCCGCTGTCGCCGCCCAGCAGGGCCTCGGAGTGCGTCCGCAGGTCGAGGCCGCCCTTGAGCTTGGTTTCGTCCTGACCGTGACAGGCGAGGCACTTCTCGCGCAGCAGGGGCGCGACCCGGCGCGTGAACAGCTCCTCCGGCCCGGCACCAGTCTCCGCGGCAGGGGCGGCGGACGCGAGGGCGGCGAGCAGGAGCAGGCGGAGTGCCATTACGGGGTGAGATAAAAGGGTCTGGGGTGGTCGGGCAAGGCCGCGCAACCGAGCGTTTTTCATGGGCCAGGCGCGGAACATGCGCGTCGCTACTCCCGCGCGGCAGGCGGCGGGCGGATCGCTCCGGGGGGCGGCGAGGCCGGGCCCGGCACCACTTGGAGCGGGCGGCGGTCCCGCTGCAGCGCGGCGTCAAAATCGCCCGCCGTGGCCGCGAGGCGGCGCACTACCTCCGGGTGGCGGGCCGCGAGGTTCTCCTTCTCCCCCGGATCGGCCGCGAGGTCGTACAGTTCCGGCGCGGCCAGCACGCGGTGCTGGGTCGTGAACAGTGCGGGCAGATGCTCCCACCACAGGCTGAGCGGCCGCGGGTCCGGCGCGGGAATCCCCGCGAGCAGCAGCTTCCACCGCCCCTCGCGGATGGCCTGCGGCTGCAGGCCGAAGTAGTGGACCAGGACGCGCGGCGCGCCGCCGGAAGTGTCGCCGGCCGTGAACCACGGCGCCAGGTCCCGGCCGTCGATGACCCGGTCTGCGGGCGGCGCCGCGCCCGCCAGCCGCGCGCAGGTCGGGAACACGTCGAGCAGGGAGACCGGCTCGTCCACCACGCGCCCGGGCGTGATGCCGCCCGGCCAGCGCACCAGCAGGGGCACGCGGATGCCGCCCTCCCACGTCGTGCCCTTGCCGGCGCGCAGGGGACCGTTGCTGCCCGCGAGGGAGCGGCCGGGAAAACGGGGTGCCTTGGCGGGCCCCTTTGCCTTTTCGGCGCCGCCCTTGCCAGCCGTGGCCGCGTTGGCCCTTCCGCCCGGGGCGCCATTGTCGCTGGAGAAGAAGACCACCGTGTCGCGCTCGAGCCCGAGCTCGCGCAGGGTATCGAGGATCACGCCGGTGCCCGCATCGATCTCCTCGACGGTGTCCCCGTACAGGCCGCCCCGGGATTTTCCGGCGAATTCCGGCGAGGCATATTGGGGAATGTGCGGCATCGTGTGCGGCAGGTAGAGGAGGAACGGCCGGTCGCGGTTCGCGCGGATGAAGGCGACGGCCCGTTCGGTGTAGCGGCGGGTGAGGGTGGACTGGTCCACCGGCGCCTCGACGACGCGCTCGCCGTCGATCAGCGGCAGCGGCTCTACCCCCATCACCTGGATAAACGGCTCGCCGACCGGCCACGCGTTGGAGTCGTTGCTGTGCGGCAGGCCGAAGTACTCGTCAAAACCGTGGCGGCCGGGCCGGAACGGGGCGGCCCAGCCGAGGTGCCATTTGCCGATGCACGCCGTGGCGTACCCGCGCGCCTTCAGGAGGGTCGCGAGCGTGACCTCGGCCTCGGGCAGCCCGTGGCGCTCGGTCGGGAAGAGCACGTAGGGCAGGCCGGCCCGCGCCGGCAACCGGCCCGTCAGGAGCGCCGCCCGCGAGGGGCTGCAGAAGGGCGCCGCGGAGTAGGCGCTGGTGAACCGCGCGCCCTCGCGCGCCAGCCCGTCGAGCCGCGGCGTCGCGATCGTGGTGCTGCCCTGGCACGAGAGGTCGCCCCAGCCCAGGTCGTCGGCGAGGATGATGACGAAGTTCGGGGGCCGCGGGGTCGCGGCGGCGGCCGCCGCCGCGAGGAACAGCAGCAGCGCGAGCGCAGGGAGGGGTGACATCGGCGGGGAGGGCGAGGCGGAAGGTTCGCGGCGCCCGTCCCGGCTGACAAGCCGGACGCGGCGTCAGGACGCGGCGGGCAGGCGTTCCAGCACCGCCCGTGCCCGCGCCTTGGCGGCCTCGTCGTGCTTCTCCCGGGAAGGCATCTCCAGCCCCCGTTGGATCGCCACGCGAGCCGGGCCGGGTTGCCCGGCGCCCGCGAGAGCCAGGCCCAGCTCCAGGTGGTGCTTCAACTGGCCGGGCTCGAGCTCGACCGCGCGCCCGAGGTGGCGCACGGCCTCCGCGTGCGACGCGCCGGGCAACCCGCCGTAGAATAGCTTCACGACCAGCCGCGCGGTCCCGCTGAGCTCCGCGACCTCGTGGTGCCACCGGCCAAGGATGTGGTGCGCCCAGGCGTAACCGGGGTCGAGGGTCAGCGCCCGTTCCGCCTCCGCGCGCAACTCGCGCGAGTAACGGATCTTGTCCCGCGTCCCGCTCAGCACGCCCAGTTTGCCCAGGCAGATCGCGACGGAGAGCACGTTCTCCGCGGACTGGGGCTCGAGCTCCGCGGCGCGGCGCGAGTGGACCAGCGCCTGCGCGACGGCGGCCCGCTGTTCCTCCCGCGTGGGCAATTCGACCATCAGGTCCGAGTACTGGCGCGCGAGCTTCTGCTGCAGGAACGCGTCGGCCGGCCGGGCCGCGACCGCCTCCAGGAACAGGGCCAGCGCCTGGCGGGTGTCCAGCCGGGCCTCCGCCGCGAGCGCCGCGCGCACCACCGCGTCCGGGTCCGCGCGGGCGCTGGCCGCCACGAGGCTGACGAAGCCGAGCAACGCGGGGCGGAGCGGGGTCATCGCGCCGAACGTGGCGGGGGAGTCGCCGGGCGCAAGCGCCGGGGCGGCTTCGGCGGGGCCCGGTTTTCGCTTGGCGCGCCCGGGCGCCCCCGCGACCGTGACCCGATGGCCGCCGCACCGATCCGTTATTACCACCGCGCCCGGGCCCGCGAGGAGACCGAGGAGATCTTCGGTGAGCGCTGGCTGCGCTTCGCCTACGAGCATCCGGTCGGCCGCCTCGCGGTGTGGCTGCTGGCCCGGCGGGTCCTGTTCTCCCGCTGGTATGGCTACCGGATGAGCCGGCCCGCCAGCGCCCGGCTCATCCTGCCGTTCATCGCGCGCTACAACCTCGACGTGGACGAGTTCGCGACCTCGCCCTTCCGCTTCGAGCATTTCAACGCTTTCTTTTACCGCGCGCTCCGCCCCGGCTGCCGCCCGATCGCCCCCGGCGAGGGCGTCGCGGTGCTCCCCGCGGACGGCCGCCACCTGGTGTTCCCGGATGTCGACGCCGCCGACGGGTTCTACGTCAAGGGCGCCCGTTTCTCGCTCGCGGAACTCCTCGACGATGCCGAGCTGGCCGCCCGTTTCGCCGGCGGGGCGATGGTCATCTCCCGCCTGTGCCCCGTCGACTACCACCGGTTCCACTTCCCGGTGGCCGGCGTGCCTGGCGAACCGCGCCGCGTCCAGGGCTGGCTGTACTCCGTCAGCCCCATCGCCCTGCGCCGGCGCCTCCGCTACCTCGTGGAAAACCAGCGCGAGGTCACGCTGGTGGAGAGCCCGGCCTTCGGTTCGGTCGCGGTCCTCGAGGTCGGCGCGACCAACGTCGGCAGCATCCTGCAGTCGTTCGTGCCGGGCCGCCCGGTGGCCAAGGGCGACGAGAAGGGGCTCTTCGCCTTCGGCGGGTCCTGCGTGATCACGCTGTTCGCGCGCGGCCGCATCCGGTTCGACGCCGACCTGGTCGCCCAGAGCGCCCGCCTCCTCGAGACCTACGCGCGGATGGGCGAATCCCTCGGGACCGCGCCCGCGGCCTGATCCCGGAGTCCCCGGATGGGGCAGGCTTGCCTCACCGGGGGCGCGCTCCTCCTTGTGGAGGTTTACGACTGTGCCTCGTGCCTTCCGCTCCCTCCTGCTGCTCGCGCCCCTCGCGGCGTTCGCCCAGTCCAACCCCGAGATCCTATCTCCCGGCCCGGTCCTCGCGCCCGACGGCGGGCCGCTGGAGGTGCGCCTCGTCGCCACCAACGCCTCGACCGCGTTCAACAACCTCTTCGCCACCTGGCGCGTCCAGTTGGCGGGCCGCACGCTGACAGCCTCCTTCGCCTCCAACCTCCCGGCCGGCAGCCGCGACGCGGCCGTGGTCCTCGACGTCGCGCCCGACGCGTATAGCGTCCAGGTGCGCAACCGCGCCGCGGGCGGGGGCGTGGTGCTGGTCGAGGTCTACGAGGTGCCCTGACGGGCGGGCGCGGTCGCCGCGCGGCTGGTGCCCGGGACAGGACTCGAACCTGCACACCTTACGGCAAAGGCTTCTAAGACCTTCGTGTCTGCCATTCCACCACCCGGGCGGGCTTGGGTCGGAGGCTTCCCCTTCCTTCGGCCCGCCGCAAGCGCCTAGTGGCCCACAGGGTGGCTGATTCCGGGCGAGCTAAAAACGCGATGGCGTCGTCCGCGGGCCCTCGTTTGGCTCGCGCTTTGCCGATGCCCCTCCTGCCCCTGTTTTTCCTGCTGCTGGCCGGCGCCGTCGCCGCCGCTGCGCCCGCCCCCGCGCGCCCCAACATCGTAGTCATCCTTGCTGACGACCTCGGCTACGGTGACCCGAGTTGCTACAACCCCGAGCGCGGACGGATCCCGACGCCCCACATCGACCGCCTCGCCCGGGAAGGCGTCCGCTTCACCGACGGACACGCCTCCTCCGCCGCCTGCTCGCCGTCCCGCTACACGCTGCTGACCGGCCGGTACCATTGGCGCACCCGGCTCCAGACGGGCATCGTCGACCTCTGGGAGCGCCCGCTGATCGCGCCCGACCGCCTGACCATCGCCGGCCTCGCCCGCCGGCAAGGCTACCGCACCGCCGCCTTCGGCAAGTGGCATCTGGGCTGGGACTGGCCGCTGGAGCCGGGCGACCTGGCCTCCCTGCGCGGGCTCGGCGGCCGCGCCGGGCGCTCCCGCGACGCGCTCATCACGGAGCCCACCGCGGAGCACCGCCGCGTCTGGTCCCGGGTGTTCGCGCAACCCATCGCGGGTGGTCCTATCACCCGCGGTTTCGAGCATTACTTCGGGACCGATGTCCCCAACTGGCCGCCCTACAGCTTCATCGCGGACGACCGCACGGTCGGCGTGCCCTCCACGCTGCTGCCCGCCCGGTTGATGGAGGGTTTCCGCGCGAGCTTCCAAGGCCCCGCGCTGCCGGGCTGGGAATTCGAGCCCGTGCTCGACACCACGATCGCCCGGGCGGAGGCCTACGTCGCCGAGCGCGCCCGGAGCGCCGAGCCGTTCCTGGCCTACGTCGCCCTCACCACGCCCCACACGCCCATCTCGCCCAGCCGCGCGTGGCAGGGCCGGAGCGGGCTCAATGATTACGCGGATCTGGTGATGGAGACCGACGACGCCGTCGGCCGGATCCTCGCCGCGTTGGACCGCCACGGCCTCGCGCGCGACACGTTCGTGCTGCTCACCAGCGACAACGGCTACGAGACGGCGATCGGGATCAAGCCCCTCGAGGCGATGGGCCACTTTCCGAGCGGCCCCCTGCGCGGCTACAAGCGCGACGCGTGGGAGGGCGGCCACCGGGTGCCGTTCGTGGTGCGCTGGCCGGGGGTGGTCCCGGCGGGGCAGGTCTCAGGGGCGTTGGTCCACCAGGCGGACCTGATGGCCACGCTGGCCGAGCTCTGGGGCGCCCCGCTGCCCGCCGATGCCGGCGAGGACAGCTTCAGCCTGCTCCCGCTCTGGCGGGACGGCCGCGCCGAGATCCGTCCCCACGCGATCAGCTGCGGGGTCAACGGACTGCAGGCGGTCCGCGAGGGCCCGTGGAAGCTCCTATGCGGCCCCACGCCGCGGCTGCATCACCTCGGGGAGGATCTCGCGGAGCAGCACGACCGGGCGGCGGCCGAGCCGGCACGCGTCCAGGCGATGCTCGCGCTGCGTGAACGCCTGATCACCGAGGGCCGCAGCACCCCCGGCCCGCGGCGCGAGAACGATGTCCCCGTGCGCCGGCTGCCGGGCGGTGGCTGAGCGAGGAGCCGAAGGGCTCAGTAGCCGGCGTCGGCGAGTTGGCGGCGGACCTCGCGGAGCGCCGGGGCGAGCTGCGTCGGCAGGTCGGTCCAGATCGGCTCGAGCGCCAGGCGGTCGTTGTAGCCGGCGCGGCGCAGCGCCCGCAGGTACGGCCGAAAATCGTCGCCGTGCGTCCCGGGCGCGGCCCGGTCGCGGTTCTCGGCGAGGTGCGCGTGCCGGATCAGGGGCCCCACGGCCAGCAGGTCGTCGGGCGATTCGCCGTTGCGCAGCATATGGAAGAGGTCGACCAGCAGCTTCACGGCCGGATGGTTCGCGCGCCGGACCGCCTCGGCGCCTTCACGCACGGTGTTGATGAGGTTGCATTCCCCGCGGTTGAGCGGCTCCACCACGATCATCACGCCCTGTTCCTCGGCGAGCGGGGCGAACTGGCGCAGCAGGTCCACGTACTGCTCGAAGGCGCGTGCGACCGGGAAACCTTCCGGGACCATCCGCGCGCCGGCGCTACCGAACACGATGCGGGTCATCCCGATCTCGCGGCAGCGGCGAAAGACGGTGTGGGCGTAGCGGTCGAGCCGCTCGTAGTCGAGGTCCGGCCCGCTGCACTTCAGTGTCGCCGGGAGCAGGACGTTCGCTGCCGGCATGGGGAAACCGCAGGCGCGCAGCGCGGCGGCGTGCGGGGCGAAAGCGGCGTCAGGCGACTCGGGCAGGAGGAAGTTGACCACGTGCCCCTCGATGAAGTCGCACTCCGGGCGGAAGGGCAGGGCGGATAGGGTCGCGGGATCGGAGCAGAAGCCGAGTTGCATCCCCGCGATGCAACGCGGCGCCGCGGGGAAGGCACGGCGAAAAAGCGCTTGCTTCCCCCGGGGGCTTGCCGCTTCCTCGCCCTCCCTTGTTCGGGCTGTAGCGTAGCCTGGTAGCGCGCTTGCATGGGGTGCAAGAGGTCGTGAGTTCGAATCTCACCAGCCCGACCATTTTCCAGGAAAAAGCCGGCCTCGGCCGCGCCTTATGGTCGCAGCGACGGCCCAGCCCCAGCGATTGATCGCGAGCCACTGCTCCTTCCCGATGAAACCCTCCGTCCTGATCCTCTGCACCGGGAACTCCTGCCGCAGCCACCTCGCCGAGGCGGTCCTGCGCGCGGCCGCGGGCGACCTCGTGGAGGTCCACAGCGCCGGTTCCCGTCCGGCCGGCTATGTTCATCCCTTCGCGCTCCGCGTCCTCGCGGAGATCGGCCTCGATGCCTCCGGCCACCGCTCGAAGCATCTCGATGAGTTCCGCGACCGTCCGATCCACACCGTGATCACCGTCTGCGGTCGCGCGGATCAGGTTTGCCCGGTCTTCCCGGGTCAGATGCAACGCCACCACTGGGGTTTCGAGGATCCGGCCGAGGCCCGGGGCACCGAGGAGGAGGTGCTCGCCGTGTTTCGCCGGGTGCGCGACGAGATTCGGCGCGTGTTTGCCGCCTACGCCGCGGGCCTGCGCGACGCCGGCACGGACGGCGACGGAGGCTCAGGCCGCTGAGGTGGGGCCGGGCTGATCCGAATGGCGCGTGGTGAGTCCGCCGCAGAACGGGCTCAGAACCACTGGAACTTCTCCGGCACGTAGACCGTGTCGAAAGCCTGCAGTCGGAACTGCTCCGTCGCCTTGCCGTCCATCACGGCACCATTTCGAAACCCCCGTCCTCCCGGGCGTGACCCCATTGTGGAGATTCTTTGCCGACGCCCGTGTCCGGCGCTTGACTATACCTCCGTGCGAATATGAGTCCAGCGGTATGATCTTGTCGGACTTGCGCATGTTACTGGGGTCGCAGCCCACCGCTGCCCTTAAGCTGGTCTTTGATGACGGCGACACGGTCCCGGCTTCCTTCCACGTCACCGAGGTCGGCCACGTTACGCGGCGATTCATCGACTGTGGCCGCACCCGACGCACGACGGAATGTTGCCTGCTCGAGGCCGCGCCGCGTTCGGCCTGGGTGCTCTGGGCGGACGGCAAGCTCGCCGAAAAGGCGGGCGACGCGGCCAAGGCCCGCGCGGCCTACGAGCAATTACTGGCGGCGTACCCCGAGCATCAGATGGGTCAGCAGCGGCTGGCCGTGCCCTGGTCCGCCGTTACTGATGCGGACGCCAAGCGGGCCCTCGAGTACGCGACCAAGTCGCGTGAGCGCTTTCCGGATGATCCGGAGGTGGCCAAGGCCCTGGGGGTAGTGCTGTTCCGCCAAGGTAATTTCAACCGCGCGGCGACGCTCCTGGGTGAGGCGGCGCAGAAGCGCGAAAAAGACGCCGAAGTGCAGCGATACCTCGGCCTCGCGCTTCGGCAGGTGAAGCGTCCCAGCGACGCGCGCAAGGCGCTGGAAACGGCGCTGGCTCTCAATCTCTCTGGCGAGGCGGCGGAGGAGGTTCGGCGCGCGCTTGAGGAGCTTAAGGCGGCGGAAAGCCGGTCCTGAGCCAGCGGATCCCAATCTGGATGAACATCCTCGTCGTCGGCGGCGCCGGCTATATCGGCAGTCATTGCGTCCGCCAAATCCTGGCCGCCGGGCACCGCCCGGTCATCCTCGACAACTTCGTCTACGGGCATCGCGCGGCGGTGCCCGCGGGCGTCACCCTCCACGAGGGCAATCTGGGCGACGGACCCTTCGTCCGGCGCGTGCTCGAGGCGGAGCGCATCGACGCCGTGATGCACTTCGCGGCCTACTGCTACGTCGGGGAGTCGGTCACGGACCCGCTGAAGTACTACTTCAACAACGTGGTCGCGACCCTGCACCTCCTGCAGGCGATGCGGGATGCCGGGGTGAACCGTTTCATCTTCTCCTCCACCTGCGCCACCTTCGGGGTCCCGGCCACGCTGCCGATCCACGAGAACCTGCCGCAGGCGCCGATCAACCCCTACGGCCAGACCAAGCTCGACATCGAGCAGGTCCTGAAGGCCCTGGCGGTCGCCCACGGGCTGAGCTTCGCGGTCTTCCGGTACTTCAACGCCGCCGGCGCGGCCGAGGATGGCAGCATCGGCGAGGACCACGCGCCGGAGACGCACCTGATCCCCCTCGCGATCGACGTCGCCACCGGGCGCCGGCCCCACCTGCAACTCTTCGGCACCGATTACCCGACCCCGGACGGCACCTGCCTGCGGGATTATGTCCACGTGGATGATCTCAGCCGGGCGCACATCGCGGCCTGCACCCGCCTGGACGCCCCGGGCACCCAGCTCTGCTACAACCTCGGCACGGGCCGCCCGACCTCCAACCGGGAGGTCATCGCGGCGGTCGAGGAGATCACGGGCCGCCCGGTCCGCGTCGTCGAGTCCCCGCGCCGCGCCGGGGATCCGCCGGCCCTGTTCGCGGATTCGGCGAAGGCGCGCCGCGAGCTCGGGTGGACGGTCAAGTTCCCGGACATCCGCTCGATCGTCGCCACCGCGTGGAAGTGGCATCAGGCGCACCCGGCGGGCTTCGGCGACCGATAGGTCTTTCCGGGCGAGGGACCCGGTCGCGGGAAGCTCCCCCGGGGATCTCCGGGGCGAGGCGCGGCTAGGGGCGAGCGGCAGCCTTTGCTGCAAGCTTCCCGCGACAAGGGAATTGCCAAAAAGTGTAAAGTGACCCCGCCAAAACGCCGGTAGAGCTTACACTTTGCATTAATGGCCCGCGGTTGGAGTAACGGAGGGCCTCTCCCGAGCTTGTTCCGGAGCAGGGAGTTAGGCGTCAATAAGTGGCAATACGTAGGCTTGGCACGGGGATTGCTTACGGTAGGGCAAATCGCAACTTGATCGCCTTACCCTGAAGTGGTCCCCGAAAGTTGGACAGGTCGGATCGTTAACCCAGAGTCCGAAATACGATCCCTATGTCCAAGAAACGACGTCAGCACAGTCCCGATCTGAAAGCCAAGGTAGGTCTTGAGGCCCTCA
>Ga0194133_10005122_pt1 | contig 16912 bp, 7 predicted proteins | sample TA2KigOf40mmetaG_FD_155448 | JGI IMG/M metagenome (GOLD analysis project Ga0194133, IMG submission 155448) | Freshwater microbial communities from Lake Tanganyika, Tanzania - TA2015055 Kigoma Offshore 40m | ecosystem: Environmental > Aquatic > Freshwater > Lake | place: Tanzania: Lake Tanganyika... | reverse complement strand
AAGGACGGACAAAGGATGTCACACCATATAGCTAAACTTACCCCCTCATTTTGCTCGGGTGTAATAAATAATTGAGTCTCTTAGGGTTCTTTAATTGGTTGGTCTAAGTGTTCTTGGAAAACTTTTTTCCGAAAATAAATTTGATCAGAAAATGAAAAATTATAGACAATTGGTACTTTGAAGGGAGAAAGAAATTTAAGTAAATTGGTGCTATGCTTTAATATACCCTTCTCAAATAAAAGAAATAATAGAAACTGAAGTTATCATTTTTGTAAGAGAAAGAGGATGTCAAATACACAGATAACTTTGACACATTGTGTAATCGGTTGATCCTTGGCTCCACAAATTTCACCAAGAATGAGGTGACAAACAGCAGGAATGACGGACAAAATGTTCTTACCACAATTCATGATGAAATTACTAACTCCTACCAAAGCAAAGGAGGGATAATCTTGAGCAGCATAAACTCATTCGATGTTGATGCACGATCAACATCTTTGTAAGAGTCCCGCCATAGAAGTCTATGTTCACTGCAGATTACTATTACCCTGACTGAGAGTGCCTTGTCGATTTTTTTTGCGATCCGGGGTTGAAAAATTGCTGGCATGGGTGCCCAAGGATTGAACCGGCAACCTTAGATCTTAGTTCTCAGTCAGGTGCCTATGACCCATCAGCCATGGCGAGCCTACTCAGCCACTCAGATGAAGAGTCCTCTCTTCATGAATTTGAATTGAAGTTTAAAAAACTAACTTTAATTTTGTTTGATAAACAATAATATCCAACCAATATGCACCATTAAGTTTAGATATTTAAGCTAATATTTGTACTTTAGTACCTTTCAAGTAAAACCAAAGCTTTATATATATTCATTTAGCATAAAACGCTTTGGTACCTATACTTTTAATCAAGAACTCACACACTTTCCACAAATGTGTTGAAATAATTTGAAATTTTTTTATGAGCTCTGTTTGCTCGGAAGTGGTTTTCTTTTACAAAAATAACATGGCTTTTTTATTCTGTAATATCTCAAACATTTGTATTTGGGTGTTGCCCAGTTTTTCATAAAGAAAAAAGAATTCTCAAAGGAGGAGAGCCTTTGTCAACAAGCATTTAATTTCCGTTTGTTATAATCCATTGATGCTATTTTGAAGAGAGAGGTCTGAAAATGCAAATGAGTTAGCTCAATTTACCAAATTGATCCTGACAAAAAACCAAGCTTTGGTTGTCACTATGAAAATACAAAAATATTGAAAAATTAATGAAAAAAATGATAATACACCTTTGTAGATTGGGCCTAGAAATAATACAAATATTTTAAGATGGGTTAGAAACCAAACCTGTCAACTTTCAATGATGTTAAGTTTCGGTGGATACCTTTAAAGAGAAAAAAAGCAGCAAAAATGACAGTTGAGTAATTGTTTGATTTGATTTGAAACCATAAGCTAAAAGTTTTTTCAATTTTCAAATCCAAAACAAGACATCTTGGAAATTTAAAAAATTCTTTACAGTGAATAAAATATTTTTTTCGAATTTGAATGATTTTGATACCAAAAATTAAAGTTTCCCATTCCAAGAAGTTATAAGAAAACAAGTTAACAAAATTATGTCCCAATCAAGTCAGATTGAGACATCAATATTTCTTTATTTTTGCTGTCTATATAAGAAACAAAATAATTGCACACATGTCCACGAAATCTCTGAGCGAAGAAGCATTCAGTGCTTTGGAACATGAACAGGAAAACAAATAGAGAGAGAATGAAGAGACGATTGACCCAGAAAGCATCAAGGAGTCTGCATCTCACAAATCAGTCTTTATGAAAACCCCATTTTGGAAAATAGAAGAAAGAGATGGGAAACCCTGGAGCAAAAGATGTTGGAGAGCGCTCGCAAAGAAGCAGATAGAAACCACTCTCTGACACAGCTACCAACTAATCATAAGAATTGAGGTCAGGGTTGTGTCAAACCAATCAGCGCAAAGTGATGAATGACATTGAATGGACCAATCAGAGATGATCCCCAAGAGGTGGTGTCATCTGACGTCATTTTCGACAAATCATAGAAAGATGCCATCGATGAGCCAATCATCGAACTCCATATCTCCCAGGATAACCAATGATGAGACACCTGAGAAGTCATACTAAATGAGAAGGAAGCCTTGTATTCTCTGGACGGACTTTTTTGAGGAGAATCATCTTGGCTAATGGCACTCGTTCAAGGACTGATCAACTGAAGTCCTTTCCTATATAAACTAGTTAGATGTCCCAACAGTTCTGTCTTGATCCACTAGCCAAAGTGGATAAGTTATATACCCCTCCTGGACTTGAATATTTCAGATGTCTGTGGAGAAAACTTCATTAAAAAGTTTTTATATTTTTGTGTTCTGCAAAATAAAAGGGCAATTGGCAAACAACTGTTTTCTTTTCAAATGAGAGGGATAAGAGGGGAACAAAGAGGCTTTAGGAACCTAAGAGACTCTATCATCTCTTGTGATGGGAGAGTGGTTACTGTAAGGATTGGAGCAGTACCAGTGATCTCCCAGTAGCTAAAATAAAGAGACAAAAAATCTACATTTTTGCCTTCCAAATTAAGAAAATAGCTTTTTTAGTTACAGAGGCTTTCTTACATTCTTCATCAATCGAAAAATGTTTGAGAAAGGGTAATTACATTCCCAACCATACACAGCATGTTTTAATGATTTACTTTTTACATGCTTATTAAAAGCCTACGTTATTTACATGTATTTGCTTTGAGTTCTGCAAAATGGCATTGACAGGTTTGATAAAATGCATTTCATCGATTTGGTCTTTGATGATTTTCTGTTGCGATTTTATCTAGATTTCTGAAAGATTTTGATCAAATATCAACTGATTGACTGGAATATCTAATCGGATGTGAGGAAATCAAAAGGAGGAAATATATTTTTCAAACAGAAAACCAGAAGATTCATTTTGCAAAATTTATACATCACTTTTTCATATTACCATTTCAAATAAAATTTTAGCCTTGAAAAGCATTTTCCGATTTGAGAAGACAAAAAAATTGAAAAGATCATGTTGCTTACAAAAGTTAAATTTTAGGTGCTTCAAATATCCATACTTCAAAAGAATTTTTCAATTACTTATCTTTTGGAGAAAATTTCAAAGTTTTTCTGATATTGAAAAAACTTTTGAGGTTTACTTTTTACATTGAAGTCAACTTTTTGTAGTTTTGAGATTTGATCCTTGTACTCACTTGAGGGACATTCTTTTTGTCTTAAGAAAAAATTCATAAACATTGAATGAAACCCCAATGTAAAATAGGTAATCCGCCAGCAAGCGAAGCAAGTGGCCAGTTTAGAATTTTAATTAGGCTAGCGGTTTTTAGCAGATGTCCATCCGTCTGTGACATTTTTTGTTGTTTTTTGTTGATGTTTTTCTTTATAGGGGTCAAAGGTGTTAACTTTGAAATACTACTCCTCCATGAGTTTTTGTGCTAGATAGAATATTTTTAGGTTTTTGGAAGGAGGAATTTTTTCTCTACAACTTCACATATATTTTTGATCAAGGGATGGGCTATTAAGAACTCTTTATCCATTTGTGCTATTGAGCATATTTTTAAATTTTTGTAAAGAGAATTTCATTGTAAATATTTTATGTTTTATAAGTTTGTTGTTGGGGTAATTAAAAGGCTGCTCTGGCCTCTGAATGGACAAGCAGCGCCATTTTAATTGCAAAAACACAAAAAACAGCAAAAATGGCTAAAACAGCAAAAATGGCAGAAACGGCAAAATATGGCCTTCAACTTTGTTTTTAATAGCTCCTACAATTTTAAAGCTAGAGAAAAGTTTATTAAATAAGACTTTTTGTTCAAACATCAAGCTAAAAATGTTGTTTTATAAACTTTACTTTGGCTTTTAATTTAAATTAGCTATGCCTTATATCTTTGCTAGCTGGCGGTTAGGTATTTTTTCTTGGACAAAAAATACCTACTATCTACTTAATTGCTTAGTTTTGCCACTTTTCTGAGAAAAAAAGTCCAAAGGACGGCGTGTGATCCCAGGCACAGGCAATCTTTGACCCCAGGCTGCCATTGACATCGAAATAGTACAATTTCCAAAAAAAATATGTTTGGCTTCATTGCTTTAAAAAATCAAGATTTTATCACCATATCACATTTATTGATTTGATTTTTTAATGCAAAAATATCTAAGTGCATTCTGGAGCATATTTTTGTCATTTAGCTAAACAGGTCAAGGAGAGTTCGCTAACCTGATTAGTTTGCCTACCTTGCAGTTTGTTTACCCAGTACCTAAGATTTCAAGTCTAACTCATAGCCCGGGTTAAAACCAGATGATGAGTCCTGCTGGGTTAGGCCCAGATTATAAGTCCCGAAGGGTAAGGTCATGTAGGTTAAATAGGTTAGGTTAGGTTATAGCAATAAAATAGGCCTACAAGTAAGAGAGGAATTTAATTGCCAAGTTTGAGCTTTGCAGCTTTAACATTGAGGAAGGACATCGAAAAATAATTATCTCTTACACCTTTAATAACGCTCACAATTCAAAAGCTAGATAAAATTTTACAGCATAAGATTTGCAGTTAAATGCCTAAAACACTACATTTAATTTTAAACTTCAAAATTATTGGAGATATTAAAGACTTAAGTTGAAAGTTGAATTATTTTTTCCCACCCCTTAGCCATATTTCTAACTCGCTCGCTTTGCTTGCACTTTGCGCTCGCTTGCTTATGGATAATCTTGTGCAGTATAGACTCAGGGAATATTGATGTGCGATCAACACCTATTAAGAGTTCTGTCATAGACATGTCTATGGACACTGCAGATACTATTATACTTTCTGAGGGTGCCTTGTTGATTTATTTGCATTACAGGGTTGAAAAATTGCTGTCATGGCTGGGGATTCAATCCACGACCTTAGATCTTAGCTCCCAGTCAGGTGCCTTTGACCACTTGGCCATGACAAACTCCATGGCAATCAAAATATGCAATTCTGACTGATGAGTTAGTTACCAGATACTTTTGAAATATTAAGAGTAATTTAAATATTATTGCCAATAAGGCTGGGATTTGAACTTCAAACCCAACACCAAGTCTTTTTTCTCAGCTAATTATTTGATGCCATTGTCTGATAATTGAAAGCATTTTTGATATTCTTCTTCTTAACAAAAACTCAAAATTAGTCTTGAAAGAATTGCACAAGTTTTCAGTAATGTACTCTTAGACTCAGTGAATATATTCATTATTTTGCATACAAGGAAAAACCTGCATCTATGATTGGGTTCAAGTTCCCTTATGGATTTTCAATATTCTACCTCGTTTTTCTCCAAAAGCTAATTACACTAATTTTAACTGAGATTATTTTTCTTTGTTCCCATTATAAAGTGACTTTTTCACATTAAACCTATTAGCTTTATTCACAAGAAACACTTTGTTCATTAACGAATGAATGCATAAAGCAACTAAGGTTTAACATTCGAGTAAAAAAAACAGGCTAGTTGTTAAGCTTACATTAAAATCTAACTTTGAAAATAGCTCTCTGTATAAAGAATGCACTTTTCTTTGAAAAATCCTTCATATTTTGAAGATTTTTCCAGAATTATTGGATGATGATGTCAGCCAAATTTCTGTGTGTTTACAATCTTTTCACTGCTTTGGATTACTTTGTACAAGAGGCAAGGCAAAAGCACTTTAAGACCTCCAATACTTTCGTAAATAACTTCTTTACTTTGAATTCGAAAAAGGTTTGAGCTTAAAAAACAACTTCATTTCCCAAAGTTAACAACGGGGGTTTCAATGATGACGTCAATTCAAATTTGTTGGTTTTCTATACGACCTTTGCAAAGTTCTAAATGAAGTGTGTTTGAGAGAGTTAAGACAGTCTAGAAAAAGACAAACCTTTTTTCTTCCCGACCAACTCAAGAGGTTAAGGGTTTAGCTACAAAAAGAGAATTAAAATAAAGGAAAAAAATCTAAATTTATCATATCCCAGTTGGATTTCAATAAATATCTTAAATTTGGGACATGGACTTTCAAGACAAGAATAAATAAATAATAAATAAATTAACCAATTTGAAATTAGAGGTGCATTTCTTGTAAATTGAAAATGCATACCCTACACAGGGAGTAGAGATGGGCCCTGACCCGACCCGACCCGAGCTTACTTTTGACCCGCAGTAAATAAGAGGCCGACCTGGCTCTGACCCGATCCAAAGCAATTTTTTTTTGACCCGAAGGGCAAAAAATTGAAAAATTTGACGTTTTTAGGGGAAATTTTCCAAATTCTATCCCAAACCATAAATGGCTGACCCGACCCAACCCGAGCCACAAAAAATTGACCCGACCCAACCCGGGTCAAAAATTTTTGACCCGGACCCATCACTAACAGGGAGACAAATTTTTTAATTCATCTGTCACCTCTCTCTCCTTCTTCAGTTTAGTAGCAGGAGGGCTGAAATTTTCCACACAAGGCTCCTCATGTAGATGCCAAGTAAGCGCATGCCGGCCAATGAGCAGGCACCTGCCTAGCCTTGCCTAGCTCGGCCTGGAAAAACCCTTATATTTCAGCGGCCAGACAAAATTTCTAAAATCTGGTTGGTAACTTTTGTGACATGAATATGAGGAGTCTAAATATAAAATTTCAGCCCTCTATAAGTAGCTTTCAAACTAAGTGAGGAGTTTTGGGTGACAGACAGACACCCTCACATGCTAAAAATATTTGAACGGTATTTATTAGTGATAGGGCTGGGTCAAAATATTTTGACCTGGGCCAAGTCGGGTCAAATTTTTGGTGCTCGGGTTGGGCCAGCCATCTTTAATTTGGGTTTGGATTTGGAAAATTTTACCTAAAAATCACAAATTTTTCAAATTTTTGCCCTTTGGGTCAAAAAAATCTTGTCGGGTCGGGTCAAAAAGTACCCGGGTCAAAGCCAGGTCGGCCTCTTATTTACTGCAGGTCAAAAATATTCTCAGGTCAGGTCGGGTCTGGTGCCATCTCTAGTATTTATACTTATGGGTGAGAAACTCAGCAATCTGTGAACCAGATTTCAGATTCATGCAAGGAAGGTTAATGTATATTTTGTCATTAAATAATCGAGAAGCGATAAGGCAGGAAAATTCAGACAAGTATTTCGACTCAAAATTATAATACAAATTTTTTTGCCAATTAGTGCTTATGAACATTTATTGTCCAATCAAGAATATTTTTCCATCTAATTAATGGCATAGAATATATTCTATGCAGGTACGTTTATCGAAAACCTATTAGTTTTTAAAATAATACTATTAAAAAGTAAAGTCATTTATTCACAATAAATCCAAATATTAATGTACTGTACATTCAATAACTTTTTTTGGAAAAATGAAACAATTAAAATTAAAACTATTCATAAAATTTGAATAAAAGCAGACATTATAAACTTTTCCTCAGATAAAAAGACAAAAATAGTAAAATCTAAATATGAAAGCTCATTGTTTTGAAGTATTTTAAACAACTTACTTCAAACTTTTCTTTCCTCTAAAATGTTGTTGATAAATTTTTCAAGGCCTAATAATTACCTAAACTTTCACTTAAACTATTTTTTTGTGTGTTGATTTCTTATTGTAAAAGCTTTTTTATGTAAAATAAATAGGTAAGGAAATAAAAATTTCTGCAAAAGTAGAATTTTTTGTTGATTCAAGTATTGTTGAGAAACTCGTTGCTAAAATTTATCTTACAACTCTCGATGGAGACTGAAAAAATTTATCGAAAATGTCAAAATTAGTTAAGAAAAAAAAAATTTTTTTTCCTTACCAACTGTCACTTCTTGGTGTTTATCAATCTCCCCTCCATTCTTAAACACAACAACAGTATCTTTGGGATGAATAATGGACCCTGATGAGTTTGGAGTATGTTCAAAACTTTGTATTTTGCAATTGACAGATCTGAAGAAGTGGAAAATAAAATGAAAACGAAGATGTTTTAAAACTGAACGTCCTTTTTTATTTTTTGCCTTTGGTCAATGTCGTCAAGAATTCTGGGATTATTTTCTTGCAATAAATGGCCATTTGGTGAGGCTGGAGTCTCTTTGATCATTCTGCACTTACATTTTGATAGCACGCCTCTGTAATAATAACAAGCAATTAGGAACAAAATTCAAAAGGCCAAATCTTTATTGGTGAGGTCTAGGAGTGATACTAACTGTTTATTTAGTGAATAGGTCAGTTTTTATAGGTTGGATACAGATCAAGAGGATCTATAGTCGGATCAAGGAAATATAAAAAGGAAAGACACATAGGTCATTCACCTATCAAATAATTGGAGGGAAACGATCAGTGTTGGTGACCGTTCCAAGAAAGGGGGTTTCCTATGATATAGATGGTTGGTATCTCTGATCATTGGCAACGCTCAGAAAACTGAAGGAATGTATTTTAAAGGAAATACGGCAATTAATTTTAACAAGGGAAAAATTAAAAATATAGTAAAGATAAGTTTACTATAATGGTGATCTTAAAATAGTGAATTAAGTTTTGCTTTATATCTTCATTTAGTGAATTCAAATCATACACTAAAACAGTGATAGACAGAGCCATAAAAATGAGCAGATTCTAGAGATGGCTCTGAACTGACCTGAGCATACTTTCAACCTGCAGTAAATAAGGGGTAGGCCCATCTTTGACATGGGTATTTTTTGACCCAAGGGGAAAAAAATTAAAAATTTGAGATTTTTGGGGAAAATTTTCCAGATTTAAAGGTGGCTGCAGTCCAACCAAACCCGGATCAATATTGTTTGAACCATCAATAGCCTGGATGATACCTTATTAACATAATGTATATTCAATTCTCAGATTGAAAAGCTTAAAATTGCTGTTTTTTAAGAAGCATTATAGACAAGTGATCCGTCTGGGTCAAATTTTTTTGAAAAACTTAAAATCGCTGCTTTTTAAGAAGCACTATAGACATGTGATGGGTCTGGGTCAAAGGTCGGGTCGGGTCAATTTTTTGTGGCTCAGGTCAGCCATTTATGGTTTGGGTTTGAATTTGGAAAATTTCCCCTAAAAATGTCAAATTTTTCAATTTTTTACCTTCGGGTCAAAAAAATCTATTCGGGTCGGGTCAGAAAGTACTCAGGTTGAAGGCGGGTCAGCCTCTTATTTTCTGCGGGTCAAAAGTAAGCTCGGGTCGGGTCGGGTCAGGGCCCATCTCTATTATAGACAGTTTAGAATGAGATCATTAATACATATAAAACCCTAACGTCTGACCCGTCACACTAGCAGGTAGGGGGCATGGCACAAGAAAAAAACCAAGGGCATGAATCCATTTTAGTCAAGTGCCTTTGATCACTAAGCCATGACGACCCCATTTTGTAGATTTTAATATTTTGGTCAAAAGAGTTTGTCAGAGCTAAAGTTTAGACCCCATAATATCTTATTTCCAATGGAGTTTGCAGCTTTGAGCTTTTTGACACATTTTTGTTGTTTTAGGTGATGAACACCTTTACAACACACGAAACTATGAACTGTTAATAACTGTATTGCTCATAAAAATTAAGGATCTCAGTCCCACCTTTTCAATTTAGTCAATGTTTTGAGTACTTGGTCTCGCATTGGAAAACTCAACCAAATGCTTTCTATATAAAGATCCATAATTATAATGAAAATATCCTATTCTTCACACAATGCTATAGTCTATTATAAGGCAACAAACTGAGAACATATTGCCAAAGTTGAGGGGGAAAATACCTGAATTGCATAAAAAATCAACAAACCCATTCAGTAGGAAAAAAGTCAAGAAATGACTTTGACAATTAATTATTTACCACATGTTTTCATGCCTGAGCCTTAACTGCAGCAATTATGTCTAAATAGGATGGGCAAAAAGTTGCCTTGGTAATTAATTAGTTTATCAGGTCTCATACAAAGTTGAATTCTTTTTACATTTATTAGTTTATCATGATTTTCTGTGCTTTGTTTTTTTGTTTGTAACAAAAACAGAAAGCAGCTAATAGAATTATTTGTTTTAATTGAACCAACTAGGTTTATGTTATTGATGTCATATATAAAAACAAACAATACCTCTAACTTTCTCTCTTTCTTTCAATGGCATAAAATTAAAAGGTTTTAAGAATAATTTATTTACCTGATAAGTTGAACAAATGATTCTCTAAATGTGGAATTCAGGGCGCAGTAAATGATCATATTTGTTGAAGAATTCAAAACCAAGAAAAGGTGGCTAAAAACAAGATAAAATAAGGAACAATTGAATTTCAATTGTTTGATAGGAGATGGCAAAATATCTGACCTAAAGTAAGTTGTTACGATGGCCCACATGGGAAAAGATCTCATTCCTGCCTTGGCACAATCCATAGCGTGTCGAATGACAACCATTTCGTGAAAACTTATAAAAATGCGAAGAATGTGGCAAGCGAGGAAAACCTGTTGAAAAAAATGAAATGCACCATTAAATTTTAAATAAGAACAAACTTTGAATTAGCCATATAAATATACTTATTTTTCTCTCAAACTTCTCCCATTCCGATTTTTTACAATTTAATTTTTTTTGAAGAACTTTCATGCAAAAACGACGTACCAAAACTATTCCCATAAAAACCACTGCGAGGTTATCTTCTTGTCTGCGCCTTGCCTGGTGGTTTAATGCAACCTAATCAAAATCAAAGATATCAAATAATATAATTCCAAAACAAATTCTACAAAAGTATCAACTCTTTTTTTAAAACTCAAAGCAAGCTTTCTTTGACACATTAAACATGAAGCCTTTGACTTATAGGTTTGACCTTTGGCCATGACTGCAATCTTTCATCTCAAAAAAGCAGCATATTTTGAGAACTAATTATTACAACACTATATCAATAGAATGAGAATAGTGATGACTTCACATTACTTCCATGGCAATCTTTGGATGTCTTTTTAAGCCATCCAACCATGATTTCTTTAAAATTTTGATAATATTTCAATGGAAAAAGTTGACCTAAAGACCTTTTAAACATAGATAATTAGCAAGAAATAACTTATAAGGCCTGCCAATTCAAATAACCTTTTACATCGAAATTACACAATGTCTTCTTTTAGTTCTCCCAATCACTCAGATCACTATATCAGTTCCATATTTTATTGACACACGTAGTACACTTCTATTTGTGTACCATGACCTTGAGTCCAAAGTTATGCATCATCCACAGCTTAAGAAAGACAAGCAAACTTAGTGCAGCTTTTATATTTTTTATTTGCTTTACAGTTTTAGGCTGAAAAAAATATTTACTTGTTGGTTCATGCTTTGTCGGCGTCTATCTTGACGAAGTTTAATGTCTTTGTAGATCTGCAAGTAAATATGAACTTTGTTTGATTTTGACAAAAACATTGCAACCACAACTGATTTCTCAGGTTTTAAATACTTTAAAAAATGATATTCTGGTAGGATTTCTAAAGTGCTAATAATAATAATAATGATAATGTAGTAAAGACTCATCCAATAAGACCCCTTCCATAGAAGTCTATGGTCAGTGCAGATTACTATTACCCTGACTAAGGCTGCCTACCCACAACCTTAGTTCTCAGTCAGGTGCCTATGACTTCTCAGCCGTGAAAGAGGAAAAACTCTATATTTATTGAAGTTTTAAAAGGCCACTAATTAAAACATACAGTACAAGTCAAACTAAGTTTTTTTTGTAGATAGAAGCTTCATTTAGGGATTTGTGTAAATAACTGTTGTGACGCTAATCTTCCTTTCTTAATTTGGTGTTTTCTTAGCATAATCAGTTTCCCATTCTCCTGACTATAGTTGGCTTTTTCAAGTCTCACATATGGATGTATTTTGTTAAGTTCCCATGCAAAAATCACTTCATTATTATAATTTTATGTTGAGAAGCTTACCTTATAGTTGAAAAATACAAGAAGCAAGAATGGAATTATTCCAAGCACCACAAGTCGTGTCCAATTATTATAATAGATGGCGTAATCCGGATCTTTTCTAAGACTTGTCACTGAAATCTGAGAAAGAAAATTAATTGGCACATTTTTGAACACATGAATTTACAAAAAAGTTTAACTTACTGCAGGAATTCTTGCGTAGTTTAACTCGTCAGAAGTAAGATTTCTATAAAATTGACAATAAAGTGAAATTGTGTGAAATTATTTTAGTGAAGAAAAGTAATTCTCAGTTGGGGTTGACTGGTTTGAAAAAAAAACATCAAGGGCATTAATTTAATTGTACAAAAAAGCAATAGAAACTTTCTTTTGGAATTTTCTAGAAAATTTATAGGTGAAAGAACTTTACTTGATTTCTCTTTATTTATTCATGTAATTTACAGCATCAAAAAGAAACTACTTTTAATTTATGATCAAGTCTACTTTGAAGTTTGAAAACTGTCAGAGTTTTGCAGAATGAAATGAAAAATCCCCACTTTTTTACCTTATTTCATTTGTGTCAGAGTCAATCACGGTTTGATTGAAGCCTTTTGGTAGCACATAAACAACTTGGGCCTCCATAAATTTTGGCAAGTTGAAAGTTATTGACAAAAGAATAACAGGAATGAGATACTTCACAAGCCGTTTCCGAATAGCTTCTTTGCTGTTCATTGACTGGCTGTAATCTTGAAAATTAATGCTTACTTCTAATAAAATAGTTTTTTATTCACTGAAAAAATGCAAAATGGCTTTCATTATTTGAAATTTTTTAATGAGATCCATTTTCTTTCATATAAAGATTCAATGATTTGAACTAAAACTTATTCAATTGCAGTTGAAAGCACATTAATTATAAAAAAGAGTTTAATAAATAATGAGAGATCAAGAGCTCATAAAACACCAATCACACTTTTATGAGAAAATGTAAATTTTCTTGCCTATAGGATAGTGTACAGCAATGTATCTCTCCAAAGCAATTCCAACTGTCATAAAAACTGAGCCACTCATGGCTATATACTGAGCTGGATACAAAAGATATGGAAAAAGCAGGGTGTGAAGTTGAGAGCCCTAAAAATAAAACATATTTTTAACTAAACTAGATGTAGAAAAAATAAAAAATGACCATCAACCAATAGTGCATTTGCTTTATTGACTCAGTCACAATCTATGCAAACATGCAAAATATTGTGAAACATATGGTTTAATTTGCAACATATAGATCTTTAATTTAATCCTCAACAAGCAAAACAACTAGAGGGTGCTACATTTTTCAAAACACAAAATTTTTGCCAAGTGTGTACGGGGGTTGTCCCTAACAAAAAATATATAAAACATCACCAAACAAAAATTGTTCAGTAGGGCTAAACTGATGTGTGAGAACTTTTTGTGAACCTTTAATCCCAATCCCTTAAAGGTTCCTGCTCTATAACATCAAATTCACCACAAATTAGCATAAACCCACCCCAAAGGGTTGGAGGAAGGGGCTTGCTGGTCGTAACTTGTATCTAAGATTTTATTTGAGAAGTTCTTTTAAGTGTTACTAAGGAGATTGTGTTGCTCCTGCATTTTATTCTGCAAAAAAGTAAATTATGGACCAATTGCAATTGACATACATATTTCTGTAATTAGCTAAATTTAAATGTTTCTGAGCCACCAAAAATAAGAATTTTCATCATTCATAGTAAATTAGAATATCTTAATAAAGTCAACATGGTTCATTCATTTCCAGATACTTTTATCCACGATTAGGGTTGCTTTAAGAACTCTAATATTTTGAACACCCAGTGGGTTTCAGCAAATATACAGCTACAAATATTCAGTCTCTTCTAATCAGTTTGCAGAGGAATGAATAAAAAATTTATCTTAAACCATTTTTTCAAAACAACCAATGACACAAAAATATAAAATCGTCTTACTAGACTAAAATTTCTTCTCAAGTTTTCCAAAACTGAGCCGAATAGATACCAGCTGTCAAAACAAAGCAATGAGATTAACAAAAGGTTGAATGCGTTCCTCATCTCTTCCCTAAAAGATAATGTAAATGAATTAACTTTGATTTGGTTAAGCTGTTAAAAAAACTTACTTTGACAAAATCACTCCAGAAATAAGATTTCCAAAAAGCCCACCAATGGCAACGCAACATTGCAAAACACCTTCAATCCAAAACGAGAACATCTCAATTAGAGCATCGTCTTGTCTGCTATAAATTGGACAATCTGAAGGTGCCCGAGGCCTAGCAGAGGTTGGATCAAGAGTTTCAGGAGACATTGTAGTTATCAATCCAGAGATTGAAGAAGTTGAGGTGTAATAATTACCATTCATGGCTGTCGATCTAAAAAAAACCTTCTTGATTATATGGATACAAATTGAATAAACCAGCCACATACAGTAATAGAGAAAAAATTTCTTATTTGCTGAAGCTTGAGATTTTTAACTTTTTCTCTAATCGTCCATTTAAAATGACTTTACTGCCACTCACATCCCATAAAGGACTAGCTAAAGTCCGACGAAAACTCAAAAATGATCGTTGAATGACTTTATAAAGTTTGGTTGAAATCAGTGCTGGAATGAGTCTCCCCATTAGTTGGGGATTATATCTAGATTGAAGATTACTGTAGAGGGGGAAAATCTGGCTTTTAAAAAACAGTTTTGATCTTAAACTTATCATTTCTGATATTCTTTTAAAACATAGTCCTTCAAAAATTGAAAAATTAAAGTAGGACATCACAAAATGACTCACTTATCCAATTATTGAATCTTTAAAGTCATGGACTTGCTGTGGTTATAAAGCATTTTGCATAGAAATAAGATCCAAGGTTATAGTCTCAGCCTTCTCAACAATCTTTTACACTGATTATAAAAATCATCTGGGATCTTAGTTAGAATGATAAAATACATTAATCTCTTTGAAGGTATTGATTGTGTATTGCCAAAACTTCAAGGTTATATTTTTATTAGGGTGGTCAAGTTGGTTACTCGACGGATTTCCATCCGGGCGGCCTGTGCTTAACTCTCACCGAGGGTAATCAGCAAAAAAAAATTAAAAAAAACATAGTGTGCCTTAAAAATGAATTAGTATCGCAAGACGTACTTAAGGTCGTTGCAGCTCATTGTTATGACAACTGGCTGAGAACTGGGAGGTACAGGGTTCAATCCCTGGCCTGGGCAAAAACTTTGACCCCTGGATTTGCCTTAATTAATTGTTTCTTTGGGATGATTATCTCAGACAGGATTGATTGTTGAGCAGAGACTTGATTAGAATGATCTTTGAACTCATTTATTTGCATTTATCAACTGAAAATCAAGTGACTTCACGACACAACTTTCAGTCAAAAAACCGAACCGTTGTAAAGTCAACACTATTCTCATTCACTTGATTTGGTCTTAGAATAATCAGTTCTTTAAACAAGCACTCTTAAAGCTCTCTTAAAACATTAGCATAAAACCAGTCTAAAACTCAACCTAAAATTTACCTTCTATCAATACCCAAGAAAGATGAAATTATCAAACTGAATTTTTATCTTGTTAAATCTCTTCTTTTGTGTTGACAAAATTTTGTTGCTGCGCCTTGAATAGTCAAATCAAAACTCCAATAATAACAACTTTTTTTTTCTTTTAGGAGAGAGCCTTTCTGACTGCCTGCCTGCCTGGCCTTTTTATTTCTAGTTCAAGCAACCTCAGAGAGAAACAAGATGGAAATATACATACTGTAAATGGCTTGATGTTAGCAAGGAATCCAAGATAGGAAAACGAATCTTTTTGTTTGATAAAATGGAAGAAGATATGTGTGGAAACAGGTTTTAGTTGAGGTTTTGGAAAAGATGAAGTACCACTTGATGTTTTACAGCCTTCATCCAAAGACCAATATGTTGTCGACAGATGGTTTTCTCATCAAAAGATAGTTATGATGCACTGCCTAAAACTTTTTTCTTTTCTTCAAGAATGGGGTTGAGGTTTTCGGATGTGTTTTTTGCAGTCTAAGCAAAAAAGTATTTTGAAAAAAGTGAGAGAGAGGTTTCAGATTAAAAGATAACTTTGCGTCCCAGAAGTAAAGTAACCCAAAACTTTTGGGGGTAATTAAATTACCATAGAGTATAAAGTTACACAATATTTTTTTTTTAGTTTTGAAGGCATTTGGTGTAAGTTGAGACATAAAAGTACCTGTTCCTAACAAGTTATCATTTTTTTTTCACTTCAGATCTCAGAAAAATAATTGACCTTAGATTACATAGATACAATTCTCTTCAACAGCTAGACAAGACAATCCATTTTTTACTAATCTAGTAGGATAATAAAATCGATTTCAAAATAAAAAAACAGTGTAAAGGAAGACAGTGCAAATCGACAAAACTTTCAAAAAAGTACAAGTCATTATTTGCAGTTTTAAATTGTAAAGAAGAGCATCTTTGGTGCTGATCATCTCAAATATTTTAACTGAACTTGAAATCTTGCCCAAATACTAGGTTATATATTCACATGCTTTGAATAAGTTATAAAATTTCATTCTTGTAGTGGTCGCCGTAGCCGAATGGTCATGGTATCAGGCTGGAAATTTGAGGGTCCAGGGCTCAAACCCTGGCGGCTCATGGCAACCTTAGATTGATCCCGGTTTGCCAAAAAAACAACTAAGAAGTTCCTAGCCAAATGAAGTGTGCATTTAATGAAAAAAGAAAATTTGCAAGAAACTTGGCCATACATTTTAAAAATGGGCCTTAAGCATTCTCGTTATGTTAAGTAAAAGGCGTCAAAGGGTCAAAGGAGTGTCGGCCTCTTATTTGCTGCGGGTCAAAAATATGCTCGGGTCAGGTCAAGGCCCATCTCTACTCAACAGCCAACTATGTTTTTGGTCAGTGCGCCCAGCACAAGATAAACCATCATTAAAATCCCTATGAGTTTGTAAAATATATCTGAATGTTGATTCATATGATCTTGACATGCAAATCTGCTGTGATTTGTGTTTAAGTGGGAATCATTTTTCAATTTTTTTTTGGGGGGGGGGGTTGGAAAAAAGTAAAAAAA